>JAABUJ010000039.1_pt1 | contig 292654 bp, 351 predicted proteins | sample 5559131 | NCBI WGS metagenome assembly JAABUJ01 (sample SAMN10711875, study PRJNA513366) | rock metagenome | isolation source: Antarctica rocks | place: Antarctica: Victoria Land, Mt New Zealand nord | collected 2016-01-07
GGTGCGGGAGGTGCCCCGGTGCGGCTGTGCTGGCCAGCGGAAGCGCCAGGCTGGTTTTGGCGAGAACGGGTGCCACAGGTCCAGGCCAGGTGGACAGGAGAAACGCCGGGCGCGCTATACACATGTAGCGGAGCGCGGGGCGCTCGCCCGCATGTACGAGAACCACAGCCGCGCCACCAGCTCCGCGCCCAGCGCGTGCAGCGCATCCGCCTGCAGCGCCACGTCGTCCAGCAGCGCGCCGAGCAGCGCGCAGAGCGCGCGCGCGCCCGCGCGCGGGTCCGCCGGGGCCTCGCCCGCCTCGCTGCCAGGGCCCCTGTCCGCGCCGCTGGCCGCGCCGCCGGCCGCGCCGCCGGCCGCGCCGCCGGCCGCGCCGCCGGCCGCGCCGCCGGCCGCGCGCGGCGCGTAGCCGCTCAGGATGCCCCACCATTTGCGTCCGGCATGGTCCGTGCGACAGTCGCCAGCCCTGCTGGGCGACACCTCGACGTCCATATTGACCGCGTCGCCGGGGCCGCTGCACGGCGGCCGCCCCGCGCCGCCGGGCTGCGCGCCGCTCCGGCTGCCGCATGGGGGCGGCGCCGCAGCGTCCTCGGCCGAGGCGGCGGGCAGCACCAGGGCCACGAGCGGCGCCAGCAGCGCCTTGTGCGCCAGCTGCCGCACCTGCAGCGCCAGCGCCGGCGGCGGCGGCGCCGCGCCCTCCCACGGCAGCTCGCCCGCTGCGCGCCCGGCGCGCACGCTGTCAGCACCGCGCTTTCGGAGGGCTCTGGTCGGCTGCGCCGCACCGCTCAAGCAGCAACAGGGTAGGTACCCTACCCTATCACACAGAGGCTCCGGCATATTGCTGCTGGACGGCGGGACCCTGCCGGCGCGCTCATGCGACCCCTGCCGTCCAGGACAGGCGCTGCCAGGGAGCAGCGCGGCGGCCCGGGCCGCCAGGGCGCGCCTGCCGCGCCCCGGCCGCGCGCGTGCGCGGCTCGGACGCGCGCCTCGCAGGCGGCGTCGCCCTCGTCATCGCTGCCCGGCGAGGGCGCAAACAGCGCGCGCCAGGGCGCGAGCGCCAGCAGCGCGCGCGCCGCGTCGGCGAAGCGTAGCGCGAGCGCGCGCGCGCTCGCCCCGTCGCCCGCTGCTGCGGCCTGCCGCAACGCACGGCTCCAGGGGGTATCAGGGCATACCGATCTGCACGGGCCTCGGCCGTTGTGCACACACAACGGAGCTTCGGCTGCTAGTCAGTGTGACTGCACTGCGCGCACGCATGATGGCGCAGGGCCAGGAACTGAGCTCCCTGCAATGCCAAGGGGTGCGCCGGGCTCTACCGCCAGCGCCTCGCCGCCCGCCTCAGCCAGGTTGCCGAGCAGCGCCAGCGCGGCGCCCCCGCGGCCGCTCCCGCCGTCCGCCGGCAGCCATGCCGCCAGGCGCCCGGCCGCCGCGGGCGCGGCCAGCACAGCCACCGCGTGCGGCCACAGGCCGGGCACGGCCGCCTGCAGCGTGGGGCACCTGCCGCGCGCGTAGGGTCGACCCAGCCGCGCTGCGAAGAGTGGCTGGTAGCGATGCGCGCGCCGCCGCTGCTCGCTCGGCGGCGTCAGCTGACGGAGCATTCATTGGCGTCCACCCGGTGGGAGGGGTCCGATCAGGCCTTGATGCGTAGGTGCACGCAGCATGCAAGACGGCAGAGGGTACAGGGTCGCTGCCTCCACCCTTGGGCTTGCGGTCAGGTGCCTGCTCCTGCATGCCACAGCAGCAGACAATATGTCGCCATCACTTCCACGACCGCTGAGCCACACCGCGCGCTGGGCAGCGCACCGGCGCCACAGCAGCGGCACGCACAGCAGCTGCGGCAGCGCCGCGGCCGCGGGCGCCGCGGCCGGCCGCCGCCGCAGCGCCAGCACGCGCGCGGCCACCGCCGCCACCAGCTCCTCCACGGCCGATGGCAGCTCGGCCAGGCCCCTGGCAGCCGAGCGGGCCCCCGGGCCATCCCAGCCGCCGGGGTCTGCGCCGTCCGCCGCCGCCGCCGCCCCGCCCGCCCCCGCCGGGCGGCCCCTTGCAGCGCGCAAGGCGGCTGCCAGCGCCCGAGATTGCGCAGCAAAGAGCATACGGTCTGTTGCGTCGCGCAGGATGGCCGCCAGCGAGGCAAAGAGCGCGTGCGCGGCGGCCAGGCGGGCCAGCACGGCCGCGGCTGCATCCGCGCCGGCCTCGGCGCCGAGCGCGCGCTGCCATTCGCCCGGGTCTGCACCCAACCCAGGCAGCCAAGAGGTCACGGAGGCACAGCGCGTTGATGCCACGGGCGCATGCGACGCAGCCTCCTCACCACGACCCGGTAAAGTCAATAATAGAGCTGCCGTACAGCGGTAAAGTCAATGAAAGAGCTGCCGTACAGCCCGGGCTCGCGGCCGGCCGCACACCGGTCACGCCAGCTCCATTCTATCACAATGAGCAGCACGCAGTGCGGCGCCCCCATGTCAGCGCCCGACGCCGGGCACGCGCCAGTCAGCAGCAGCAGGGCGTCCAGGAGCGCGGCCTCGCGCTCAGCCAGCGCGGCGCGCGGCGCTGCCAGCTCTGCCAGCCCGGCGTGCGCGGCGAGCGCGCGCAGGCTCAGCGCGGCCAGCGCTGTGGCGCGGTGCAGCGCGCGCGCGCGCGCACCGCCGCCCCCGGCCGCGCCCGCGCACAGCGCCAGCGCGCCTGCGCGAGCAGGGCCAGTGTATACACGTATGGAAGTGCGCTCGGGCGGTCGGCGGCGCTGCGGCTGCCGCGCTCGTGTGCGGCACGGGGCCGCCTGTGCACGCAAGGCGTGCAGCGGCGCCGGGCGCAGGGGTGCCGGCGGCCCGCTGCAGCACCCCCAGGCGACCCGGCATGCCCTGCTCCTCCGAGCCGGCCGCTGTCCTGGCTCCCGCTGGCTCCCCCGTGTTGCACCGCAGCCTGCTGTATGCTAAGGGTGTGCCCCGGCAATGCAGCGCCGCCCGCTGGGCGCTCAGTAAGCAAACGCAGGCAGCGGGAGCGCGCTACGCGCGGACGCCAAAGACGCGCCTGAGGACAGGCGTGCGTCCGCCACGATGCGGCAGGCGCCGGCCAGGCGCAGCTCATCGCCATAGTCGCTGACGCTGCAGAAGCAGCACAGCTCGCGCAGGAAGGCGGCGTCGCCCGCGACCGCCTCCCTGGGCAGGCAGCGCTGCCTTGGAGCCTGGTCTCAGAGGCTCGACTTGGGTGCGGAGCAGCAGCGAGGTGAGGCCTGTTCCAGAGAGTGCAGGTGCACTCTGCAAGCACGGCCTGGGTGGAGTGCCTGCTTGCCTAGAGGCATGCCCTGCTGACGGCGGGAGACACGAGCGCTGTCGGGCGCGGAGCGCCGGCGTGCCTGCCTGCGCGCTCGCCGCTGTAGCCGTACCGCGCCTGCCAGGCCGTGCGCACGCTGCGGCGCAGCTCGGCCACGCTGTGCCGGCCCCGCCAGAAAGCCTGCGCAGGCCACACTTGCTCCAGGCCGCAGCAGCAAACGTTCAAGAGTCTTTGAACGGCTGCATGTCGTAGCAAGCACAGAGCAAGCTTGCCTGCGTATGTCAGCGGTTCCTTGCAGGTCTGTACTGTACAGTAACACAGCTTGCACTCCGTGGCACCTGTATTGCAGTCGCACTCTTCTGCTCCAGCTTGGCCTGCCGTCGACGCTCGCGGTCCAGGTGCGTGCGCTCCAGCATCTGTTCACGCGTCTCCTCTGCGCGGCTGCGGCCGCCCAGCGCGACCTTCTTCCTGCCGCTGTGCTGGCCTGTGAAGAACGACATGGCCGCGGCAGTCCTTTCCTGCAAGGCCACCAAGGCCAGGAGGATGCGGTGTGTGGCAGGTGATGCAAGATGTGAACGTGCGCTGCCTCGTCTACTGCTGCACGCTTCTACTGTTCCAAGGTAAGGCAAATCGGAGGCTCGCTGTGAGAAGCGGACCAGAGAGGGACGTCTGTGTTCTGAGCTGTAAAGCCAGAGCCCAGGGTAAACAGGGTTGCCTGCTTGCAGCACTGTTTCCTGAAAGCAACATTTCCTGAAAAGCAATCAGCTCAACTGTCATGTCTACTGGCACGCATTGCGCCACAAAACTTGGCAACCAGCTGGTCTGGGCACAGCCGTTCTGTCCCCGCCCCTTGTCTGCCCGCCCACGCCCCGCGCACGCTGCTGCTAGCCAGCCGCCAGGCGCGCACCCCGCCCGCTACTCGTCATCCACGTTGAGCACGCTAAACATGTTGCTCACTTCGGCGCGCTGCGCGCCGTCCTTGCCAGCCGGCGCCGCCGCCGTCGCGGACGGCGGCGTCGGCGGCGGCGGTGGCGTGCCGGCATCCTCATGCCCGTGCCCGCCGCCGCCGCGCCGCGCGTCGTCGGGCGCGCGCTGGTGGATCCGCAGCCCGCCGCGGCCGCCGCTGCGCGCCCCGCCGCGCCCGCCGCCGCCGACCGCCTGAAAGCTGTCGGCGTCCGCCGCCGCAGCGCCACCGCCGCCGGTGCGCGGCGAGCGCGCCGGGGCGCCGCCGCCGCGGCCCGCGCCCTCCCCCGACCCCTCGTGCTCCAGCCGGCCGTGGCGCCCGCCGCTGCCGCCGCCGCCGCCGAGGCCGGGCGGGCCGCCCTCGCCGCGGCCGCCCTCGCCGCGGCCGCCCTCGCCGCGGCCGCCGCGCCCGCGCGCGCCGCCGCCGGGCGCGCCGCGCCCGCCGCCACCGTGGTCGCCGCGCCCGCCGCCATGGTGATCGCCGCGCCCGCCGTACGGCCCGCGGCCCGCGAACTCGCCGCGGCCGCCGCGGCCGCCGGCGCGCCCGCCGCCGCGGCGCTCGTGGCCGGCCGCGGTGGGCGTGGAGCCCGCGGCGGAGCCCTCCTCGGAGGCGGCGTCGCCATTGGGCGCGCGCGCGCCCGCGGTCGGCGTCGGCGGCTGGCTGTCCGGGCGCGCGCCGTGCGGGCGGCGCGCCTCCGCCGCCTTGGCCTCGGCCAGCTCAGCGGCGTGCTTGGCGGCGACCTCCGCCTGCGCGCGCGTCCGCCGCCTCTGCTTTGCAATTTTTTTGGAATGCCTGCAGGGGCGGCGGGCACTGCAGCGCCGCAGAGACGTCACATCGTGTGCACGCTGGTGCACCCGGCCGGCGGCCTGCAACGCACGAGATGAAGGTGGGGACAAGCCGCAGGAAAAGCAGCGCGCCTTGCGCTTCGCCTCCCGCTCGTCGATCTCCCGGATGCGCGCAGCCGCGTCGTTGGGCTTTGCGTCGCCAAAGGGGTTGCTCTGCGCGCCGGCCACACGCCGCACGCGTCAGCACGGCTGCCTCTGGCGGCACAGGCAGCAGCGGCGACTGCAAACGACTGCATTGCCACCGCCAGCCTGTCGTCGACGGCCGCGACCAAGCTGCTTGGCCTCCGCCAGGTGCGACCAGTCACAGTGCGGAGGGCATGCGGCGGCGCACATCAGCACAACAGCTTACGTTGGATGCAACTTGCAAACTGCGAACTCATAGCTTCACATTGTCGTTAACCATTGCCCATTGCCTCCAACCACGGCCCAGTAATACACCCACGGCCCAGTAATACACCCACGGCCAAATCAGGCCCCACCTTCCTGGCAGTCGGCACAGGCGCATCCAGCTCCACGCCCAGCGGCCTGGTGCGCGGCTGCAGCGCGATGCGCGGCCGCTCCCCGCTCGGCGCCGGTTCGCGCGAGCTGTCGCGGCCGCGCGCCGCGGGCGGCTCGCGCGAGCGCACCCAGCGGTCGCCGCCGTGGTCGTCCTCGTGGCGGCCGCTGCGCGCGCGCGCGCGCCGTCGTCGGGGTCCAGGTTGCAACTACCCGCATGGCCACCTCTGCTACAGTCCTCACACAGCCGGCGCGGCAGCAGGATCCTCGGCCTCGGCTGGCACAAGGGCGCCTGCAAACCTGCAGCGGCGTGGCAGCTTCCGAGCCTGCCTCGCTTCCGCTCCTGCCTGCATCTTTCAAGGCATCCGGATACGCAAATTGCCACGACACGGCCATACAAGGCGCACACCCACGCTCACCATCCGCATGACCTGCACAGACGCGGTGGCCCGCCGCGCGGGCGCACCTGAACCCGCCCCGCTCGCGTCCCCGCTCGTCCGGCCGCGGCTCAAAGCCGCGCCGGTCCTCCTCACAGCCTCCGCCACGGCTGGCGCCGCGGCGCCACACAGCAAGCGTGAATCTCCGTCACAACGTGCAGCAGACAGTCCCCGCTCATGACAGCCTCACCCAGACATCCAAACACTTTGCAAGCAGGGGAGTCAGTCGGCCCCACCCAGGCTGCCCTCAATAGGAAACGCGAGGTTCGCAGCGTCAGCAGCTCATAGGGCTCGGGAACCTACGGAGTGCAGCCCGGCACGTGAACGTCCGCGCTGCCCAGGCGCTGCGCGTGCAAGCCGCAAGGCAGCAAACGGCGATGTGCACACGCCTGAGGCCACACCTGAAGCCATACCCCCGGCCGCCGGCCTCTGGCGCGTCGCGCCCGCCGCGCTCGCGGTCCCGGCCGTAGCTGTCCGCAAAGCTGCCGCCGCTGCTGCGCTCGCGGCCGTAGCTGTCCGCAAAGCCGCCGCCGCCGCGGCTGCGGTCGCGCCCAAAGCCGCCGCCGCCGCCGCGCTCGTCGTCGTAGCCGCTCTCGCCAAAGCCATAGCCGCGCCGGCGCTCCCGCCCGCCTCCAAAGTCGTCGCGCCTTGCGTCGCCTGGCGCGCACCCGGTGCTCAACAGCGGCGTGCCCTTCTGAGAGCGCCAGAAGCCAGCCTGGCGAAGCACGCTGCCGGCGCTTGCGTGCACCTCTGTAGATGCACGCAAAGTGCTCACGCTTGCGGCGCTGGCTGCACATACTAGGCGACCCCAAGCGCCCGGGCGTCCCCGGGGCCCGCACCGCGGCTGTGCGATGGACGCTCCTCCGCGACGTCCACGTTGATCGGCCGCCCCGAGACAACCTGCCGCGGGCGCCCAGCCGTAAGCGGGACTCCGCGCTGCGGCGCGCCGCGCGCTCCGACGCAGCCGCGCGCGGCGGCGGCCGGTCGCCGCGCGCGTTGTTGGCGCACCGTGCCGTTCTTCTGCAGCGCCTTCTCCAGGTCCTCGCGCGTGTCAAACTCCACGAAGCAGCCCTTGGCATTGCCGGTGTCGTGGTGGTGCAGCATGAGCACGTCCACCACCTGCGCGCGTCGGGGGCGGGGGTTGTGCAGCGCGGCCGCCCGACGGCGCGCGCCGGCTGCCGGCATGCAGAGCGCGCGGCCGCGCCGCACCTTCAGCTCCGGGTAGAAGATGGTGCCAATCTGCTCGGCATCGGCCTGAAAAGGGACGTTGCTGATGTAGCATTTCCACGGAGGCTGGGCTGGCAGCGGCCGGGACGCCGCGGCCGGCCGGGACACTCCGCCGGCAGAGTACGACGGCCCCTCGCCGGGCGCGGTGGGCAAGGGCGCCAGGCCATCCACTGCAGGACGCCGAGGTGTCATTGCCAGGCCCGACGGCGGGCCTGAGCCTGCGGCGCTGCAGCAGGGGGTGGCGGAGTGGGGCCGCACGATTGCTGTCGTCCAGGTCGTCGTCCGCCCAGCGCCCCGACTTCTCCGGCTTCAGAAACTCGGTGATGTGCAGTTTCTTACCCTTCTTGGCCTTTGCGCCGCTCCCGGGCGCCGAAGGAGCTGCGAGGCGCGCAGCGGGTATCAGCCAAGCGCGCCCACTTTGCGGCGGCCGGCACATGCGCATACCAGCGCAGCATGTGGAGCTGACGCACCTTCGCTGCTCGATGACATGGTCGGTGAGCGCGCGCACGGTACCTGTCTTGTCGTCCTGCAGTGTGCTCCCTGAGAAGCGAGCTCGGGACTAGCCGCGCTGTTGCAGCTCGAAAAGAAAGCCAGGCCTGGACTAGGGCCTGCTGAGGGCCTGAGCTAAACGTCGTGCAGGTCGCCTCCCGGGACGCCTCCAGTCATCATCGAGGGGAGCTGCAACGCTTCAAAAACTGCCCAGGACATTGGCAAAACAGGAGCGGCCTGCGCACTTGCAGGCCGGGGACGCCGCTGCCCGATGATCCCGCACTTCAGCTTCAACAGGCGGTATGACTGCGCGCTGGACAACGAGCGCCTGCGCGAGTACATCACCGCCATCGTGGACCTGAAGCGCGGCGACTTGACGCTCGTGGAGAAGGCGCGCGCCGCGCCGCGGGCCGCTGCCGCTCGTGCCAGCGGCTGCCGGCAGCTGGCGCCTCCTGTGCTGAGCGTGCGGCGAGCGGCCACAGGTGGAGCTGCTGACCAAGTTCGGGGACAGCGCCGCGTTCTTCTGCCGGCCCGACTTCGTACAGGCGCGCGGCGTGCGGTACCTGGTGGAGGTCGCGACCGCGGCGGGCAGCGACGTGGACGAGGCGCGCGCGCGCCCTCCCGCGTGCATGCGCTCCGCGAGAGCAGATTACAAGATTGGCGGGCGCGCCGGCGCGCTGCCCTGCGGCTGCTCACTGGGGCGCCGCCGCGCGCCGCGCAGGTGGCACAGGTGTCCGAGGACAGGCATCACAGCATGCGCCGCGTGGCGGTCGGCGTCCTGGCCGCGCAGGCCAACTACTGGCCGTACGTCCAGGTGCCGGCCCGCTCCGCTTCTCACGTCTGCCGCCCACGCGGCTGCAGTGCTCACACCCGCCTGGTGCGGCCTGGTCTGCGCTCGCTGTCCCATCCGCTGCCTTCCTGGCGGCCCGCACCAGGCTGACACCCCCCCACACGCTGCTGCCTGTGCCAGCCCCGCGCTTGCTCTGCCGACGCCCGCACAGCCGCCTCTCATACAGCGGGGGCACGGGCGGATGCGCGGGCGCTGCTGACGCGCGGTGGCCGCCGCGGCCGCGCCAGGAGATGCAGGCGGCCGGACTGTTCGAGAAGCTGCCGCGGATGCTGGCGCTGGTGGGCCCCTTCTACCGCCACGGGCAGGGCTACCAGCAGATGTGCGGCTGGGGCCAGTACACCGACCAGCGCCAGTTTGTGTACGAGCGCCTGGTCGACATCTGCGCCGGCGCGGCCATGTGCGCGCGCATTCCCGCCCAAACCGGAGCGCGGCCGCAGCCCCTGCCAGCCAGTCGGTGCCGCCGAGGCGTGGTGGCGTTTGAGGAGAGACCCATCTAGGCTCTCACTCAGCATTTGCAGGGCTCGTAGCCATCGAAGCCAAAGAACGCAAGCACAGTTTGGTAGGGCAATCGAGTGCGGCGGGCAAACCTGGCGGCGTTGCGACACAGCACGCATTGTGCGTGCTGCAGCCCGCAAATGCAGGCACGTCAGGGCAGGTGCCTGCCTGGCCGGCATACCTGGGCAGGACAGCCACTGACGACGGGTCCTGCGCATCCGGCCAGGTTTCACGAGTCGCTGGCTGACGAGCTACTGGAGCGCTGCGGCGAGGTCGTGCTGCAGCACTTCCGGCCCGCCCCTCCACGGCCCGACGTCTCTGTTGAGGCGCGCCCTGATCGCGCTTGACTGCTGCCAACACGCGTTTGCTTTTTTGAACGACTGCGCGCTGCTGGTGTGCAGCTGATAGGGTTGAGACTCTGACCCTACCACCAGCGCGCAGTCGTTCGACGAGGAGGACCCGCTGCCGGACACGGTACTGCGCTTCTTCGGCCACGCGCTGCGGCGCGCCCCCGGCGCGCTCGCGGAGCGCATGCTAGACGCGGGCGCCGAGTACAAACTGCGCACGTGCCGCGCGGGCAACGAGCTGCGGCGGCAGGCGGTGCGCGGCAAGTGCGCCGGCGTCGCCGCGCCGCCGCGGCCCAGCCGGGGGTTGCGCGCGCACACGTCACGCCGAGCCTGGGAGGAGTGGGGGGATGCACAAATCTGCCTGATACAGCCGGGCGTGTCCCATTGTGTGGCGGGCATGGGGCCCTGCGATGTGCACTGCAAAATGTTGCAGAGCAAGGCCGCTGCGCACGGGCCCGTCGTCGCAGGGCTGCGGCGGCAGGCGGCGCGTGTCTGCCGCTCTGCCGCGCCTGCGCTGCAGGCCGTATGACTCGAGCCGGTCCTGCGCTGCAGCATGCCTGGTCATCATCCGTAACCTCTCTGGGCTCTGGCGTGGGCATGACCTTCTTGCAAGCACAAGGGAGGGTGGCTAACGGCGCACCGTCAGAGGCAGGAGCTTGGGATGCAGGCACATCCCTCGCCGGCGGGACACTTGCTCTCAGTGTCGCAATTCGTGGTCTGAGCAGCTGCTATGGAAGCCCTGATCAGGGCTGGAAAGAGGTCGTGGTGTGGGTATCCGCAGGTGCTGTGCAGGCTGGAGGAAGCGTACGAGGCGCGGCAGGCACGCGTGAGGGCCGAGGTGCGGCCGAGAGTGGGCTGTTCCATGCGGCATGCGGGGCGGCTTGCGGCACAGGGTCAGCACGTCGCATATGACATGCAATGCGTCACCAGCCGGAGGAAGCGCCGCCGTCCCTTGTGCAAGCCCATGCTGTAATTCGCCCTGTCCTGTTACATTTGCCCTGGTTCACTGCAACTGGGCAATTTATGATATGTGTGTGTTGTGGCTGTGTTTTAAGCGAGACCAGGGCCGCGCCCTGCAGGTGCAGGCACGCGCGGCAGCAGAGCACAAGGCCGATGGCGCGCGGCTGCGGCACGCCGGGAACAAGGCCTTCCAGCGCGGCAGGCTGGAGGAGGCGTTGAAGCACTACACGGAGGTGTGCGTGCGGCTGGTCCTGGGAGTGGCATCATCCCTGGAGCATGTCGGGGCATGTTGGCATAAGGAGTGTGCAGACATACAGGGAGCGGCTTGGACGCTGTGCCTGCGCTTGTATAGCGGGCATGTTGCATGGTGCTGCATATGTCTGCCTTTGCTGCTGGCCTGACACCATGTCCTCTGCAGGTAGGCCTCTCCACGCATGTGCCAGAATGCTACATTACATTGTTGCATTTATGCACCTAAAGCCTGGCAGTAGCAACAAGCAGCATTGGCGCTAAGGTGAAGTTTCAGATCAGGCCTGGGGTCAGTGACAGGCGCCCTTGGGTTCGACATGCGCCAGGCGTTGCAACTGGAGCCTGGCGACCCAGTGCTGTACAGCAACCGCAGCCTCTGCCACCTGCGCTTGAAGGCGCATAGCGAGGCGCGCACTCAGCGCCATGACAATCATAGCGCTCCCCGACACAGTGCCATGTCTCAAAACCCAAAGTTTTGCTGTCAGCGATGCAATGGCTCATTCTTATCTTCCCAAGCAAGGGTGCGTTGTTGTCAGCCATCAATTTGCGAGCAATCCAGAGCGCCCCATGAGCACATGCAGGCTGCAGCCAGCGTGCTAGACGCTTTTTTTTTGGGCGGTCCAGGCGTCAGTACACTGCAGCAGTGCCTATTCTGATAAAAGCACTTCCTGGCAATACGCAGGCGGCGAGGGACGCCCTAGCAGCGCTGCGGTGCGACGTCCTGCGCGCCAAGAGCTGGGCGCGCGCGGGCGACGCCTTTGCGGCCCTGGCCATGCAGCAGCTCGCCCACCTCTGCTACGACAAGGTGGGACGCTGACCGCGCTGAGTACTACTGCTCCGGTGATGAACTATCTTGACGCGACTCGTCTGCTTTGGCATGGTTGGCGGCTTGTGTTCCACTGCTTTCAATGTCACATGTAAAGGCCGACAGGGAATGAACTCCCTTCGCACCTACGTGGGGACTGCTGGGCAGCGGCGCGCGGAGCCTGCAGATGCCAAGCGCTCCAGGCCACCTGCAGGCACTGTTGCAGTGAGCCTTGCCTTATAGGCTTGGACGTTGTTTACATCTGCATTAGAGTACACAGAAGCGCACAGCTTTCCAGAGCTGTGTAAGAGGCAGGCGTGCATGGCGCGTCCAGGCAATGTGGTTGGCACCCTAGGGTGGGGTAGGGTAGGGGCCCAACCTATGGCGCCTCATGCAGGCGCGCGACTTGTTGCCGGGCAGCGCGGAGTACGCGGCGCGCGCGGCCGAGGCGGCGGCGGCGCTCGGCGCGCAGCCGCCCTGGTCGCTCGCAAGCATCCCGGACGCGGCCGCGGACGCCGGCGCGCTGGCGGCATGGCTGGGCTGCAGCGCCGCGGCCGCGCGCGAGCGCCTCGCGCGGGCGGCGGGCGGCGGCGGCCTGGGCGGCGGCGGCGCGGACGAGCGCGCGCTGGTGGCCGGCGAGCTGCGGCCCCTGCTTGCGCGGGTGCGGCCCGCGTGCGCTGGCCGCCTTTGGCGCGCCTTGCAGCCCTGATGTCTAGTTGCTCTTGCGGCAATGCCTGGCGCTGGTGCGCAGGCACGGGTGATGCAAAGCCTGCTCATGGGTGTGGCTGGTGCATGGCGCATCGCTCCCAGTGTCACAAGTTTAATGGCGGTTGAGCAAACCAGATAAGGAGGTACAGCGCATTGTACACGCACAGTGTATTCATAACTCTGCATTGTTCATGGCATGTGCTGAGGGTTCTGGGGAGGGCGCGGCAGGCCGATGCGAGGACTGCCAATGGATTACAGGGCGGTCATAGCTAGAGTAGGTAGGGCAGTAGCCGAGATGCAAAGAGCATGCACACTAGCGTGCCGTGAGCTGTAGATTCCTGATGCTCACAGGGAAGAACTGCGTCATGCAGCACCATGCGAACTGTGTTCGGAACACACCCCGTGAAACAGTCACGCTCGTGAGCAAGCATTCTTAATTGCAAAGTGATGATGTCTCAGTAACAGCATGACTGCAATATGTAAGGCTGTTGAACATAAATCGTACGTGCTAGCTACTCATATTATGGCAGCGAGGCACAGCCATATGGGCTAAGGGGGGCAAAAGCAATGATGCGTTGCTGCTAGAGTGTGCGCCAGCCCGCAATGCTAGGCCGGGTGCCACTTGATTCCGCAGCCAATGGAATTACGCATGGGCCGCTGCAACGGCCGCCCCGCGAGGACGTCCTCAATCGCACCGCGCAAGTCATCGCCTGTGCATGCAGGGTATGCGCATGTCAGCCTAGGAGCATTAATGTGTATGGCAGCTGGACTTCAGCTCTGAGTTTCCGCCCATGGTGGGAGTATGTATGTGTGTGGCAACACTGCTGAGCATGGGGACACAGGCCGGCGACACACAACCGACAAGCCACCAGCAGGGTCTCCGCAGGCCACAAAACAGTTCCGTCTGGCAGGACACGCACCCGTGATGGACTTCCCGTTGCGCGGCGTGCTCTCGTCGAAGCGGCCGTGGTAGGCCAAGCGCCGCTGCGCGTCAAACACGTAGAACTCCGGCGTGCAGACGGCCCCGTACGCCTTGGCGACCTCCTGGCTCTCGTCGTACAGGTAGGGGAAGGGGTAGCCTGCGCAGCATGGTAGCAGAGTGCACTGCTATGCAGCGCATGTGCGTGCTTGAGCTCTGCCTGCAGCAAAAAAAAATCCATGCCTGCAGGTGCCTGTGTAGGACCTGCGCCTGTGCTTGTCGCCTGCTGCAGTGCAAGGTGACAGAGGTGCAGGAGCCTGAGTGTGGCAGCTCGCACCCAGCGCCCTGGCCTTCTCAGCCATCTTCTCGGGCCCGTCTTGGGGGTGCGTCTGGACGCTGTTCGCGGATATGCCAAAGGCGGCCAGGCCCTGCGGCTCGTACTGCTTCACCTGCACACGACGTGGGCAGTCCAATACTGCCATGCACGAGGCAGGCAGCGCTAGGCAGCGTGCAGCGGTTGTGGAAGCGTGGAGCACTGCTCACCATGTCGACCAACGCCTTCTCCAGCCAGATCACGAAGGGCAGTGGTTGCAAACGATTGCTATCAGAACTGCCTTTGCGCCAGCACTGTCGTCCAGCGTCACGGTCTTCCCAGACAGCGGCTCAGGCAGCTGCAGCAGCAGTAACACAGCCCGTAAAGACTCGCTGTTTGTAACACGTAGCGTGACCGGACAGGTGTAGTGAGCCAGCGCCCCACCTCAAAGTGTGGGGCCGGCGTCCCTATAGCCATGCTGCCACTCTCCATTGCGTGGCGCCGGTGCTTGTGCAGCCGCGTGCGCACCCCTTCACGCGAAGGCCCAGCAAGCTGTGGTTTGATTGCTTGCGGACACAGACCCGGGCGTGATGTCGGTGCCTGTGCGTGAGTAATCCCAGGGAGTGCCCTCAGGCAGGGAGCGCTGGAGGCAATGTACATGCAGGTACCACTTTGTGATGTCGCCTTGAGCTTTATAACTTTGCAGCTTCTGTTTAAATAGGTAGATTGTTGATGTTGCATTGCAATTGCCATGGCCATATGCATGCATGCAAAGTGGGTAGGGGGTAAAATGTCCTTGGGTGTCCTGCCAAACCGAGCGCAGCAAGCAAGCATGCTTTATTTCCGCAATGCTAGTCAAGTTCCATTCTTCCCACCCACTTCCTGACTACGTGCTGTGTGTGAGATTCTCTGCCAATGCTCGTGACATGGTTGCACAGTTGTCCGCCTAGGCTTGCTCCTGCGCTTCTGCCTGTGTCGACACAGCAGAGTGCCGAGCTGTCCACCGGAGCGACAGGCCGTGCTGCTGGACAAGCGTGGCATGACAGGTAATGCGGCATTGGTTCAGGCACTCCTGGCCAAACCGATGTGCAGGTCTTACAGCTGAGGCGGGTTGGCTGCAGGGCTGCTATCAGGGCAACTGCAGGGAGCAAGCGCCGAGCGATATCGCTTGCACCGCGTGCCATGGCCGCAGCACCGGCGACCCGGGAGCCGCGAGACACCCGGGCCGCGTCGCGCCTCGTCAAGGTGTGCTCTGCGCACCGGAACATCTCAGTACGCCGACCATCGCTATGCTGACGCAGCTGTTGGCGACTGCCCCTGCAGCGCGGGATGGAGGTGTTCAGGCAGGGCGATGTGCGCGCCTCCTTGGACGCCTTTGACGCCGCACTTGCTGCCGACCAGGGTATCCGTCCCTACCTGTGGCAGCGCGGCCTCAGCCTGTACTATCTGGAGCTGTAAGGCTGCCCCCCACCGCCGCGCGGGTGTGCAGAGCAAAGTGTGGTCTCCTGTCTGCGCTTGCAGCAAATGTGTATATGTTTATTATGTCTTTCTACATGGCCATTGCGGGTAGCAAACATGCCGTGCAATGCCCAGCTGGTGTGCCGTGGCCACAGCAACGCAAGACTGCGGTGACGGGCAGCGCGCCGCGCAGCTGGGAGGAGGGTGCGCAGCAGTTCCGGGACGATGTGGCGGTCAACCCGGCTGACACGGAGGAGGCCGTCTGGGCGTTTATGTGCGAGGCGCGGCTCTGGGGCGCTGAGCGCGCACGCGAGGGCTTCCTGCAGGTCTGCCACATCGCGCTTGTGCATGCACTCTACTTCACCGTATTGCCTGTCGTGCGCGCCAGCCGTGCGAGCAAGCCTCTGCTCCAAGCGCCGCAAAGCTTAGGCAGCAGCCATGGAGAGTGTATGGGCTGTGACACATGCCGTGCCCATCATCAAACACTTCATGGCTGCCTGACCTGCCAGCTGCTCCCGGCGTCGCGCAGGTGGGCCAGGACCCGCGCCCGGTGATGCGCGCCGCGTATGCCTGCTTCCGCGATGGCTCACCTCCAGAGGCGATCCTGGCTGCTGCGGAGCCTGCGCGGGGGTCTCACGACACCTTCTATGCGCAGCTGGTGAGCGTGTGCCCACCGCTAGGCTGCTTAGGTTTTGTGCGGCAGCACCTGTTTAGCGTGGCGATGCCTCGACCCACAGACACGCGTGCGCTTCCTGCACCTGCCCTGTTTCAGGTTGCCGCCGGCGTGTCCGCGCTCCGTGCTCGCGGCGGCTCGGTTGCCTGCACACAAGCCGAAAGGCCAGGTCTCCCAGCCATGGCTGCGGCTCCAACGGCCCGGCATGCGGGGGCGCCAGTACGCCGGCCTCTTCCATGAAGTGCATGGCGCGGCGGCCGAGGCGGAGGCGGCGATAATAGCGGCAATGAAGACGCCCTATGCCCTGCAGTCTGGCGACTACATGGCGGCGGTCGCCTCTGTGCACTGCCTGCGGCGCGGCTGGGGACGTCGATAGTGAGCGGCACTTGTATGGCACTTGGTACCGTACATGGTGTGTGACTATATGGCCTTTACAGAGGTACTAGTCACACGTTGCCCATTTGAAATGAAGTGATGTGAGTGGGAGCAACCAAGGCCTTGCGGTGTAAGCACGATGCTCGCAACCTGTCAGGCAGGAAAGTGCTCCGGTGTCCACTTTCACCAGTACTTGATGGTGAGTACGTTACATGTCGGCCAGCATACTCACATAACGAATATGTGACGTTGTTATCCCGATCCAAAGCAAGGCATAATCATCACATGCAGAACTCTCCTCCTCGCCCTCGGTATGTCGCTTGTCTGTCCACTGGGTGTCGCGCTCACAGCCTTGCCCTTCATCATCGCTTGCCCGTCCACAGGGCGTCACACTCAAAAGCACAGGTCATTGAGAGGGCAGCATATTGTCTCGCCATCATTCCTTATAATGCAGGAAGCAATCCTCCCTCCCCCACAGCACCCCACGCGCGTGCGCGCGGGTCTCACACCGTCTCTATATGATGCTGGTGCCAAAAACCATCAGGCCTTCTGCAATGACCTGCGTCTAGCCGCGTACTGTTTCTTGAAGTGGGTTGCATGCATTTGTCACGGCCGCAGCACAATCACCACAGGGCCCCGATCAGCTTGCAAAAGCACGGTTGTTCCCAAAATTTGGACGCGCATGTCTGTGAATGTGCCTCCTCAGGCTACGCCTTGGCAGGAGGGGGTCTTGCACACGCACACAGCAAAATGCGGCAGCGGTCAAGCAGCAAGCGCCGCTGCCGCAACCAACGCCAATTTGCTGCCAGCTTCTGTGACGCTGGCACACGCTCACGCGGACGCAGCAACTGCGCCAGTGCGCCGCAACGCGGGCGGGTGCGCCTCTACGACGCCGTACATGGACCCCGCCAGCTTGCCGTCCAGCACCTCCTGCTCCATGCCGTACTCGGGCTCCGCGGCCCTGTCGCGAGCGCTCCCGCATTACCACAGCTGTCTGTTGAGCACCGCCAGCGTGGCGCCTAATTCCGCTATGCTGTGCTAAAACTACAACTATTTTGTATTGTTACTGCGAGATATAAAAAGCACAAGCAGCGTCTCACAGTATGTAACAATCAACACCATCGCAGACACCAAAGCATTTCTGATCACACTGCGTGCTCTATACAAACCGCCTGAACAAGTGGTCACGCACCAGCAGTCCTGGTTCTCGACCCAGAACGCGTTGACGCCGCGCTCCACGCGGAAGAAGCCCAGCTCGCCCCAGAAGCTGCCCCAGGAGTTGCGGATCGTCCAGAAGGGCGTGCCGTCGTCCTCGCCCCAGCCCACCACCTGGCGCGCCGGCGTCCCTCCAGCTCAGCCAGCAGAGAGCAGGTCAGCAGAGTTGGCCAGAAAGCTCCCTTGTGCACAAACGCCCGTGCACCAAGCAAGCAATATCGCCCGCTTCGCAGCTCCGAAACATGGCTGCCCATGCGCGGCCTAGCAGACGCGATGCTGAGGACAGAGCAGCGCCCGCACGCCGCCACGCAACCCTGCCTCAGTGTGACGGGCGGTGAAGGCCGGCACTGCCCCCGCCTGCGCTTACGCTCCGGGCAGGCGCGCGCGGGCAGCGCGCCTCCACGTTGTGGTCGATCATCTCAATCTTGGTCTTCTCGTCCGGCCAGATGCCGGCGCGGTAGCCGTACGTAAAGTCCTCGGGGGTGGAGATGCTGCACACGATGGGCCCGCCCTTGTAGATCTCGTTCATCATCGCCAGCTCCTGCTCGCAGGGTTAGGTGTATCTTATAGGTGAGATGTATCTACCTATCCTTTACACTACAATAATCACCGCCAGCTCCTGCACGCCGGCGCCGGCCGGGTCTCGGCCCTTCCCAAGGCCGCAGCCACAGCTTCACGCGAGCACCGCAAAAGGGGCTTGGCGTGCAGCGCCCCTCGCTGACATTCCAGGGTGCATCCCATGCAGGCACATGACAGTATGCACCTGGGGCGTCGACTCGCTGCGGACAGTGACGGTTAGCTGTAGGGCCCGCGCCTGGCCGCCGTGCGAGCCGTTCTGGACCTTGTGCCAGCCGGTGAGCTTGTACAGGATGGGCGTGCGCACGGCCCAGCACGTCTCGGTGCCGTTGGGCGGCAGCGGCATGCAGTTCTCGCAGATCGCCTGGGCCGGGCAGTGCTTGACGTCGCCCGTCTTGTTGAACTTGGTGTGGTCGGTGGCTGAGTACCTGCGCGGACGCGCCTGGTGTCAAGAGCTTGCACAGTCACGGATGCGCCCGCGCGCGCCTCGTGTGACACAGCAACAGAAACCTGCTTCCATTCACGACAGGCTGGCCTCCAGTCAGGCCCACATGCACAGTGGCGACAGGAAACCATGCGGTCGGCGTCCATGCCGCCACGTTCAACCTGTTCAGCTGCTGGGGCAAAGCGAGCCAGCTTATAGGGGCTGTGTACTTGCTGCTCCGCTGCCAGTGCCAGGGAGCACTGCGAAGACAGCTTCACAGAAGCAGACCGGCAGGCGCAGTGCGCACGAGAGGCAGGTGTTGTCCGGCAGGCCAAACTTGGACATGTACTTGAAGACGTCGATGGGGTCGCCTGCAGCGCACAGCAGCTTGATAAGAACATACAGTAACATTTATGACATCTCACTGGTTGCGCACTGACGGCCCCTCTCTGCACAGACACAGCGGACACGCTGTGTCTGCTACTTGCGGTGCTACCCAGATATGATCATAACCCGCTAACTGCGCCGCTCGTCAAGCGAGCAAGAAAGGCATAGCGTGAGGCGTGCACGGAGCGCAAGCGCACGCACCGCCGTCGCAGCCGCCGCCATACCCCTCAAACGCGCCGCAGTTGAGCATGGTCTGCCGGGACAGCATCACGTCTGGCCCGCGCCCGGCCTTCCTGATCTTCAGGCGGTCCTGGATCTGCGCAAGGCCAGCGAGCAGTGTTTAAGAGCAGACGCTGCGCAGGCTGTGTCTGTGCAGAGCAAAGACCACACCACAAGTCACACCGCTGGAAGCAGAGACCCGCATACATGCTGAGTATGACTGCTTACGTGCAACAGCATGCACTGCGCTCACTGCTGTGCTTGCATAGCTACAAGAGGGACTGGACAGCGCGCACCATAGACAAGGTGCCGTGCACCCAGCAGGCGCCGCAGTATATCGGCTGGTGCTGCCCCAGGTTGGGCGTGCACATGCCCAGCTGCACGCTGCACCAGTTGAAGGCCTTGGGCAGGTGGTGCCTCTGCAGCTCCTCCCCCACCGGCGCAGCGTAGTTCCAGCTGTAGTCCTCTGGCTTCACGGGCGCGTGCGGCCGGCCATGGTAGCAGCCTGCGTCAGCCTGCGCAGCCAGGGCCGCGACGAGCAGCGCTGCAAGTGCTGCAACAGCCATCGCCGCTCCTCAAGCCCTTACCAGGCACGTGAAGTGATAAAACTCGCGACTGCACTTTGGGAATCGTGCGCCTCACAGGGCAGGCAGAGCTGCACCTCAGGATGATTCTTCTGCGAGTGGCAATAGAAGTCACGCAGCGAGGTGTTGCACATCCCGTACTCATCCAGGTCTTAGCACCCTTAACCTGACCATACGTTTCCCAGCACAGCAGGCAGGCAAGTCAGACACACCAATGAGCTGCGAGCGCGTGCACGTACACCCGCACTCGCGTGTTTTCTCTGCGGTGCACCCTCTGCTCGGTTCCCAGGAGGTTGGAGGAAAGTCAAGCCCATCAAGTCAATGAGCGTTCATCGCCTGGCCAGCAGCAAGTCCGGCCTGCTGCCGGGCTGCGCTGTATGATATTTTGAACGTGCCGAGCCCTGCTGTAGCAGATAGCCTGCATGTGAGCCAGGGGAAGGAACGCGCCTCGCGTGCTACCACCTACCTGAAAGGCAGGCGAGGTTTCCTAGCTGCTCAGGCCTGCGCAGCCTGCGGGGGAGCGCAGATTGGCCTGCCGCGGTGGCGGGAGCGGTGCTATGCGCGGTTCATTTTTCCCCTAGGAAACTTCTATATGCAGATATGCTTTGCGCGCTGCGCCACGGCGCTGCAGAGACTGCTCAAGTGGGTTGCGTGTGTGTCATTTCGCATCGCACACTTTGCTAGCCACGGAGAAGCTGGGGTTGCATGCTGAATGAGCGCACGGGAACCATGTTGCGCAGCTAAACCGGTTTGCGCAGAGACCCGGGGGTTTGGGTGAGGAGGCTGCTATGCTGGCCCGCAGGTCACTGCGGATGTTCTTGGCCATGGCGCCAATGCGCAAACGGCAAGGAAAGCGGCGCACCTGTGAGGCTGTATTCAGCCCCCTTTCCGTGTGCAGGCTGGTCATCACCTGCCAAGCGCTGGAGAACGCCCTGGCTGCGCTGCTCTCCCGCGAGCATGGCGCCGCCGCCCCGGCCCGCCACGCCCACCAAGCGCGCCGCCGCCGCCAGCCTGCAGGCGACCCCGCCGTTCCCGGGGCAGGCTGGCGGCAAGCGCGTGAGCCTGGGCGGCGACGGGCTGGCGGTCGGGAGCGCGGCGGGCAGCGCGGCGCCCGCGGCGATCTGCGGCTTCAACGTCGTCAGCCCTTTTGCCGCGGCGCCGGCGAACGGCAGCGCGAGCCGGCCGCCGCCGACGCCCGTGCCGCCGGCGCGGCGGCTGGAGCCGGAGCTCGCCGCGCAGGCGCCCGCGGGCTCCGCGCCACCGCCGGCGGACCCGCAGGCGCGCCGGCCTGCTGCTTTGATATGCGCCATGCTCTCAGACGCGCTAACAGCAGAGCTGCTTGTACGTGCAACGGCACGGCTGCTCTGTGATTATCTTTTTGTACATCGTGGTTGTTGAGCTTTCTGCCATGGCTTGACTTACTTCAGTGGGAGCGCTGCGTGCAGGAGGAGGGCCTGCAGGGGCTCCTCGCCATCTGCAACGCCGGCAGCGTCCACCGGTCCTTTACCAGCGCTGAGTCCGCGGTGCGCCCCGGCGGCCCACGGGCATGCCGCTCTGGCCTTGACCAGCCGGACCTGCCTGCACGCCGGGGGGCCGGCACCCTTGCTGTAGAACAATCAAGCGTGGCCTCTGCTGCGCAGCGCGCCCTGCCCGGTCATCAGTGCCTTGACCTGCAGCGCGGGTCTGCTTTCCTACACACTATTCTGCCCGTTCTGCCGACGGGGCACCCGATACAAAGCCTACAGAGAGCCAGGTCAAAGCCCATGCAGGAGTGATCGCGCTCCCCGCGCGCGGGTGCCTGCAGGCACAGGGCCGGCTGGAGGTCGTGGGCGCCGCGCACTTCACGGTGCCCGTGCGCCGCCTCGCGCGCGCGGTCATCACCGGCCTGCGCGCCTGCCAGGTGCGCGGCAGCGCGAGCGCCAGCCCCGGCCTGTGGCACAGTGCGGCGCTCCGCCGCCGGCACGGGCCAACTGTGCGTACCAGACTAGGTGTGCCTGAGCCGGGCCTGCTCGCCAGACTTGTCCGGCAGCTCCGCGACAGGCCCCGACTACGGTGGTATGTTGCGCTGCTCACGTCACCACCGGGCGCGCGCCGCGCAGCCGCCCACGGCCGCGGAGGCGGGCCTGGGCGGCACGTACTTCTTCCTGGACAGCGAGGGCCGCCAGGTGGCCATCATCAAGCCCGTGGACGAGGAGCCGCTCGCGCCCAACAACCCCAAGGTGCCGCCCGCGGCCGGCGCCATGCCGTCCCCCAAGCCCAAGCCTTTTGCACGCGTGCCTGCCAACGCGGGGCATTGAGAGTGTCGCCTGATGCGAACGAGCCGAGCGGGGCGCCGGCCAGCGTCACAGACAGGAGGCCATGCAGCTGCTGTGCATTTGGCAGTTTACATGGCCGCAGTGGCGGCGTGCGCACGGAACTCAAGAAGGGTGCTGCGCCGGGCGGCTGCGAGAGCGGGTGGGGCGCTGCGCAGGGCTTTGTGGGCCGCGCGCTGGGCGACCCGGGCCTGAAGCCGACGGTGCGCGTGGGCGAGGCCGCGATGCGCGAGGTGGCCGCGTACCTGCTGGACCACGAGCGCTTTGCGCGCGTGCCCACCACCGCGCTGGTCAAGGCGCGCGCTGCGGCCAAGCAGGCCGCGGCCTAACCCTATACCATATACCATTTCCCCTAACCCATACCCTGTGGCCGCCCACCTGCTAGACTACGAGCGCACTTTGCGCATGTGCCCACCACCGCGCTGTCAACGCGCGCGCCGCGGCCGAGCAGGCCGCTGGGCAGCTGCTGGGCGCAGCGTTGTTAGCGCATGGCGCATTCGGCTTGCCTGTGCACCATGACGATGGTCTGAACATGAATACCTGCTCAGGCTAGCATTGCCGGAGTCACTGTGGGAGCAAAAGATGCAGCACTTCAACTGCTGTCAAGAGCTCAGGCTCATAGGCTGCGTAGCTGCTCTCCACGTGATCACACAGTGTCTATGTCATGCAGGTGTCGCACACGATCTTCCACGTGGCGCCCGCCGCCGCAGCGCCTGCGCCCGGCCCGCCGGCCAGCCCTGCGGGCGGCCTGTCTGCCGCCATGCGCAGCAGGTCCGCCTCATGGCGGCCGTCGTTCACACGCTTCAGTGGGCGGATGCAGGCCCTGAGGCCGCTGTGCGTTTGGCAGCATAACATATCCCACACGCCTGTGCTGCACTAAGTCAAGATTGTACAACACATGCCTGGCTGTACTTCAGACAGGAAATGTTACGTATTATGCACCTGCCCCTGCTGTTGGTCTGCCTGCAGGTTGTCCGAGCAGAAAGTCTCTGCAACGCCGAAGCTCTGTGCGCGCGGCAGGACCAGCAGCGGGGAACTCTGGACGGGCCCCGCGGGACCCGCGCCCAAGCTGTGCTCCATGCAGGCATACATGCAGCACGACTGCGACACGAGCGAGGTGCGCGCGGCGCGCCAAAACAGCGCACACAGCCGCAGCGTGTGGTGCAGGCCACCGGAGGCAGGCTAACAGCTCATGTCTATACGACTCATGCATTGCATTGAGAGGTGAGGCATACAGACCGGAACTCATTTTCGTACGGCAAGCAATGCTTGCCTGGTTACTTGGCATGTACGCAGCAGCGTGCGCCCTTGATTTGCCATGCGGTGCGCAAGGCCGGCCGCCGCGCCGCACGCGCAGGTGGGCTCCTCGCGCTTCAGCGTCGCCGACATCCACCGCATTGGTATCCTGGACCTGCGCCTATTCAACACCGATCGCCACGCGGGCAACATCCTGGCGGTGCGGCCGCCGCGGCCGGCGCCGCCGGGCCCCGCGGCCGGCCGGCTGGGCGCCAGCTCGCCGGGCAGCTGGGCGCGCTCGAGGCTGGCGAGCGAGACCATGGCGCTCATCCCCATCGACCACGGCTTCTGCCTGCCCGAGGCGCTGGAGCCGCCCTACTTCGAGTGGCTGCACTGGGCCGGGGTAAGCGCGGCGCCGCCGCACCGGGCTAGCTTGACATCAGACAGTGACGAGTACCTCATGGCCCATCTTAACAGAACCCTAGCTATAATGCAGGAGCAGCACCAGCCCTCTGCATGCCGCTACCGCTCATCCACAAATATTATTTTCACTTGGGCGCGGTCCGGCCTGAAGCATGCGCAAACGCGCCAGGCCATGACCCCCTTCAGCAAAGAGGAGCTGGCCTTTGTCTGTACCCTACCCACTCCCTTGAAGCCCGCGCGCGCGCGCCAGGCCATGATCCCCTTCAGCGAGGAGGAGCTGGCCTACATCGCGCGCCTGGACGTGGCGGCCGATATCGCGCTGCTGCGCGCGGAGCTGCCCTCGCTGCACCAGGGCTGCCTGCGCGTGCTGGAGATCAGCACCACGCTGCTGCAGCGGCGCGCGCCCGGCGCGCAAAGCGTCCCGCTTTGCGCGCCTTCATCCTGCCCCATGGTCGCACCCCAAAGCATGCTGGTTTCATGCTGGCAAGTGTGCTGGCCATGTGCGCTGCTGCTGTGTGGGTCTGGTGGGCCTGTGCTCGCGTGGTCTGCGGGCGACAGTCTGACCCACTGCAGGCAGCTGTAAGAGTCCAGCCAGTGTCTATATCCATCAGTTGAGGGTTGAGATAAAACGACCTGGTACTGTCGCTGTGCAGCACGCCGTGATCACGCAGCATCGGCGCGCAGGTGCGCCGCGGCCGGCCTGTCACTGGCCGAGATCGGCGCAATCGCGTCGCGGCCGCTGGTCGGCCTGGACGAGGAGCCGTCCGAGCTGGAGCGCCTGTGCGCGGCCGCGCGCGCCGCCGCCGACGCCGCTGTCGCGCCGCCGCTGCGCCGGCGCAGCCTGCGCCTGGCGCCGCCCCTGGACGAGTCGCACGCCTTTGCCGACTCCACCGCCGCTGATGACGCCGCCAGCGCCAGCGACTCCGACAGCTGCGCGTCGGACGCCGACGTGGTCGTGCTGGCGCGCCGCACGCGCAGCAGCGGCTGCGGGCTGGACGGCAGCCCGGGCGGGCGCGGCGCCGCGGCGGCGACGCCGCTGGGCCGCCGGCGCCTGTCGCTCGGGTGCCCGCCCGCGGACGCGGGCGCCAATGGCGGCCGCGGCGGCGGCGCCAGCCCGGGCACGCCGGCCGACGCTGAGATGCGGCTCGCGTCGCCGCGGCCGGGCTCGGCGCTGCGCGCATCGGCGGCCGCGTTGGCCGCCGCGCCTGTGTCCATGGGCAGCGCGCCCATGTCGCTGGGCAGCAACTTTGCCTCGGCCAGCTCCGGGACGGGCGGCCTCGGGAGCTCTGGCAGCAGCGCCGCCGCCCTGCGCGGCGGGGGCACGCCTGGCGCGTCGCCCGGCTCGGCGCCGCGGCAGCTCCGCCGCGGCAGCCCGCAGGGCAAGCGCGGCGGCGCGCTCAGCCTGGTGCTGGGCGTGGAGGCGAGCGCCGGGTCGGCGTGCGCGGCGCTGGGCGGCCTGGCGCGGCCGGGCGGCCCAGCCGGCGTCGCGACGGAGCCGCACTCGCCGGCCGCGCCGCGCCGGCGCCGGCGGCCGCGCCAGCCGCAAACGCTGCTCGTGCCAATGCGGTGCGCGCTGCCGCGGGTGGGCTGTCTGGGGCCTGCACGCCGCGTGGGTCGGCGCAGGCGCAGGCGTCCCCGCCGCCCGTGCGGGGCAGCAGCTGCGCTCGTGCGCTTTGCTCCGCGCTTGGCTCCAACCCTTACCCTACCCTAGCCCTGTCTGACCGCCGCGAGCCGCGCCCCGCAGGTCGACGCAGGCGCAGGCGTACCCGCCGCCGGTGGAGGGCGCGTCGCCGGCCGCGCTCAGCCCGACGCTGGTCGACATGGGCCCGCAGCGCTGGGCCGCGTTCACGGCCGCGCTGCGCGTGCTGCTCGACGCGGCGCTCGCCGACGGGCGCTGGCGCCGCGGCGCCGACCCCGCCTCTGCCGCTGCCATGTCCTGCCCGCGCTTCTGAGCGCTGCCCGCGCGCCGCCCTGCGCGCGCTCCTCGCTACGGCGCAAAGTGGGTGGTGTGGCGCCGTGCATCACCACGTGTGGCGCGCCCAAGTGCAGCGCCAGCCCGCTCGCTCGAGCGCGCGCGCTCCTCGCGCTGCGCGGCGGGGCCGGGCGAGGTCCGGACGGCAGCGGGCGTATTAGTATCTGTGTGTTTGCTACCTGATGTGTCTGTGCGCATGCCCGACCCAGCGCGTGACGGGCGCTCGCAAGTCATGGCCCCCCTGCAGGGAGGGCAAGGTTGGGAACAGAGATAGGGTGGGCATGCACTGCCCAGCCGGTCATCCCTGCAGGCGTCATGCGCCCACTCTGGGCATGGCCCTGCATGGCGGCCGGCGCGTCTGTTTGGAACATTGCTCCAGGGCCTGGAGATGCTTGCTGCGGCACGTCCTGCCTCGGCTCTGGCATTGCGCTGGTCTCTTGCGCTGACACTATAGGCTAGTGTGGGAGGTGATGCCCGCAACCCTTGTCATGGCTTCAGGTTTGCAGCGGTGCGCTCTTGATCGCTATGAATGTCGTGCACATTGTGCTTTGTTGTGTGCAATAGGTGTGTGTCCTGTGATAATTGTGTGTGCGGCGGCGGGACTGGCTGCTTGTGGGGTGAGAGGCGGGCAGCGCTTCGGCGCTCTATCAGCAAAGGCTTGGGGCAGTGACAGCCGCTGCAAAACCCCGACTTCACTCTAGCGAAGAGCCCAACCATGAGGCTCTCAACTAGCGGGCTCTTTGGCCTGGGGGTAGCATCCTTGCAAGGGCCGCTTGCTTCGAACAGGCGCGAGGCAAGCGCCGCTGTTGCGGGAGCGACCGGGTGGGCGGGCATGTGCAGGCAGCCAAGCAGGTTACCCCAGTAGCACACAGTGTGTACCACTAGTCATAGAAAGTCATAGATGGTTTCTTGTGCGCAACAAAAACCAGTGGCCGGTCAGCAGAGCTCTCATGCCATGCTGGCAGTCCCTGCGGGGTCTGGCCAGATGACAGTGTCAGTGTGAACAAGGTAGGAGTGGTGACGCATGCAAAGTGCCTAGCTACAGTGTGCAGCCATCAGCCAGGCCGCTTGCTGCTTCAACCATGGAGCAGGCGGCTTGCGGCTGCAAGGGCAATTTTCTCGAGTACCTGCCTGCCCGCTTGAGCAGGAATGCAGAGTGACAAAGCAGACATGGGGTGGTTGATGAGTGCGGGTATTGCGAAGGCAAAGTACGATGGAATGGAGTGCATGTCGGGAATTATCTCGCTGGCTGGAGGCGCTCAGCAGGTAACGTCCAGGCCGTGGTCCGCAGCCACCTTTGCTGTGTCGCGGACAGACACTGTTAGGCAGAGAAGCCGTCTGCGGCACGTGCACTAAAAGCATGGAACCACTGAAATTGCACATCTGGTAGGTGGAGGAAAACGCTCATAGCTATGATGCAGTCGCCTGGAGCCAGCTGGTTCCACCTACTTGGCCAGGCCCTCAATGTCGGCCACTGTGGCCGACATGCCTGGGTTGTTCCACTGCTGCGCAGCATGTGATTGGCCCCAATGGCCATGCAGATCTAGATCTTGCTTGCATGCACTTCACGCACGGATGCACCTTGCGCCAGACTGGTATGTCACAGACTCTATGACACAGAGCATTTTGCTGCGAAATAGAGCACAACAGGATGCCGTTGCTGCTGCAACCAAGCCTCGGAAGCCGCCGCACTTGACAGAAAGTTGAAGCGGGCCAGTCTCCTTTTAGCAAGCCACTTTGTACAACAATGCCAGCTTATGTCAGCTTCTCTTCTGTGCCGTGCACATACTCAGCAAGGCTTTCTCCACTGTCCAGTCAGCGGCCAAAGTCTAATGGCACCATGCCCATCCTACCACCTTTGAGACAACAGGCACTATGCGGGGCAAGCTGTGCTATGGGTTGCACTGGTGAGTTGCTGCTTGCTGCTGCATTTCTTTGCATCTTCATATGCTCCTCAGAATTTTAAAACTTTGCATCACGACGCAGAGCAGAGGTGCTGGACGGCAGCCGCTGCGGCAAGGTGTGGAGGAGCCGCGGCAGCAGTGCTTGTCGCGCTGTCCTGCTGGGCGCCGCAGGTTGCGCACGCTGGAGTTACGCTACTGGACTTGCCGGCATGCCAAAAGTTCACCCCTGCAGGCGACCTGCAGTACTGGTGCGGGCCTGCACACACTTGTAGGAACATGGGTGCTGAATGTGCCTTCATACGAGTGAGTGCGTGTAGCGTGAGCGCTTGCCGCTGGACCCTGTTAGCTGGCCAGTGAACCCGGCGACCTACGGTACTGGTGCGGACCTGCACACATATTGAGAGACCTGGGTGCTCAGCGTGCCTTCGTACGAGTGAGTGCGTGTAGCGTGAGCGCTTGCTGCTGGACCCTGTTAGCTGGCCAGTGGGTCTGTTATACCCGCTTGCGTGCTGTACACTCGCGTGCCAGCTGACCAACACGCTTCAGCAAAGGCCAAGCAGTAGCCTGTGCGTGCAGCGAGGTGCGCGCGGGCAGCGGCGGTGATACGCCCAAGCTCGGAGACCAGGTCATGGTGTCCTATACAGCCAGGGTCATGGATGAAAGCGGCCTGCCGGCGTGCTGGATACCCTAGTACCCTGCTGCACAAGGGTCTGCATCCGCGCATTTGAGTCTGCACGCATCGCACGAGCTGCACCTGTGCGTCATGCCAGAAGGCCAAAGAGAGTTGCATGCAAGTCGGCAAGCTCCTGAAGCACTGTCCCGTCTCAGGTTGTGCCGGGTTGGGAGACGGCGCTGGTGGGCGCGGCGGCGGGGCCGCCGCCCGTGCAGGCGGGGGGCATGCGCACGGTGGTGATACCGCCGCACCTGGCGTACGGGGAGCGCGGTGAGGGCTGCCTGTTCGGGCGCGCCCAGAACTGCCGCGTGCCGCCCGGCGCCAGCGTGGCCATTACCTTTGCGTACGAGGGCCTCGCATTCTAGGGCATGGCGGGCACGGCGGTCGGAGATACGCAACTTGATTCCGCAAGCTGCACACGTAGCTTGCGTGGAGTGGCAGAATATACGCAGTGCCCAGAGCTTCAGGCAGACTTGGAGATGTACCGTCGCCTGCTGAAACATGCGTTGTGCTCATAAATACTGAGAGTGGGCGGAGGCGAGCCACCCTCAACTTGAGACTGACATAATAGCCTTGGGCTTGCGTCTGTTATCCTGATGGAGTGATGTGAGCAAGCAGGGTGCGTGACATTTGCCATGTCAACAGCATAACAGCACCAAGTACACAGAAAATGGCCTTTGCAAGATACAACAGTCGAGGCATGACCATGCCAAGCACAGTGCCACGTCATAGTTCGCAAACAACCAGACCTGAATTCCAATGTCCAACGCAAACCTCTATCACATGTGCTCATTGCTAAAAGTTCTGAACCATGTTTGACCAGCTTGGTGCCAAAGCATCCTGAGCGGTGCCAATACTTTAGGAAATGACGGACAGCAGTTTTGCTGGAGCCTCACAGTTGTAGTCCTGTAATACGCACATGTGATCAGTTCTTCATGTCACTGCATGCGCTGGTCATGCCGATTACAGGTTTGCAGCACGGGATACCCACACTGCCGGACATTCAGTTTAATCGCTCACACTCAAGTGCCCAAGCAGCGCCCAGCTGCTCACTTGCCCAGGTGGCCCTGCAGCGCTGACATCAGCGTGGGGTGCTGCTGCAGCAGCTGCTGCAGCTTTGCGGGGTCGCTCAAGCCCTGCGCGCCACGGCATACATCCAGCTGTCAGAGCAAGCCAACGCGTTGTAATAAGGGCGTTTCAAAGATCTTTGGGAGTATTATGGAGTGAGATCTGCACCTGTCACCATACGGTGCCACTGTCTTGGCTCGCATACATCCACGCCGCGCGTGGCACCGTTCACACAGTGCGTTCCAAAGGGCCAATGGGGTGGAGCTCCTCAATGCCTCTCACCAACATTTCATACGGCATGAGGTGTTGTATGGGGCGCCTGCAGCACATGCAGCCCCTGCCACTCCACACAACGGCCAGCGCTCGGCACAGGCGCAGGCGCTCACCGCGCGCACAGCCGGATCAGCGATCAGCTGCGCCAGGCTTGAGCTGCCCGCCGCGCCGCCGCGCTGCTGCGCCGCCGCCGCCGCGATGACCTGCCGGTGCAGCTGCGCCGGTGCCGCCGGTGTTGGCAGCGCCGGCGCCTGGCCGCCGCCGCCGCCACCGTTGCCGCCGCCGCCATTAGGTTTAGGGTGGTAGCCGCCAGCAGGGCTGGGCCCGCCGCCTAAGGCGCGTTGGAAGTCATCCACATGGATGGACGCAGGGCGCGAGACGCCCGCGGCGGCGCGGCCGCGCGCGGGCGCGCGCCGGGCTGGCGGCGCGGCCACCGGCGGCAGGCCGGCACCAGAAGCGGGGTCACCGGGCTTGGGGTGCTGGGCAGGGTGGAGCTGCGCGGCCGTCCCGCCGCCCGCCTGCGGCGCGCCGGGCGCCGCCCGCATGTCCAGCTTGGCATCCCGGGGCCGCTTGCGCCGCGTCAGCCCCTGCGCATGCGGCCATCTCAGCGCCAAGATGCTTGACATGAGCAGTCCGGTCTGCCCCGGTCTTACCGGTGGCGCGAGCACATGTGTCACACCATAAGTCATGCCGTGCACTGCAGGGTACGTCTGGCCGGCGCGCGCCTCGGGCAGGTGCGCCGCCAGCGGCCCCGGGTCGGCCGCGGGCGGCAGGTCGTAAGCGGCGGGGTTGGCGCCGAGCGCGCGAACGGGCGCGGCGGACGCGCGCGCGCGCAGGTTGCGCCAGAACATGCGCGCCGCAGCGTCATACACGAGCGCCTCCGCGCTCGTGCCCTCCTCCAGGTCCGTGCAGCTGCGAGGACGCACTGGCGCTCACCCACCGGCAGCCCGCGCATGGTGCAAATGGCATTCAACAGACCAAAATATCTGCAACCCCTTCAGTATCTTCGATTGCTTACTTGCTTTGCTTGGCCTACTGTGTCACACATGCATAGACCAAGCCCAGCAAAACGCGCTGTGAACAGTGAAGTCTGTCAACCCTATTAATCAAGCTTGAGCGCGGCACAGTAACTCTACATGAATAGCGCGGCGCGCATGTGGCTGGCACGGCCAGGGCAGCCGCCCCGGCCGTTCCCGCCACCACTCCTTACCTAAGCAGGCAGCCTACAGGCCGCCTAGGCGGGGCGCGCACGTGGCGGGCACCGCCAGGCCGGCCTGCGCGGCCGCCTCGCGCGAGGCCTTGACGGCGGCCGCGAAGCGCGAGGGCGCGGTGGCGGGCTCGGCGCCCGCGGCCTCCTCGTCCTCGTCCTCCGCGGTCGCCACGGCCTCCAGCACGCCCGCCACCTCGGTGCACAGCGCGCGCATGCCCGGCTCGGCGCCCTCCTGGCCTGCCGCACCATGCGGGGCGCCGGAATCGGGTTCCGATCGGAGCGGCTCATGCGCCTCAGAGAGAGCCGCTCACGCAGGTAGCAGGATGCGGGCAAGCAGACCGGCGGCCTCTGACCAGCACAGGAAGGGCTAGCGTCCCACATGACTGTGCACATGCCGTCACGCCCACTTCCCGGCCATGTCTCATGGCCACCGCAGCGCAGCGGGGGAGCGCGGGCGGCGCCAGCGTACCCTGCTGCCACAGCCGCGTGACCGCCCACTGCAGCGCCTGCTTGGCGCCGGCGGGTGCGCCGGCCGGCGCACCCCCGCCGGCGCCGCCGGCGCCGGCCTGCGCCTGCCAGCGCGCGGCGCCGGCGCGCAGCGCGGCGCGGCCGGGCGCGTGCTGCGCGAGCGCGGCGACCAGCCGGCGCGCCAGGTGCGCGTTAGCGCCCAGCCGCGGCAGGCTCGCCAGCAGCAGCGCGACCAGCGCGCCGACCTGCCGGCGCACCCGTCGTCAAGGCGGGGTAAACGCAGGGCGGGATGGCCAGGCAAGCCAATCAGCGTGCCAAGTCGCGATGAGCACGGCGTGCCGGAAGATTGCCGGAGGCCGCCGCTCAGCATCGGTCCGAAGCATGGAAGTGGCAGGGCAAGCCTGCACTGAGCTGCGCCCCTGTGACCCCACGCGCGCGCACCGATGACCTGCTCACCCGCAGCGTGTGATGCCTATATGTGACAGCCGCCAGGCGGCGCGCCGCGCACGCACGCGGGCCGCGCGGGGCGCAGGTGACCTGCCACAAGGGGCCAGCGGCCGGGGGCGGGGCGCGCGCCTCGGCGCAGGGCGGGCACTCCTCGCGCGCGCGCTGTGGCGCGGGCATGCCCGGGTCGAGCGCGATGGCCGGGTTGGTCAGCGCGGTGGCGACCTCGAGCGCCATGGTCGCCAGCGCGCCCGCCTCCGCGCCGCCCGGCCCGCGGCCGCTCAGCGCGGGCACCAGGCGTGCCAGCAGCTGCGCCAGCGCGCCTGCGCGCGCCGCACGCGCTCCATGCGTGGCCGGGCCCGGACAGCAATAAGGCCGACAGCAACAGCAGATGCTGAACAGAGGCCAAATTATTGGCGACACAGGAAGGTTGCTGGAGTGCATGGACCGGCAGCGCGCGCTCCCGTGCCCCTCTCCTCATATTAACCACTCCCTACCCTAATTACAACCCTACATCCCTAGCCCAAATTGGCGCAGGCGCGCGCGGGCCAGGCGCGCACCCGCGGCGCCCAGGTCCAGCAGCGCCGCCTTGACGGCCGGCCGGTACGCGAGCGGCACCAGCGCCTCCAGCACGCGCCGCGCGCCGGACGCCGCGCCGCCGCCGCTGGGCGCGGCGGCGGCGGCCGCGCCGCGCAGCGCCTCCGCCACGGGACCCATCACGAACAGGCCCATGCCGCCGCCCAGGCCTGCGCGCCGCAGCGCCCCGGCGCATCAGGACGGCCGGCGCTTTGGGGCCCGCCGCGCGCCGGCCTGCCGATGCGGCGCGGCGGCGCCGCGCGCAGGCCCGCACGCCCGCGCGCGCGGCCTCGCAGCAAGCCACTGTACACGAGGTGCACGCGCACGGCCAGCGGGCGTCTGCTGCACTGCAGCGGCGGCACACAGCAGGCAAACAGGCCGGCAGCGGGTGACCCGGCAGGCGCGCCTGCGGCGCGCGCGGCCAGCCGGACGAGCGCGGCGCGCAGCAGCGTGCTCTCCGACGCCACGCCGGCGGCCACCAGGCGCGCAAAGTCGGCCGCGCTCGGTTCGAACGAGCGCGCGAGCGCGGCGCGCAGGCGCACCGCCGCCGGCGGCGCGTGCGGCGCCGCGCCGCGCCGCGCCGCGCCCGCCGGCGGCCACTCCGGCGGGAACAGGTCGGCCAGCAGGCTGGCAGCCGCAAACATGTCCGTGGGGCCCTGCGGGGCGCGGCGCGGGGTTGTGGAGGCACGACCGGACGAGAGGGCCCTGCCGTGAGGCCGCCGGCCGGTACACTGGGCGGCTGCGCCCAGCGTACGCAGGGCCGCGCGCTCGCCATGCATGGCACAGCCAGGGCCTGCTGTTGCGCTGGCAGCGACCTTGGCACGACCTCCTCGTCCCAACCTTGCTGTGTGCAGCGACCGGGCCAGGCAAGCCATGGCATCGCTGGCAATTTTCCATCCAGTGCTGCGGAATCGGCCGCAGCCACAGCTCAGGCGAGCACGCGAGCGCAGCCTGCGCGCATCGGCGGGCCGGCAGGCCGCGCGCCTGCGCGCCGACGCGCGCGGCGTCGGCGCCCGCGGGAGGCCGCCCCGGCGCAAAGATGGCGGGCACCAGCGCGGGCGCCCAGGCCTCGTTGTCCACCCAGCCACGCAGCGCTGCTGCAAGCGCCTGCCGCGCCTGCCGGCGCGCGCGCCGTGGCCTCAGCGGCTGCGTTCACGGGCTAGGGTCAAACGTACGGTAGGGTCTCCCCCGGCATCACAGCTCCACCTCGGCCTGTCCTCGCATACAAGCCCCCGCCCCGGCATTGCCGGCTGATAGTGTGGGCTCGCGCCGCGACGCACAGCCGCTCCATGCAGGGTACCTGGGCGCCCATGCCATTGGCGAGCCGCTGCGGCGCCGAGCACAGGCAGCCGGCGAGGACTGCTTGCCATGGCGGCCTGCCCGCGCTTGCGCTTGGAGCGCCAGGCACTTGCTGATAGGCCAGACAGCAGTGCCAGTGAGGCCCCGTCTCGCACTCAATCGTCAGGGACGGGGAGCCTGCGCGACACCAGCGAGCCCGAGGCTCGCTGCACTGGTGTCGTGCAGCCGTGCGACCCGGTCACCAGGGTCTTGGGTATGCACCCTAGGGCACCCGCGCACCTCCAGCAGCTGCGCAGCGTCCAGCCCCGGCAGCCGCCCCGCAAGCGCGGCCAGCGCCTCAGGCGCGGTCGCCGCGGCAGCGTGCGCCGCCAGCAGCGCGCCCTGCAGCCCGCCGCTGGCCACGGCCGCGCCGGCCGCGCCTAGGCGGCCCAGCAGCGCGCGCGCGGCCGCCACCGCCGCCAGCAGGAATGCGATCGCGCGCTCGCTGCCGCGCAGGCGGGCCGCGTCAGGCGCGCGGGGCCAGGGGTGGGACGCCACTGGCAAGCTACACAGCGGATGCGGAGGGCCGGCGCGCCCTGCGCTGCAATGAAAGCAGCGCGAACCGCACGGGGGCGCAGTTTCGCCACTGAGCGCAACGGGCGCAGCCGTTGGCGCGCTGATGCGTGTGCGTGGGGCCGGTGCATGTGCTACCCAGCCGGAGCAGGGTGCACGATCTTGGGATCCAACGGGACGTACGATAGAGCCCGTTGGGGACTGCGCACCGCCCAGCAGCCACCTGCGCGTCGTCGAGCGCGTCGCCGGCGAGCGCGGCCGCGTCCAGGTCGGCCGCGGCTGCAGCCAGGCCCGCCGCGCCCGTCGCCACCGCGCGCTGCATCACCTGCCGCCCGCGCGCCCCGCCCAGGCTCGCCCGCGCGCCCCGCACGCCCGGGCGGCCCCGCCTGCCACCGCGGCACCGCCGCACGGGCACCCACACGCACACGCTCTTTCTCACTTCGGCGGGAATGCGAGGCTAGCCGAAGCACGGCCCCCGACCGGCCCCGACGGGCCTGCCCTGCTGCGCCGGCGGCGGCGCACCTCAAGGCCGGCCGCATCGGCGGCCGCCAGCGCGACGTGCGCGCCGGCGTCGCCGCCCAGCAGCGCGGCCAGCAGGTGCAGCGCCGCCTCGGCGCCGCCAGCGCGCTCGGCGCTGGCTAGCAGCGCGGCCGCCGCGCGCGGCGCCACCAGGCGCGGCGCGCCCTTCTTGAGCGTGCCGCCTGCGCCGGGCGCATCGGCGCCGCCGCCGAGCGGCGGCAGCGCGCCCGCGAGCGCCGCCAGCAGCGCCGGCGGCCCATGTGCGCGCAGCGCGGCCATTGCGTCTGCGCGGCCGCGCGCCTCGCGCAGCGCGCGCTTGCAGCGCTCGCCGCCTGCGCGCCCGCTGGACTCACGTGACTGGACTTGCGGGCATGCAAATTCCACCCCGGCAAGCGCGCGGGCCGGTGGCCGCGCAACGGAGCAGGCGCCATGGAGCACATATTAGGCGGCCTGTGCAGCCTCTTCACGCACGAATGGCATGCACAGCACACCCTGCTCATGCCGGAGCTGGGCTGTCACTTTTTATGTCATCTGCATGGGGCGCGCCCGGCCGCTGCGCCTCCGGCAGCTCCAGCGCGGCAGAGACGGCGGACCGCACGCGCGGCGCGGCGGCGCCCCAGCGGCACAGCACGGCCGGGTGCCGCTCGCGCAGCAGCTCGCGCAGCAGCGCCGCCGCGTACAGCGCCTCCGGCCGCCACGTGCCCGCCGCGGCAGGCCCGGGCTTGGTCTCCGGCTCCGCCGCGGGCGCGGGCGCGGGCGCGGGCTGGAAGGGCGCCTGCGCGCGCACGGGCGCTCGGCGGCGCACGCAGAGGGGAGCGGCGGGTGGGGGTCCGAGACATGTCCTGCGCTGACATGGGCAACTACTCATAGCGGGCACATAGTTACATCTACAATGGCGTCTCGTGGGCGCTCCCGCGCGCAGCCAAACACCAGTTAGCTGTTCTCATGCATGCCCGCCGTGCCCGGCCATCGAAGTGCGCAGACGTACTGGATCTCCGGCAGCTCCGGCCGTGCTCGGGCGCGCGCCTCCACCAGGCCGAGCAGCGCCGCGAGCGCGCCCGGCGCCAGCGCCAGCGCCTGCACCGCCGCGCGCCGCCCGCGCTCGCAGGCCAGGCCCTCCGCCAGCTCGCGCGCCGCATCCGCTGGGCCAAAACCCTGCCAAGCCCCGCCGCCGCCGCCCGCCAGCACGCCCGCCGCCTGCGCGGCCGCCAGCGCGGCGCGCAGCGCGGCGGCGGCCTCGGCGGCGGAGCCGCGCGGCGGCGGGTCGGCGGCGGCGGGGCCGAGCGCGGGGCCGCCCCACGGCGGCGGCCCCGGGTCCAGCGCCGCCAGCAGCGCGCGCAGCGCGCCGCCGTCGGCCAGCAGCAGCGCGAGGCCGCGCCGGCTGCCGGCCAGCACGCCCAGCAGGCGCCGCGCGCCCGCCAGCAGCGGCGCGCCCAGGTGCGCCTGCGCGCCGGGCGCGCGCTGCCTTGCGGCGCGTCGAGACAGAGGAGCCCGGCTCCCGATGATGCACAGAAAGATATAGAGCAGCGCAACGGTTGCGCAGCCTACACCCGCCGGCCAAGCGCCGTGCCGCCCCGCGGCGGCGGCGCCGCGCCCTGACGCGGCCGTATCAGGGCGGCACCGCAGGCGCGCCTGCAGCAGCGCAGCGCCCTGGCCGCCGCCGTCGCGCGCGGCAGCCGCCGCGTGCAGCGCCGGCGCATGCAGCGCGGCCGCCAGGAGCGCCAGCGTGCGCCGCGCGGCCAGCGCTGCCAGCGCGGCCGCGTCCGGCTCGGCTGGCCGCGGCAGCTGCGCACCGGCCGGCTGGTGCGCGGCCACGGCCGGCGGCGGCGCCGGCGGCGCGGCCGCAGTCGCCGAGCCCGTCAGCGCGGCCGCGAGCTCGCCCAGCGCAGCGCCTGGACGCCGCAGGGACAGATAATACGTTGGCGCTGCATGCAGGTCTGTCGAGATCGCTGCGCAACGGGCTTGCAGCAACACATGGCTGTTCTGTGAGCTGCGCTTGAACACAGAACACACAAGTGTTCTATGCGCGTTCCAGTTCTGCGCCTGGTTTCGCGAGTGCCAAGAGTTAACACAGAACATCAGAAGTGCAAGAGTTGAAGCAAATGCGCGTTTCCGACTAAACGGACCGCAGGTGGCAGGAGCGACCCATGATAAGGTGAGCGGGCGGGCGCGGGCGCGCTTACCGGCGGCCGTAGCCTGCGCCTGCGCGGCCGCCACCTCGGCCGCCGCGGCGGCGGCCGCGTCGCCGTCTGGCGGCTGCGGCGCGATGATGCTCCGCGCCAGGCCCTCGGCCGCGACCTGGAACTGCGCCGCGGCCGCGTACACGCGCAACCGCGCGAGCAGGCGGCCGCCGGCCGCCGCCGCCTGCCGCCGCGCCCAGCAGACAGCCTTCACGGCTCCGCTGACGAGGGCGCCCCTCGAAGTGCACCCTTGCATCACGCTTCAGCCCGCGGCCGGGTGCCGCGTGTGTTTGTGACGCGGGCGCGGCATGCGCGGGCGCGCCGGTGGCCGGGCGCCCGTCGCCGTCGGCGGCCGCGCGCGCAACCCGACACAGAGCCGCGCGACGGCACCGCGAGCGCGCTGCACATGCAGACGCCCGGCGGCGGCGCCGCAGCCAGCATGCGCGCCGCACGCGCGCTGTCATTGTCCTGTAACGGGTTGGACGGCGGGCATTGGGATAGCAAAGAGTGAGGGAGGGTATGGGGTCCCAAGTGTATGGTTAGGGTACAACATGTACCCTAATTCTTTTTCCGGGCCGTGGCCGCCGCGCGCCTGCGCGGGCAGCGCCTCCAGCAGCGCCTCCACGACCGCCGGGTACGCGCCCGCAAACTCGCGCCGCCGGCGCTCGCGGCGCTCGGCATCGCGCTGCGCGGCGCGGGCGCGCTCGCGGCCGCGCTCGGCCTCGCGCTGCGCGGCCCGCTCCCGCTCGCGCGCCTCCGCCTGCGCATGAACTTCTTGTGTATAGCCCTCCTCAATACCCACCTTGTTTCGGGATATTCAGGGATGGCGCGGGGACAGCACGGACTTGACGATTCGCACAGCCCGCGCGCTACCGCGCCGGCGCTGCATACGGATGGCGGAGAGCACGCAGTCGGCCCATGGCGTGTGCCCGACCGCGAGACAACCTGTGTCACATGGAGCCCAGTGATGTTACCACTGCGGGCAGCAGGCCGCTCCTCGACCACGCTCGTCAACCACTTGCTGCCACCCCTGACATGCGCCCTGTCTGTGCTCCCTGCTGGCGCGGGGCCATCGCCTGGTGTTGCCCCTGCAGCACCTCCTACACATCTACTTGCAGTGTCGCTCGCACGGAGACGGCAGGCACCTGGCGCCTCGCTTCGCGCTCGGCCTCGGCCTCGCGCTCAGCTGCGCGCGCCGCCTCCGCCGCCCGCTCGCGCTCGCGCTCTCGCGCCTCCTCCGCCGCCCGCGCACGCTCAAACTCGCGTTCGCGCTCCCGCGCCTCCTCCGCCGCCCGCGCGCGCTGAGCTGCCTCAGCTGCCGCCGCTGCCTGGGCTGCCGCCGCGGCGTGCGCCGCGGCGGCGCGCTCCAGAGCCCGCTCGCGCTCGCGGCGGTCGTGCGAGCGCTCCGCCTCCGGGTCAGGCTCCCGGGGGCCCCTCGCCCTGGAGTCATGGCGCGCGCGGCGCTCGCCGCGGCCCGCCTCCGAATCGGGGCCTCGAGCGTCCTGTGGCCTGGGCTCATAGCGCCTGTTGTCACTGCGGTCGTCTAAGTCAGGTGCCACGGCCCCTCGCCCACGCTCGCCGCGGCCGTCCTCGAGCGCAGGGTCGCGCGACCTGCCCTCACCGCGGCGGCGCTCGCGGCTGCTGGCGCGCCGCGGCTCGCGGCTGCTGTGGCGCGAACGGTGGCTGCGCGGCGACGCATCGGGCGCGCCTCCGCGGATGCGGCACACAGTCCTCTGCTGGTCCGGGTGCCCCACCTGCTCCTCGCCGTGGCGCGGCCGCCGGCGCGGCGGCGCCTCCTCTGCGCCGCGCTCGCCGCTGGCGCTGCGCGCGTCGCGCTTGCGCCCCCGCTCGCGCTCCTTACGCTGGCCCTTCCGGCGCCCGCGCTCCCGGTCAGCGCCGCCGGGCTCGCGCCGCTCGGGCCGCCCGCGGCCGCGCTGCTCGTCCGCGGCCTCAGCCGCTGCGGCGCCCGCCGGAAGCCCCGGCGCCGGGTCGGCCCGGCCGCGGCGGCCGTCGCCGCCCTCCTCGGCCTGGGCGGCCTCGCCGGCGTCGCGGCGCCCGCGCCCGCGCTCGCGGCCCTCGCGGCCTCCCACCGCCCGCGCGGGCGCGTCCCGCTCGCCGTGCCGGCCGCCGCGGGGCGCGCCCCCGCCCTCGGCCGCGTCGCCGGCGGCGTCGCACGCCGGGCCGCCGCCGCTGCCCGGCCAGCGGATGGGCTCGTGCCTGCGCGCGGCCGGCGGCGGCGCGGGCGCCGGCCCGGCGTCCGCCGCCGCCACGGCGGGCGCCGCCGGCGCGCGCTGCGGCTCGGGCAGCGCCGCGGCGGGGGCGCGCGCGGGCGAGCGTTCGGGGCCTCGCGGGCCCGCGTCCGGCTCGCCGCTCGCGGGCCGCGCTGGCACGGCGGCCGCGGCGTCCTCGTCGGACGACAGCCGGTCGGGCGTCTCTGCGAGCATCTCCTCCAGGTCGCCCGCGAGCGGTGGCTCCGCGCGCGGCGCCGCTGCCAGCAGCTCGCGCAGGTCGCCGCCGGGGCCGTGCCCGCCGCGGGGCGTCTCGGCCGCGCCGGCGTCCCAGGCGCGGCCTGGCGCGTGCTCGCCGCGCGGCGTCTCCGCCAGCAGCTCGCGCAGGTCGCCCACGAGCGCGTGCCCGCCGCGCGGCGTCTCGGCCGCGTCGGCGTCCCAGGCACGGTCGGCGCCGCCGCCGTTCGCATCGACCAGGTGCGGCGGGCCGTCGCGCGGGAAGCGCGCGCCCGGCTCCGGCGGCTCGTCCGCGCCCGCCGCGCCGCGCGGGTCGCTGCTCGCGGGCTCGTCAGCGCCGCCGCGCCGGTCCCATGCATACGGCCTGCTGGCGTGGCCGCGCTCGTCCTGGCTGCGAGGCCGCGCACGGCTGTACTGCTCGTACTGCTCGTGGCCATGACTCTGTGCGAGCTCCAAACCCGGCCGGCGCTGGTCGGGCTGGCGGACATCGTGCTCCCGCGGGGACCGGGCGCCGCGGTACCCCTCGCCGTCATGGCTTCTGGGCTCCTCGTCGTCGCTGGGGTGGCCGTAGCCGCCGCCGCGCGCGTCATACACGGCGTCGTCACCGCCGGCGTCGCCGGCGTCGGAGGTGCCGGCCTCGCTGTGCGCGGCGCGGTCCGAGCGCGAGCCGCCCGGGCCGTCCCCGGCCTCGTCCTCCGCCGCCGGGCCGCCGGGCCGGCCGGCGGCCCTGCCGAGGCCAGGCGCCCCATTGTCCAGCGGCCTGCCGCGCTGCTGCTCGCGGCCGCCGCCGCGGCTGCCGGAGGACTGGCTGCCGGCGCGCGGCGGCCGCTCGGCGGCGGGCCGGGGCGCCGGGTGCGCGGGCGGCGGCGGCGGCGGCGGCGCCCACCAGCCCAGCGCCACCTCGCAGCCGGGCGCGCCGGTGGCCTGCGTCAGCGCGTCCAGCGCGGCCAGCGCGTAGCGCACCGCGGCCGCCGGCGGCCGCAGCGCGCCCAGCGCGCCGGTCAGCGCGCTCGCGCCGCCCAGCGCCAGGAAGCGCTCCGCGTACCTGCGCGCGCGCGCGAACACGGGTCCGCACTCCGCTCGCCTGAGAGGGTGCGCGCGTAAGGATCCCCCGGACCCTGGATCCCGGACCCCAGCGGCGTTTGGGCACCCGCAGTCTCGGCAGCTGGGGACGACTCTTGCAACCATAGAGCTGCATGCCACCGCCTGAGCGTCATGGTGTCCTCACCGCACCCTCAGGCGCGAGCTGCGAGCGCGCTGGCGCGCCGGGCGCCCGAGGGCAGGCCGCGCGCCTGGGGCAGGCGCAGACGAGCACCGAGGCCGCCAGGCCGGCGATGCCGCAGCGCGCGCCGGCGCCGGACTCCGGCCCGGCCGCAAACACGCCCGCCCACTCCGCAGCCATGTCCGCCACTTCCTCGGACGCGCCGGGGCGCGCCGCGATGGGCGCGCCCCCGTTTGCGGCGGCGCCGGTGGCGCCCACAGCGCCGGCGGCGCCCGCGGCGCCCGGCTCCACCTTGATGCCGGCGGCGGGCCGGCGGGCGGCCTCCCCGTGCGACTCGCGGGGGCCGGCCGCCGCCAGCTCGTCCGCCTCGGCGGCGGCGGCGTCCGAGGGCGGCGCCAGCGCCTGCGCCGCATGCCGCCCCGCGGTCAAGAGTTGGCCGCGCTCAACCTAGGCCGAGCGCGGCAAGCTCAATCTACAGCTGTTAAGCGAGACATATGCGATGCGATGCTGACAGCGGTGCCGCCTGCAGCACGGCAGGGTGGAGGTGCGGAGGCGCTGCGCGGTCAGACGCAAGCTCAGGAGCTTCAGAAGGCACCTGGCTGTGTGCTGCGTGGGGCTGTGCTCGCGCCTCGCTTGCGCGGTCGGCGGCCGCCAGCACGCCGGCCAGCGCGTCATCAGAGAGCGCGTGCGCGCGCATGCGCCGCTCCGACGCGCCGCAGCGCACCCACGCCGCCAGCAGCGGCTCGAGCGCTGCGCGCGCCCAGTCCGGCAGCTCCTGCGTAAACTGCTCACCGGCCCCGGGGGCGCCCGCCGGGTCGCGCCAGCCGGGGCCGCCCCAGCCCGGGCACCCTGACCCTCCGTCGGCGTCCAGGGGCCGCAGCACGAGCCCGGTCGCGGCGGCCGCGCTCAGGTCGGCCGGCTGCTCGGGTGTCAGGCTCCAGCCGTACAGCGCAACTGGCAGCGTCTGGAAGCGCCCGCGCAGCACGACCGTGTCCGTGGTCATGGCCTGCGCGCAGCGGCGCTGGTTGGGATTCCTATATTGATACGTTGACAGTAGTGATGCTGTTAATTGTAACGTCTGTCAGTAGCCTGGTTCACATCTATTCACTCTCTTGGCGCCGCAGCACTGGCGGGACCTGCCAGTCGGAACGCATGGGGCGCGCGCCGCCCTGGCCCCTGACGGGACAGGCTGGCAGGGGTGGCTGTCCGGGCGCCCAGGGGGGAGGGGCGACGCTGGGATGGACGGGAGCTCGGACGCAGAGCAGCAAGGAGAGGGAGCTCGGCACGCCAGAGCAGCGCGAAAGCGCTGCAACAGGGGAACAGGTGCAAAGTGTGTGATGCTGGCTTTGTAGGGAAGGGCGCACCTTCAGGTGCGCACAGCCACTCAGGAACGGCAGAAACAGAGCAGGCAGAGCAACTTCATTGGCAGTCTGGACTGTTGCTTGTTAGGCCTGATGGCTGCAGGAGCGGGGACTGTTGGAGCACTGCACTGACACTGCATACCAGCAGCTGGTTGGACGCAACAGGGACTTGAAAGCTACCTACGCTGGGCGATGGCGGGATAGCGGTGGTCCTAGGCGGCCCACCTCCAGGCGCACGGCCTTGGTGCCAGCCTCGGGCAGCAGGCAGCGCTCGGCCAGGCACGCCATGCGCGCCGCCGCCAGCGTCGTCAGGTCCGCCGCAAACACGTTCACAAACGGCGCCGCGCCGCCGGCGCCGCCGGCGCCGCTCGCCGCGCCAACCTTGATGCCGGTGAGGCAGACGGGCTGGCTGAGGCGCACCTACGGAAACTATAGACGTCAATGACAGCAGTGTGCTCGCACGTGTGTACGGTTCTCAACACGTTGGGCAGGAGCTTGACGGTGTTAATCATGCGGATGCAATGCGGCGCGCCTCTTCAACATAGTCGCCGATCTGAGAGTAGTTGTACACCTGCTTGAACAGCTGCACTTCTTTGTGGAGCTTCATCTGGCGGTTATCTTAATCGCAGCCCCGCAGTCACTACCAGGCGTCGTGCGCAGCCGCCTAGCGCGCCGCCTGGCGCGTCAAAGGCCTTCACTGTCGACCGCCCTGCCTTCCCATCATCCTTCCTCCAGCTCAAACCAAGTGCAAGTCACTGAGTGCGCCTTGACTAGCAGGGCTTTTCGGGGTCTCCTTGTGAGTGTGCCTGGATGGCAATGTGCGCCTCCTGCACCACGGCTACTGCCTTTATGGCCTGCGGGAGTATGCACAACACTGGGGCGCTCGGGTGACGCGATGCAGCGAGGCTTCCTCACGGGAGCCAGCCATGCCCCGCAGCGCTCCCAGCCGCCGGGCCCCACAGCGCAGGTGCACCAGCCTGGCCCGGCGGAGGGCCAGGCTCAGGACAGAAAACAAGAGAGCCAGCCGCGTCCTGCACCAGCAGACGCACACGCCGCGCTCGGCGAGTGCCTGGACCTGCTCAGGGGACCGACAGACGAGCGCAGGTGCATGTCATGCCTCCCTGCTGTGCCTCAAGCAAGTACCTGCTGCACGTTTGCCAGTGTGCAACAGCAGTGCACCGTCATTGCTAGCATAACTCAGCAAGCGACTTTGACCTGCAGATTTGTGGGCCTGCTGCTGGTGACGCGGCTGCTCCCGGCGGGCGACGCGTCTACCATCCGTGCTGTGCATGATGCCGTGGGCGGGCGCTTCATTTCTAGGCTGCTGCTCCCGCTCAAGGCTGCAGAGGTGCGCACGAGGAGCCGCGTGATGGCCTGCCTGCAAGCACAGAGCGTTGACGGCCCGTGCTGCAAGCAGCGTTGTGTCCGGCGTCCCCCGTGCTGAGGCAGCCATATAGCGCGCAGGACGGCTTTCGCGCGCAAGCAGACGAGGACGCTGCAGCCAAGGACGTGGGGGGAGCCGCGCTTGCGCTCGCCATCCTGGCGGCCTTCTGCCGCGTGCCGGAGCTGGCGCGCTCACAGGAGGTGGTGGAGTCGGTCCCACTCCTGGTCAAGGCGCGCGCCCCGCCGAGCGCGCTCTGCCAGCCTCTGGCGCTCCCCGCATGATCCGTGCACTGACGTGACAGCCCTGCAAGCCTTGTCGGGATGCAGCGCCACGCTCCCGCTGTCACCAGCCGAAGCAGTCCGTGCGCCGCCGTCCCTAGAGTGCTTGCCACAGCGAATGAGCCCGGCCCCTGCCTGGGGCCCTGCGCATGGCAGGGCCGCATGGGGCGAGGGCGCGACAGACATGCAGTCGCGCGTGCACTCCATCCTCAGAAGCTCGCTGAGGGACTCCTTGATGGCGCCATACGTCTCCACGCACTTCCAGTCACAGATGTGCCCGGCACGCTCGCCGGCGCGGCGCACGCCGTAGGCGCTCAGCGGGCCGGCACCGGCGTAGTCGGGCATCGGCCTGCCATACATGATGCCCGGCGACACGCAGGCGGGCTCGCGCATTCACGCCGGCGGTGACGCGTGCCAGTGGCTGGCGCTGCCAGTAGTCGAGCTCGGGATTCCTGTTGGGCAGCGCCAGCTACTGGCATGCGTCACCGCCGGCGTGAAAGCGTGAGCCCGCCTCCGTGTCGCCGGGCATCATGTAAGGTAGGCCGATGCCTGACTACGCCGGTAGCGCCACGGCGTGCGCCGCGCCGGCCGAGCGTGCCGGGCATATCTATGGTTGGAAATGCGTGGAGACGTATGCCGCTATCAAGGAGTCCTTCAGTGAGCTCGCGCCTATGAGTAGTAGGCGCAAGCCCATCCCCATCGACAACAGCAGCCGCAGGTCCCACACAAAGTTTGCACCCTGCCCTGCGACTTCTGGCGTGCGCCGCTCAGGTGTAGGGATGGGGTAGGGCAATGACCGCTGCGTGAGCTGAGTCGGGGGTCGCCTGAGCGCCAGGTGGTGGACGCGCGCGGCGTGTCGCCCATCGTCGACCAGGCCCGGCTGCTCTCGCACGACACGGTGCGGCCCGTCCCTCGGCTGATGCGCAGCAGGCCCGCCGCCGGCAGGACCCTGCCTGTCGGGCAGGCATGCGGTGCACTCGACACAGCTCGATGGGCGCATGTGCGGAGCAGCAGGGTACACAAGCGCGAGTTGCGCTACAGGCCTGCTGCCGGAAATAACAGACAGAGCAGGACCCCAGTAACCCATCCGGGCAAGCGGCCGGCTGCATCAAAGCGCCAAAGGCTGGGGCCGAAGAGGATGCTGCTGCTGCACACGCCACGCTGCAGTGCCCGGGGCCACGCGTGCGGGTGCAGGGCGCAGTGGCGCTGCTGCGCCGCACGCCGCCGGCAGCCTCGTGCTGGTGCGTCACGGCAGTTGTCACCATCGGACGCACAGCGGGCCCCGGGTGAGCGCGTGCCTGCCGCAGGGGCAAGTCGCTGCGGACGCGGCCGCTGAGCGCGACGCGCTGGAGTGCCTGGCGGCGGCGGCGGGCGCGGGCGCGGAGGGCGGCGCGGCGGCGCTGCAGGCCGGCGCGCTGCCGGCGGCCTGCCGCGCGCTCCAGGTGCCTGCGGCCCCGCCGCACTGGGCTGCGCGGGCGCGTCTCTGCTTCTGGCCGCGCATGCGAGTCGCCTGTCCAAAGGTCCATCGCCGTGACCGGCGTTGACCAGAGTGCGTCCAGCATGCGCGGCCGGTCGGTGAGCACGCACCCGCACTCCCATTGCGCCGCGCTGAGACGGGGGCGCGCGTCCTCGGAGGGCTGCTAGGGAGCCCTGCCGCGCGCTGTTATACGCTGGCACACACTCTCAACCTCTGTGCCCCGTGCCATGCGCAGGCGGCCATGGCCGGGCCGGCGCCGCTCGGCCGCGCCGCGCTGCCGCTGCGGCTGTTGGCGCGCCTGCTGGACGCCAGCATGTGCGGCGAGCTGGGCGCCTCAGATGGCAGCCAGCCAGGCGCAGCCCTGGGCAGCACTTCAGCGGCGCCCGCCGCCGGTGCGGCCGCCGCGGCGGCGGCGGAGCGCGGCGCGCTCGTCGCGGAGCACGCCGCGCCGCTCGCGGCGGCTGTGCCCGCGCTGGCGCGCCTGCTGGCGCTGCCGGCCGCAGGGGCGGGGTCGGGCGACCAGGGGACGGGAGGCGCGCGCGGCGCGCCCGCCGCAGCGGGGCCCGGCGCTGCGGCCGGTGGCGGCGACGCCGCGGCGTTGCAGCTGGAGGCGCTGCATGTGCTGCTGCTGCTCCTGCCGCCCCCGCTGCCGCAGGCGCGCTCGTGTCCGCCCCTCGGGTTGTGCGACACACGAGTTCTGCAAAGCGACACTGCAGCGCCACTTGTTCCCACTTAATGTGCTTACCAGGCTTGCGTGACCCAGGCCGCACAGCTGGCAGGTATGTGGGCGGCTGTGGGAGGAGAGGGGTGCCCAACCGCCGCTCGTATGCGCCTGGCACTGCTTGGGAATGACCGATTGCATTATTTATGTAACCTCTCACCGCCAGATGCAGCGCGCCGCAGCGCACTAGCACCAGCCGTGCTCTCCGCGCGATCTGGGACAGGGCGCGGAGCTGGAGGCGCGGCTGGCGGCGAGCGCGCGCGCGCAGCCGGGCGAGTGGCCGGCGGCCGCGCGGACTGGCCTGGCGCTGCTGCTGCGCGCGCGCGTGGGCGCCGAGCAGCGCCAGGCCGCGCTGCAGGCGGCCGCCGCGCTGGCCGGCCTGGCCGGGCCCGCCTGGCTGCTGGGGCCGAGCGAGGTGCGGCCCTGGGTTAGGGTTAGGGTTAGGGCAACATGCTTGCTGGAAGTCGTGCGGAGGGCTTGGCCAGGCTGCGTGTGCGCTTGCAAGGGTGCTGCATGGCAGCAGGTCCAGGCTGCACCAGAGGCGCGTGATGAGCTCGATTGGCCCATTGTTCGCCTTGCAAACCCTTTAGGGTCCGCCACAGGCCGGCAGCGTCGGCGACCTGTTCCAGCCGCTCGTGGAGCACATCAAGGTGGAGACGCTGCTAGGCCTGCGCGACGCGCTGTCGCCCGACGCGCGCGTGCCCCTGGGCAGCGACCCCGGCCCTGCCGCTGCGCCCAACCCGGCGCGTGCCGCCGCGGGCGGCGGCGCTGGCACGAACGAGGCGGATGCGGGCAGCGGCCCGATGGACCTCGATGATGAGGGGCCGTGTCCGGGGCCCGGGCCATCCGGCGGCGGCGGCCGCGGCGGGCCGGCCCCGGACGAGGAGCGCATGCTGCCCCCGCTCATGCGGCCTGCGCCCATTGTGGAGGATGAAGAGGAAGACGAAGAAGAAGAAGAAGATGCAGGAGCAGCGGCGGCGAGCGCAAGCGCGGCGGGCGGCCGCGCGACGCCCGCGGCGCGCGCAGAGCGCCGCGACGGCCGCGGCGGCCGCGCCGGGGCTGCCGCGCGGGCGGGGCGCGGGGCCGCCGCCGCGCGCGCGGCGGGCGGCGCGACGCAGTCGGCAGGCGAGCGAGCGGCGCGCGTGCTGCCGGTCGCGTTCGCGCTGGCGGAGGCGGGCCTGGACGCGCTGGCGGCCGACACGGCGGCCGCCGAGGCGCTGGCCGACGGCGCGGCCGCGCCCGGCGACCCGCTGCCGCTGCTCAGCCAGGGGTGCGCCGGCCCTGCCCATGTATGTGCGCACAGAAATTTGATATTCTTTGTTGCCGTCTGCGCTAACACACATCTCCTGAAGGGCGCCGGGCTGCTGGCTGCGCTGCCATGGTGTGAGAGTGCCGGGCAAGCCCTGACCCCGACCCTCGGCGGAGCCCCGCACCGCTGCGCGCACCGCGAACGCGCACGGCTGGCGCATGCAGGGTGGCGCAGCGCGCGCTGGTGTCGCTGGCGGAGGCGGCGGAGGGCGTGCTGCAGTTCCTGGAGGCGCTGCGCAGCCAGCCGGCGCGCTGGGGCGACCCGCTGCTGCCGGCCGCCGTCCGCGCGCTCGGCAGGTCGGCCGCCCGACCGGCCTGTCACTGTGCCGCGCGCACGTGCGGGAGGAGACCTGTACCGCTGCGAGCGGCGACGCGCCGCCATGACAGCGGGTGCCTGCTGCAGGCGTGGCGGCTTTGGCTGTCTTGATACACGCTGGTTGGGGCGCAGTCTCGCCGTGTGCGCAGCTTTGTGACTTATGTGAAGGAGTCTATGGATCACTGCCGGGAGAAAAAGCTGGCCACCCGAGCAGGGTCCGGGCGGCGCGGCGTAGGTACCTGGCGGAGGTGCCGGACGCGTTCGCGGCGCGCGTGCAGGCCGCGCTGCCGTTCCTGCTGGCGGCGCGCGGCGGCGCGGGCGCGCGCTTCCTGGCGCCGGCGCTGCTGCAGGCCACTGGCGCGCCGGGCGCCGCCACCGCTAATGAGGCTGCCGAGCACGCCGCGTGGATGCAGGCGCTGGGCCGCCCGCAGGCGCGCCCACCCATGAATGTGCCTGTCAATGCGTCGCTCAGCAGATGCGGCTTGAGCCTACACGTGCTGCCACGCCTGTTGCGGCGCCTCCACGCAGCGGGCAGGCCGGGCTGGGACAGCCAGTTGACCCGCTGCTCTGTGCGCGTAGGGTAGGTTACAGGGTGTGTCAGACCGAGAAGCTGGGCATGTACTGGGGGGTTTGGTCGCCCGTGCGGCGCAGTCAGCCAATGTCGCTCGCGGCCTGCGCCTCCAGCCGCGGGGGCGCCTGCGGCAGCGCCGACGCGCGCCCGCAGCGCCATGGGGCGCAAGCAGCCGTCCCGCCCACACTGCCTTAAGGTGGACCGGCCGCGCGGCGCCAGGTCGTGGAGGCGCTAGCCGCGCATGCGGCGAGTGCGGCCGACTCTGCGCAGGCGGCCTGCGCCGACAGCGGCGGCGACGAGCTGGCCGCCTCGGAGGGCGCGCTCCTGGACGCGCTGACGCTGCTGCTGCGTGCCCTGGAGCCGGCGGGGTCGGGTACAGGGTCAGGCTCGCACCCTGGAGGGCCCGAGGGCGGGGCTGCGCCGGGGCGCGCGGGCACGCGCGCGCTGCCTGCGGTGCTCCGCTGGGCGGAGGCGCGTAGGCGCCCGCGACGCGCTGACCGCGCTGGCGCCGGCCATGCCCTGGCAGGGCCGGCGACCTCGGCCGACGCCGTCTTGGACTTCAGGCACGCTCGCCCCAACACGCACATCTATGTTCAGCTTCCCAGTGCTGGCATAAGACATGGAGCGAACCTACAGACAAGGGCATGCTTGCCGCAGAAAGTACACACGCACGCTGCTCCTAAGCTGGCAGCACTCTTGTTCCAGGGTTCAATGTAGCCTGCCCTCGCACTTTGCACCTTGCATCAGTAGGAAGCGTATCTGTGTGGCCCTGTAACGGGCCCTGCTGCGGCAGGCTGCTGGAAACTGCGGGCCTGTTTGCGGCGCGGGCGCTCGCGGGGGGCGCCGCCGAGCCCGCGCAGGGCCGCCCCGATCCTGCGGGGTCGGCGGACGGTCCGCCTCGGCGCCACCGCCCCTGAGCGCGGGCGAGGCCGCCGCGGCCGAGAGCCTCGTGCTGTGGGCGCTGGAGCAGGGCCAGGCGGTTGTGTCCTTGGCCGCACACAAGCACGCACATGCGGCAGCGGCGGCCAGCCGGCGCGGCGGCAGCAGCGGCGCTGGCGGCGACGCTGGCGAAAACGTAATGGAGGGTCTGGAGGGCGCTGGCTTGGAAGCAATGCCGCTGGGCCCGGGTATGCGCCCATGAAAATATTCTGTGCTCAAAATAGGTTGTGCAGGTGGATGTGCAAGTGCAGCGCTTGTCCGAATTACGTACGCTGCCAGGGCTTGACCAGATATGTCCTGGACGCAGCACAGAGGCATGTCCAGGCTGGGAGGCACATTGGGTTGATATATACTTTGCCAGGCACCCGTGTGACTGTGTGGCTTGCGCAAGTCCCGGCCACGAGGAGGAGAGCGTGACCGCTTGCGTGCTGACCGGCCACATTTTCGGCAGGGACACAGGAGTCTCTGTCAAGTTCCCAGGTTCCATAACGATGGAAGCCCTTGTTGCATGATATTGCATGAAATAAAACGCTCCTCGCATGCAGTCAAGGTCTGAGTTTGAGGCATGCCCGGCTGGGCAGACGCGGGGCCCGAGGACGTACTGGCAGATGAGGTGGGTACGCTTTGGCACGCCGCCCTGGCCGCCGCTGTCGCGTTGGCTCGCGCGCGGCCGCCGTTCGCATGCCGTGCCGCGCGCGAGCCCTGGGTGCGCGCCTTGCTGGCGGGGCACGCGGCCGACGAAAGCGCGGCCGGCGAGCGCACCACTGCTGACCGGGCGCCCGAGGCCCCGCGGGAGCTGCAGGCTTTCCTTACAGCGGTGCAGTGAAGGGGCCGTGCTGGCTCGCGCCGCGCAACGCAGCTCCCTTGGTCAGCGAGCGTGCCGCTTTTGAACGTCCTTGCTTTCAGGGCCCAGCCATCTGCAGCACGGGCTCTTGTGTGCAGCTAGCAGCGCTGAGGGCATGTCAGTCAGCTTCTAGGAAACTGCTGGCATTGATGTTTTGGTGCTGTTGACATCGCTTGTGTTGTGTTGTCAGCATGCCTGTGTGTGTTGTCAGCATATATGCGAGCATAGGAGGCATTGAGATGTTTGAACGCATGTGTGCATGCATTGCATATGCTTATATACACAAACACAGCTCAGGCGTTTGCATGCCGGATCCAACGTTGGTAGAGCCTAGTTATACATGTTTACATGCGCAAAAATCGCTCAGCAAACTGACATCTAGGGAACATATGTCTCATTGCTTAGCACGGGTGGGACAGCAGGTGCAGAGCGCATGCCGCTGAATGCAGTGCTTCGCGGGTAGTCTTTCATTGCCTGCACCTCTGTCAGAGCATGCGCTCTCTTGAACATGCGCTCAGCAACAGCGTGCAACCCGAGCTTTTCAAAGAGCAGTCATTCGGCAGTGCTGACATCTTCTGCGTGCCGCTCATGCGCCAGCAGCGGCTGGCTCGCTGCGCGCCGGCCGCTGCGGCCGCTCAGGCGCTCGGCGAACATGGCCTGCCAGCTCACCTTGAACGCAGCGTACTCGTCGACGTCGCAGCCGACGGTCAAGCAGAACACCTGTGAGCACACAATATGGCGGTGGGATGGCCAGGTGCATTTGCGCATTTGCGCATCTCACGAGCTGAGTGGCGCTCTGCACAACATAATTGGCCTCAACTATCACGTCACCCATATGCAGTGACGACGTGTCTGAGTTACTTGCCAGATTGACATAATGCACGGCCAGATCATAGAGGTCCAGGACCAAGCAGGGCGCCAGCGGGTGAACAAGATTGCCCGCACATGCGTGCACAGCAGGCGTCCTGGGACAGCCGTGGAGTGCTGCATGGTGCATGAGCATGCCAAATACATGTGGATCACCTCGTCGGTCGATTTGAGGAGCGTGGCAGGCGCGAGGCCCGCGGCCGCGCCGCGCGCTTTGACAAACGCAAAGCGCGGCCCGATGCGGCTGCGCACGCTGCAGGCAAACAGCAGGCGCGGCGACAGCGCTGCCCTGGCGACCGGCGCGCCCAGGAAGTCCGTCACAAAGCGCAGCTTCAGCTGCACCTCCGCCGGGCTGCGCGTGGCATCGCGCGGCCAGCCTCACTCTCAGGCGCATGAACAGCTGGACATCGCAAGCACTTAATGGGTTCAGTAAGAGCCTGTCCTGACTTCCACATGCGCCAGGTCTGAAATTATGTGCCATGACATCGTGGTTGCCGCTTCCCGGTCGCACGGCCCACTCGCAGAGCATTCCATAGAACCTGCAGGCCGCCTGTATGAGCGAGACCCGCAAGGGGGCCACGCTGCGCGGGCACAAGCGCGCACTGGGAGCAGCAGCGGGTGCGCACTCCTTCAGCAGCACCTCGGGGCAGCCCGACAGGAGCCGCTCCAGGTCCCCGCCGGCCAGGCCCGCCCCCACCAGGCAGGCCATGACGGCGCGCGCCCCCGCCGCAGCATCCACCAGCAGCATCGGGCACGCGCCCTGCAGGCCCTGGAACGAGGACATGGCGCTCCGGTTATGCCAAGCGCTGGTCCGTCCTGGCGTGCAGACTGGTTGCAGAGCCCCAGGTGCGCTGCATCCATGGGTCTCGAGAGCGTCAGCCGAGTGCTCGGCGCTCGTCTGCAGATGAATGCACATGGAGCAGGGATCAGGAGGTACTGCACGTCAACAAGAGCACAAAAAGCACAGAAATTGTCATAGAGTGTGTTAGCAGACTCAGTGTCGCCAAGCAGCAAACTTGCCACACATGAAGCTCCCGGTATGCCGTGGGTCTCCTCTCGCTGTTGTGAGGGCTGCTGACCGCACCCGCAGCATCGCGCGGGACGTCACGTGCGGCGCGAGCGCAGCGGCCAGCTCGTCGGCCGCGCCGGCCGCGCCGTCCAGCAGCGAGAGCGGCCGCGCGCGCACGAGCGCGCGCGCGGCCGCCGGCCCCAGGCCCAGCTCCCGGAACAGGCGCGCGCCGGCGGCCTCCAGGTCCCGCACCTGCACATCTCAAGTGCGCGCTGGGGCGCACATCAACACAGCGCTCACGAGCGCCCAAAGCACTCACAGCTCTGACATGAAGCAGACTTTCCAGAAGTAAGCAACAATCTCTTCAGACTGCATCCTTGCGGAATGCATGGCAGAGGTTCCCAACCAATTCACGGAAACAGAGACAGAGACACACTCGCCCAGCACGTAAGGCCTCAATAGTTTACAACACCTGCCAGCAGGGCTGCTCACACCTGCAAGCGGCCAACATCAGGGCAGGCCGCCAGGAATGCCGGCAGGTCGTCTGGCCGCAGCGCCAGCTGCTGCCACAGGGCCTTCAGCGCCCGAAGCTGGCCTGCGTGCGCGCTGAGGCAGGTGCTCACACGACCCAGATTTGAACAGGCGTGCTGGGCTGCGCAGACCCCACGGTTCAGCGGCGAGCCTCGCCAGTGCGTGGGAGAGCTGCTTTACTTACGGCACATGCGTGACTTGCTGTACCACAGGCGAAGCCTGCTGACCACAGGCAAGTGCAGACATGCCCGTCTGTGCACTCTCACCTGCATGTGACACAGGATCAGCCATGCCTCTGCTCCCGTCTCAATTACTTATGTCCCAGCAGACCAGTCGAGGCTAGCTCCGCACCTGCTCCCCCTGGGCTGCAGAGCATGGCCGGGTGGCTGCGGACCAGCGCGGCCAGCTTCGCAGGCGACAGCCCGGCTGCCTGCCTCAGGCTCTCTGCCTGCGCGGCGACACAGCCAGTATGATATCAAGGACCCTAAGCAAGCCACAGCGCGTCGCGGCTTTCAGGGGGGCCCCTGCAGCGGCAGAGTGCAGTCGCCGCACGCGTCCGCACAATTTTGCAGCTGCTTGGGGGCGGGCGTGATCCGCATGCGCCAGGGGCTCAACTCCAGACTTGATCCTCCCGACGCAGCGCAGCGCCGGGGCAGGCCAGAGGGGCTGCGCAGCTCGGCGGCCGTGCGGCCGCAGACAACTCGCATGCTTGTGCACACACTTCCCTGCCGCCCGGCAGCGCCGTGCGTCGCCGCAGGGCAGCGGGCGGCGCGCCGCTGCGCGAGCAGGAGTCAAGCGCACGCCAAGGAGGGCCTGCATGAGCCAGCGGCGCGCGCGTCGAGGCGCGGGGGGCGCGCGGGCCGGGAGCGCGCGCGCGCCTGCTCGCGCAGCGCCGCAGGCCGGCAGGCGAGCAGCGCCGGGCAGGCGGCGAGCAGGGCGCGCAGGTCGCGCACGCCCAGGCGCTGGTGCCCCAGCGGCAGCGCCAGCAGCGCGCGGCAGGCGCGCTCCGCCTGGGCCGCCCCGCCTAGTCAGGCGCGCGGCCGTGGGGCAGGGCGGCTCTGCGGCAGGGGGAGCGGCCGCTGCAGGCCATCTGACCCGCTCTGTTGCCCGACCTCCTGGTTTTCCTGACTGTGCACCCGTGTTTGAAAGGGAGTCATGCAGGTTGTGTTGCTCGTGGAAATCAGTGCAGGCCGGTGCAGACGCAGAGTGACAGAGCGTCGCAGGGAAAACCATGCAAGTGTCACGTCGCTGGGTTAAATGTAACATATTGCGGACAGAGGGCAGGGCGCCCCTTCCCGGGCTGGCACCTGCGCTCCCGGGATGCGGGCCGCCTCAGCAGGGGATGCCCAGCGCAGCCGCGCAGGCAACCACCGCGCGGCGGCCGCCGCGCCCGCCAGCACGCGCTCTGCCTCTGCTCCCTCCAGCCCCAGGCCCTGCGCGGCGCGCTGCCGCCGTGCTGTGACACCCCACGGCTCAGCCTCGCATGCAAACGCGCCATTGCATGTCGATCTGTTGGGCCTGGGCACCAGGTTCTGTTGCAAGCACACTGTTTCAGTAAATGGCCTACTTCAGGCCAAGCAATGCACTGCATGCCTGGGTTCACAAGCATCACTTTTTCATCACCACAGACAAGGCAGTGTCCGAGGCGTGCAGGAGGGGGGGCGAACAAGCTTCTGCTTCTGCTTCCAATGTCGCTGCATGTTGGCAAGGTGTGCACCTGCAGCAGCGCCACGCTGCCGGCATCGGTCGCGTCTGCACCCTCCTGACCAGCCGGCGCGGGCTTTCGCACAGCAGGCGCTGCGCGGACCGCGCCCTTTGGCTTGGTTCTCCGGGCTGCGGGGCGGCTCGCTGAGGTGAGTTCGAGCCGTCGCCGCGGCGTGGCGCTGCTGCCGGTGCCTGCAGCGCCGTGCAGGTCGCTGGCACACCGCGGGAGCAGCGCGCCTGCCTGTTGGCTCGCACAGGCTGCCACTGGGCAGAAAAAGAGGGTGTGGCCGCGTGGCTTGGCTGTGACTCGGTGACGCACCTGACAGCTTGCGCGTGCCCGCCCCCTTTGTGACACAGGTGCGCGACAGCCAGGCCCTGGCACTGGCTGTGCAGGTGCGTGCTTGGGCTGAGCCGCACACAGCGGGAGAGCAGCGGCCTGCCAGTGCTGCTTCCTGCCTGCAAGTGCCTCTCTCTCTCTGGCGGCTGCCGAACGCACACGACTGAGTGCGCTGCCTGCCTGCAGCGAGCGCTGTTGCACAGATTGTGCGGCTCCGCCCGCTCGTCACAGAGCTCTGTCAGGGCGACACCTGCGGCACAGGACCAGAACCTCACACTTCTCTGGGCACACACAAAAAGAGTAAAAAGTAGGCAGCAGGCACGTACCCGCTTGTGGCTGCCACTGATACCGCCAGCGAGTGCACATGCACTGCTCATCACGCAGGTTAGTGGGGGGGGTCCAGAAACTGGCTCACGAGGTCATGCCAAGCCTCCAGCGCAGAGGTGCTGCGGCCTTGGATGGCCAGGCCGTGTATGCCACAGCTGCCCATGCCCCCTGCAGATCGTACGACAAATTTGGCTTAACAAAAGATGTAATTAAAATATTTATAAAGGTCTAGGGCAGCACGAGCACTTTCGACTTAAGCAGCTTGTGCTGTTGGCTGATGGACGGCTGTTATTCACGAGTTGCTTTCATTGCTTACGCTGACTGTATCAAGGGAGTTTGCCTCTCGCAGTGTAGCAACAGTGCGCATAATCATGCTTGCTTCTTTAGGTATAGCCACAAGCCATGCTCCTCGTGTGTCTTACGGAGACGCACGTCTGTGCTTGCACTGTGAGCGCGTGCAGCGCCGGAGGCTGGAGGCAACGCGGAAGTTGTCCACACATGCGGCAGCGGGTGGGGCGCAGGCCGACGTCCATGCCTCGCGCAGGCAGACCTTGCTGGCTTCTGCAGCGGCAGCAGCCGTTCTCGCACACCCAGCAAGGGCCGAGGACAAAGGTATGCCGGGCCTGTCCGGCCATTCTGCTTCAAAGTTGCGAGCCAACAGTGCGGAGTGCTGTAAAGTGTGAACAGCGCTCGCTAGCTGTACACACTGCGACCCCACACCTGCGTATGTGGCTTACAGACAGCAGGTGCACGCACGGCTGTGGGTGGGGCACGGTCGTGCGCGCGCAACCACACCGCCTGCCTGCGCCGAGCAGGGCCGCTCGGCGTGGAGGAGCTGTCCGCCGCGCTGGAGGCGCGTGTGCAGGAGTTCACGCTGCCCAACGGCCTGCACTTTCTGGTGCTGGAGCGCCACAGCGCGCCGATCGTGGCGTGCCACACGTACGCCGACGTCGGCGCGTTCGACGAGGCGGACGGCCAGACCGGCATCGCGCACCTCCTGGAGCACATGGCGTTCAAGGGCAGCCAGCGCATCGGCACGCAGGACTTCCGGCGCGAGGCGCCGCTGCTCGACGCCCTGGACGAGGGTGCCTCGCCCTCCGAAATGCACCTGTCTTTTCCCGCTGCAGCCCAAGCAGGATTCTGTGGTGCAAAGGAGTATTTATTTGCATCTAAGTCGGGGCACAGCTGAGGAGCCTTGCAGCTCGGGAACCTGTGCCTTCACAGCTTCTTAGAATGGACCAGCTCACAGGGCGATAGCGTAGCGAACTGGCAGTGATACAAGGGACACAGGCTGCTCCTGCTACAGAGCGTGCATGCATTCGCAGGACATTTTGCAAGCCGCATCAGGGATCACCTGTGGCACGTGATTCCGAGAGAGGTGTGGGCTGGAACAGCAGAGCACCCAAAATCGCTGCCTCTCTACAGGTAGCTTGAATGCAGCGCGTGACGCACGCGGCTGTGTCTCCTGTCTCAAATACAGCGCAACGCGGATACGGTGTGTCAGCCTGCTGCCTCTGCTCCCGCAAGCACCGGCCTGAGGGGCACGCCCGGCGCGCGCGGCAGTGTTCTACGCGCTGCGCGCCGCGCGCCGCGCGGGCGCGGACGCCGAGGCGGCGCGCCTGGACGCGGAGCTGCGGCGGCTGACCGCGGCCGCCGGCGCACTGGAGGAGGCCAACGCGTTCGGCGCGCTGCTGCAGCGCGCGGGCGCGGTCGGCCTGAACGCGACCACCTCGCACGACGCCACCAAGTGCGCCACGCTGGCGTGGCACACTCGCGCGCACGTGGTCCGTGTGCACGCGCGCTGCCTCGCGCGCGTAAGCCGTCCTTGCGCTGCGCCCTGCTGCTGTGCGCCGCGGCGCAGCGAGCGCAGGCGTTAGGGCAGCGTGGGTATTGCCATGCAGCGCCCGCCACCGCGTCCCGACACGACAGGCTCCCCTTTCGCATGCATGCGAGTGGGCATGGCTCGTGCGTGGCATGCTGCTGCCAGGGTGCTGTGGTGCATGATAGGGAGGATATAGGTGTCTTTCCTATGCTGGGTGAATGTGCAAGTGCGATTGATGGCCACGCATGCAGTGTGATGCGGGTGGCAAGGGACCTGAGGAAGTCAACATTGCATTTGCATGCCAGTCACGCCGGGCGTGTGTGGGCCCGCGGCAGCAGGTACTTTGCCTCGCTGCCCGCCAATAAGCTGGAGCTCTGGTTTGCGCTGGAGGCCGAACGCTTCCAGGCGCGCGCGCCCGCCGCCCACCTCGCCCACTGCAGGATAGCCAGCGGTGACGCCGCACCATGCACTACGCAGCTCCGAGCTCGCGCACCACGCACGGCCAACCGCGCGAGCGGGCACCCCGCGTCTTGCAGTCACAAGGCGCCCGCCGACCAGATGTGCCCAGCACCGCTGCACAATAGCTGACCGAAGCCGAGCTCCTCTCCTCAATGCAGCATGCATGCCATGGCCTGGCGGCCGCTCGCTGCCATATATGTGTCCCTGCTGCGCGCGCCAGCACCGCCTTGTGGCCGAACGCACGGGACCGCGCGCGGACGCCGCGCGCGGCGCGCAGGCCCTGTGCTCTGCAACAGGGCCATGCCGGCGCGCGGCACAGGGCCTCACAGGCGGCGGCAGGCGGCCGCCAGGCCGTGGCATACGCGCGCATGCAGACGCGGCGCGCGCCGCGCAGGCGCCTGTGTTCCGCGCGCTGTACAGCGAGAAGCGCGTGGTGGCGGAGGAGCGGCGCGCGCGCATCGACAACGCGCCGCTCGGCCGCTTCCAGGAGGCGTTCGCGGGCGCGGCGCTGGGCAACAACTACCGCCGGCCCGTCATCGGCTACGCGGCCGACGTGGACGCGCTGGTGTGGCGGCCCGCGCGTCCGGCCCCGCCCTGCAGCACCATGCCTCGCCTCCAGCCCCAGGCCTTGCGACCAGCTGGCGCAATGCGGCGTCAAGCCGCCCAGCCTTGTACGGCAAAGCAGCGTCATGGAGTTGCACCGCAGAGCTTGCGCCTGCATGTCGTGGTCAGGCTCCCCTGCTTGACCTGATACTGTGCATCACCTGCATCAGGTCATTGTCGACAGGGTGCTGGAGGATTTGGGGCTGCTCCTGCAGCACCTGCGTGCAAAGCTGCCGCGTTCGCACAGCGCCCTCAGTCTGGCCGCGCTGCAGGGCCGGCGGGAGCTGGAAGACTTCTTTGCGCGCTGGTATGGTCCTGACAGGCTCACCATTGCGGTGGTGGGCGATGCGACGGCCGACCAGGCGTGCGCCCGCCTTAAAAAACAAATTGTCCTCACGCAGTCGCTGACTGCGTGTGTGTGGCCTGCGAGCCTTGTGGCCTTGCAGCTCAGGGGAACTGCAATGCCACGCTCAAGATAGAGTCTTCCCTGCGCCAGACCGTTCATGTATGCAACGGCACACAACTTGGAGGTAGCACTGCTTTTGGCAAGACCTGTTGCCTGTGATGGGATACCCGGTAAAGGAGAACCTACATGGTGTCTGCACAACGCAGGTACGTGCGCTGGCGGAAAAGTACTTTGGCGGCTGGCAAGCTGCCTCGCCCGTGCGCGCAGCGCCTGCCGCGGCTGCGAACGTCGGCGTAGCCGCGGGTGCTGCGGGGTATGGGTCACCCGAGGCGGGGCCTGACGCGGCGCAAGCCCTGCACCCAGCAGCCGCAGCCGCCGTGAACAGGGCTGGCAGCAGTGGGCCCGGGATGGAGCGGGCGGATGCAGCGGGGGCAGGCGGCGGCGCGGGCCGGTTTGAGATGGTCGCGCGCGCGGGGCCGGCCGTGATGCAGGCCTACCACCGGCCGAGCCTGGCCAGCCCGGACGCGGTCACGCTGGACGTCATCAGGCGCGCCGCTCCCTACCGTGCTCGCTCGGGAGGGCTGTATACGGTGAGGAGGCGCTGACGGGTTGTGCGCTGGCGGCTGCCTGCCTGTGTTCAAATGGGCATGTAACTGCTAAGCACAGCTTGCAGTGTGTGTGAGCCATGACATGCGGCTGACGTTGTAGCCTAGGAGGACAGTGCAGTTGCCACCCACGGCGGCCATGCGACAAGGGGCTATCGGACTGCTTCAGACTGCTGAGATTGACGCGGCGGCGCCGCGCCCGCGCAGCGACCTGCTGAGCGGCAGCCGCACGGCGCGGCTGACGCGCGCGCTGGTGCAGACCGGGCGTGTGTACTCGGCCAGCGCGGTCAGCGGCTACCCCGCCGACAAGCATGCCTGCGCCATGCTGCTGTGCGCGCCCCCTGTTTGTGATCACCCACTCCCCACAGGGCTGCCTTTCCTCCCCGCTGACAAGCACGCCTGCGCCATGCTGCTGTGCGCGGCCCTCTGTTTGTGATGTTTCGATCCCCTGGGGCTTGCTACCTTCAGTGACCGTGACGATCAGGGTGCCTGCATAACAAACGTGGCATAGGACAGCGCAAGAGCCAGGTGTTGCTTAATATTCCTGCATCGAGTCTGCTTAGGCTGCCCCTGTCAAGGCTGCAGGGAAGGCAAGGGAGCCGTGCAGCCAAGCTGCCCTTCCGGCTGGCCGCCAACCCAAGTGCACAGTCATTGCATCAAGGCCAAGGTCCCAGCAGGCCATGCCAGGTCTGCTAGCCCTGGAGTACGTTATCCTTAGGAGCCACAGGATGCGGACCTGCAGCGACAGCCATGTGTGTTCTGCAGAAGTGGGCTAGGGCAGCTTGCTGCCTAGCGCGAGCACGCCAGCGCCTGCTGGCACACGCTGGTCTGACATGGAGCGCGCACTTGGCAGCTACGCCATCCCTGGCGCGGGCGCGACGCTGGAGGCCACCGAGGCCGCGCTGCGGGAGCAGACGGACGCGCTGGCGCACGACGGGCCCAGCGCGGTGGAGTTGGAGCGCATGCGCAAGGCGTGCCGCCCTGCTGCGCATGCGGCGGTGCCTGGTGCCCGAACGTGCCAGCGCGTGTTCGGCCAGGGCGGCAACAGAAGGGACCGTGACGTTGTGACTGATGGGCTGAAGTTCTGACTGATAGGTGGTGTCATGGATAGCTCCGTGATTGGAAATGTTGTCGCCACCCTTTGTCATGATGCTGTACGTTGTTGACGGCGTTGTGAGCGTTGTTACAGGACAGAGTGTGACGCTGCCGGTCCATATGTCCGCAGGCGGCGCGCTACAGCCTCATATCCGTTGTGCGCAGCAATTCTGCCATGGCGGCGGGGCTGGCGGCGGCGCATGCGCTCACTGGCACATGGCGCACGTCGCTCATCGAGGCTGCGGCCGTCGAGGCGCTCACCGCGGATGACGTGCGCGATGTGACCGCGCGCACGTTCCGCCCCGACAACTGTTTCACCGGCTATGTGCTGCCTATGGCACGCACTGTACAGTGACGGCTGTGCCACTCAGGGACATTGTTTTGAGCCAAGGCGCCTCCTTCGCGCTCAAGTATGGTTTCTGAGAGCTCTGCTGTATCGCTGGCGTGTGGACGGGTTGAAATAGTACCCTCATTCTGAAGCCTGTGATGGCCTTAATGGCGGGTACTGTGAACTTGTAGTTTGTACGTTCTGCCTCATTTGTACAAGAGGGCTGCATCATGCATGTTGTATCACTCTGGGTAGACAACTTTTGATGTGCCACGCCCCCCTGAGATATGATTTGCGCATGAACGCAGAGAGCAGAGAGTGAGTGAGGATGAGATTCTGTAGCACCCCTACAGAATGTATGCACGATCGCATGATCGCACTGCCAGAGGGCACATTGATTGGACCATGCATTTTTGCTGATGGCAGACTACAACATAACGCGTATGCCATGATATGTGACGGCTGTGCAGCACATGGCTGTGCAGTACATGTACTGGTGCACGCATGCACATTCAAGACTGCTGCAACCACATTCACTTCTTACCTAGGTCGCTGGGCGCCTTGGTATCTAAGGACAGCGCATGCACGGGGCCCGCCAGCTCCTCTGCCAGCACCTGGCGCCCAAGACGGCACTGCGTCAGAGGAGTCAGGGCTACTTCATGTCGCCTGCCAGTCCTAACATATGATGCTGTCAGATGTACATGATGATGCCTTCGCAGTTTTTCAGGGTCATACACACTCGTTCTGCAGCACGACGACAAGACAGACGCCTGCGAGACAGACCAGCGCTGCGCTGGCTCAGCCGCCGCCGCACCTGGTAGACCAGGCGGTGCCGCTTGATGGTGGCCAGGCCCTCGAACTCGGGCGACACGAGCGCGACCTTGAAGTGCGTCTCCCCGCTCGGACTCGTCGTCTCGCGTGCGCCTGCGTGGCCGGCGTGCGACGCGCTGTCATCAATCACATCAAGCCTGCGCGCACATGCCACCCACATTGGCCCCTCGCTTGCCCACGGTCTCAGTTTCACTTGAGCTTTGCCACCTGGGAGTGCAACCATGGACTTGCACATAGACTGGGCGCATCATGCGCGCACCGCTCTGGCCGCAGCCGCTCCGTCAGCTTGCGCAGCATGCTGTCGCGCACCGGCGTGCGGCTCTGCCCGCCGCCACCGCCGCCCGCGTCGCCGCTGCTGGACGCAGGCGCGTCCGCCCCGGCCGAGGCGGCGGCCGCATCCCCGCCAGCTGCACCGTTACGTGCTGCCGCTTCAGCCCCTGCGCCTGATGCTGCGGCCTGCGCATAAACAAATTAATAGTAAACGCATTCCAAACGAGCAAGCGCAAACAGCATTAAACACATCTCTGCAAAAGCGCCAATGACGACACACTGCCACGGACGCTGGCGTGCATGCATCTGCTGCCTTTGTAGCTTCCTACACCTCGGATATCATTTAATGAGTCTTTATCACGAACATGCACTGGCGACAAAGGGGCCAAGGGGCCAGTAAGACTCCTATTTGCCATTTGCTGCATTACATATGGAGGCCTCCCTCAATAGACAAAGGTGCACTCCCCAAGCGCCAGCAACCGCAGACATGATCTATGCAAGCAATTTGTAACAGCAGGGGTTGCGTACAGTCCCCCTGGCCAACCGCAAGCTGCGCAAAGCCCCTGACAGGCTGGACACGCTGCTCTCACAGCAACCGCCCACCTTACGCTTCACAAAACATTCCCAGCTGGGCTGCGCAGGCCACCATAATTGCTGGAAACTCCAGCAGCAGTGGGGCGCGCACCGGCTCTGACCCGGCGCTCACCAGCAGCGCGAGCGCCTTCTTCTGCATGAGCTGGTACATGTTGAGGAAGCCGTTATTGCGCGAGGGCGTCAGGCTCTGCGACAGGCCCATCGCGGTAATCCACTCGGGCGACAGCCGCGCGACTTGCTCGACCGCGCAGCCGCTCAGGCCCTGCACCAGCAGCGCCGCGAGGCCCTGCGGCGCCCACCATGCCTGGCTTTAGATAGTCCTGTTCAAACGTGGTGTTTTGACAGGATGTGGTCCAGCGCGCAGCCAAGCACGCCCTGCACCAGCAGCACAGCCGAACTTTGCCGTTGCTTGTGCAGCGGCCCTGTATGTGGAATGTCAGCCTACCTTGAAAGCCTTGCGACACTCTAGGCACACGCAATACCAAAAAGTAGGAACAGCCTAGCACTGAAGCGCGTCAGAACTGGCGGCCTCATGAAGACATATTATACTGTCCATACTGCCACACAAGAACTGCCACACAACAAGCCCTGTGATGCATAGAAGTACAGCAGACAGGCCATGGCGCCTGGAGCGGCCAGACAGAGGGCGCCTGCCTTCGTCAACGCAGAGTCGGAGTCCGCGCGCCAGTAGATTTTGCCCTCGCGCACCTCTGGCACCACCCATACCTGCACGCACACACTGCAGCACTTGATTTCAAGCCCTTGCCCTAGCAATAGCCATCCTGCCCTCCTCAGAGCGCTGAAAAGTCTGAGAAGAGCTTTTCAGCTGGGCGCGTTGCCCTTTATTTGCTTACAGTTGCAGAATTGCGCTTGCAGCTGCAGGCAACAGCTTGGCCTGTGCGGGACGGTAGCGCACCTGAGAGACGCAGCCGCGCACTTTGTTGTCATCGGTGTGCTCCTCCGCAGGCAGCGGCGGCAGCTTTTTGGCATATGACAGCAGCTGCTGGTACTTCAGCTTCGGGTCTGGCACCTGTGCCACGCCAACTCTCATCACACGTGAGAGGCGTGAACAAGCAAAGGCACACTGCCAAAGTGGTTGGTCCAAGACGCACTGCTTTGAACATCGTCACTATCTTTTCCAGCGCTGGAGGCAGCTCGAGGGTTGCCGGGGCCGCCGCCATGCTCGCCTGCATACAAGGTACGCTGTTTGTCAGTGCAGTAAAAGCAGTGCAGCCAGCAACACAACAGTCAGGCGACAAAAAGCCTCACCTGAGTGCGCGTGGCTGTGCGCAGCGCAGCGGAGCGCAGTCGCACGGGGCAGACAAGCGTGGGTGCCGTCCTGACGAGCCGCGGCAGGAGCGCTGCGCACGGCGGATGACGCGCGGCCTGCCCGAACACGCTAGCGTTGCCCTGCAGCACCCTCATCAGCGCAGCAAGCATGCAGGCAGCGCGAGCTGGGCTACCTCACGCCGCGTTTACACCCACTCTGGCTGAGCCTGGTTGAGCCCTGGCCGCCCTAGCCCTGTCTCCACGCAGAGGACGTGTGGCAGGAGCCTGCCAGATCGGAAGCTCGGTGGCCAGCTGTACCTCCTGTCTTTCTGCCACTGCGCACCCGAGTGTGCTCCTCTTCATTTTTCTGCGTCTGCACCACGCCTCCGCAGCGCTGCCGGCCTCCGCTTGACCGGCGGGAAAAGTGGCAGGTTGTGCGCCAGGCTCGCCCGAGGTGCGGCAAAAGCGCTGCACTGAGTAGTGTGCTGCCACCTCGTGTGTCCTAGGTGGTCTCGCGTACATGCGCTTTCTCGGCCCCGCCACGTCCCAGCTCTTGGACGCTTTGGAGGTGCGGAGGTGGCGGCTTTGCTAAGCTCAGGGCGCTCGCGTTTGCAGGGGAAACTTCCTACCACCTGAACCCCCGTCGCATGGTCGGGAAACCCGGCGCGGAGCGCGCCCTGGGTGCCCGCAGCCCGCTGCGGTAAGCGTGCGAGCAGCCGGGCTCGGCACCCAGCGCCAGCTGAGACGCGCGCGCTGCGGAGCGCCTCAGGCCGCCGCATTTTGAAAACCTCGCGGCGCATGCGTGCGGGCGCGCACGGGTTGTAGCGCACCGTGGGCAGCCGTGGGCCGCCGTGCACTCCGCGGGGCCGGCCGCCCGGCCCGCGGCCTGCATGGCTTCCTAGGATGTCCGCGAGCCGCACGCCGCGGCGCCTGGCCGCCGCGCTGTGCGCGGGCGCAGTCCTGTGCGCCGTGTTCCTGCTCACATGCGTCTGGTGCAACAGCTGGAGCGCGGCCGTGCTAGCGCCGCCCGCGCGCGGCCGCGGCGCGGCCGCCAGCAGCCGCGGCACCTGGCTGCAGCAGCGCCTGGCAGCGCAGGGGGCGCCCGGCGTCGGCGGGCCGCTGCTGTGGCTCTGGGAGTGCTTTGACCCGGCCGGGCCGCGGCGCGAGTGCCAGGCGCGCGCCTGTCTGCTGCGCACTGGCTGTGCTGTGCCTGGTTAATCCTGTGGGTGCTCTGCTGCTCAGACGCTCGTAGGGGCCGCTCCCTTGATGGAGGCTGCGTATGCGTACTGCCTTTTGGCAATTGGGTTTGTGCTTCTACCTCCGCGATTTTGAGCCTGTGCTCTCTGCTCCAGGCCCAGCAGCCCAAGCAGGCCGCCTGGGTCCGACGCCTGTCTCTGGATCTGCTGCAGTGCACCTGGCCCTATCAAAGGTGCGTGCACCACAGCAGGTGTGAACAGTGCGTGACGGGGGATGCAGGCGCTGCGGGGACTGGCGGACCCTGTGCAGTCGATCGCGGTAGTCGGCAACGGCCCCATAACCGCATACCAGCGGCGCCAGATAGATGCGACAGACGTAGTGATCCGCTTCAACAAGCTGGACAACTGGTGCGCGGCCCGCCAACCTGTGTCAGGGACAGGCCTTATGTGGCTGCCAAGCGCACGCGTACAAGTGCGCGCGCGGGTGGAATATGCGTAAATTCAGGCTTGTAGGCCTGTTGGGTATCAATTGCTACGGTGGGCGCTAGCTTGCGAGAGCAGAACGTGGAGACTGCACGTGCAGCGTCCGCTCAGGCTCTATGGTGGCCAGCCAGGGTTTGCCCGTCGTGGAGCCACAGGCGTGCCTGACTTGGCCCAGCGTGCAGGTACTGCGGCGACCGCCTCGACATCTGGGTGACGCGGTGGGCGAACCACGTCATCAGCAAGTACCACGGCATCGGGGAGGTGGAGTTTTGCAACACGACGGTGGTGAGTGGCCCAGCCCTGCCCTTACCCTGCCCTACCCACTGGCCCCACGTTGGCCAACAGACATGCCTAGCTGACAAGTGCAGTTAGCGCAATTGGAGCCGCTGTAGGGGCTGCAGCAGGACAATATTGTGTTGCCCTACGCTGGGCTGCAAGAGCAGAGTTGTAGCTCTGACTGCACACAAACGGCGTCGCCTCGCTGCGAGCAGTCCGGCTTGTGGGCGATGGCAGTGGCGCTGTGGCCAGGAGTGTGCCCCCCCGTCTGTGCAAGCGGCGTCGGCCGTGCTGGAGTATTCACCTCATCTGTCTTGCACGTCAGCTGTGAGCTCTGCCTATCCGCTGCGGGCGCGCTGACATGCGCACCACCGCGCACAGGCCGCAAACGCGGCGAGCGCGCTGTGGGTGCTGGACGCCGTGGAGCCCAAGCACGCCAAGCAGCTGCGCGAGGCGCTCGTGAAGCACGCGCCGGTGCGGCGGCCGGGCCTGGCGCGCACGGTGGTCGACTGGCCGCGCATCGAGGCGCTCTTCCACGCGCGCGTGCCGGGCGTGTCCGCCACGGCCATCCCCTCGTCCGGCTGGGCTGGTGCGCGTTGTCTACGTCATGGGCTTCACAGGGCAAGGGCAATGCCACTTGTTGCGCAGACGTGCTTGTCACAGAAGAGCTGTGTGCGTGTATGAGCTTGTCATCACCCTGTAGTGCCTGCTCCTTGAATGTCAATGTGTTCAAAAACAGGGCCTCGCTGGCGAGCCTCACCGTGACGCCCGTGTGAAGCGTCGGCTGGGGCTGCTGTGCGCAGCCATGATGCTGGCGCTGGAGTGCGCGCCGCCGCGCGCGCGGCTGCACCTGTTCGGCTTCAACTGGTCGCGGCGCGCGTGGGCCGCGCACAAGATGGGCGCGGAGGAGGCGTTTGCGACCGCGCTGGCAGACGCCGGCCGCATCCGCATTCACTGGCCCGCCTGCGCCGGGCAGCGCGGCTGCGGCGGCTGCCCGCTCGTCGCGCACTACGACGCGGACGGCGGCGCAGTGTGCGTGCCGCGGCCGCCGGGGCCGCCCGGCGAGGGCGAGCGGCTGCGCGCGGCCAAGTTCGCCAAGGACAACGAGTGGCGCGCCGTGGTGGACCGGCTGCGGCCGGCGCGGCACGCGAACGGGACCCTGGTGGTGCTGCCGCAGACCGTCGCATACCCTAACGCCACGGACCGCAAGCCCAGCCCGCGCAACATCCCGCCCGCCGACCTGGAGCGCGGCCTCGCGGGCGTCGCGGCGGCCGTGCGGCGGCACATGGAGAGCGGGCCCGACGACGCGCACGGGCCGTATGAGTGGGCCAGCAGCCGCGCCGCGCCGCGGGCGGGCGGCGGGGACGGCGGGGATGCGGTGGAGGAGGCCCTGAAGTTGGGCGATGCGGAGCGAGCCGCAGACGCCGCCTTTGCGCGGCGGCGCACGCACCGCGCGATCCGCAGCCCGCGGGCGCTGTGAGGCGGTCTGTCGGCATGTTGCTGGTGCGGAGCCGAGCAGCTCCGCGCATGCATCGCGCCACGCCATGCGCAGACCTCTCGTGCAGGAATAAGGCAGATCGGGGCGCGCCGGGCTTTTAGGCCGACGCACCCGCGAGGTGCCCTGTACATGCCCCAGTGCGGCGGGGTGTGGAAGGGTCTGCTTAGCTGTGTCCGGCGCGAGATTGAAGTGCCATCTTCCCAAATGGGTTTCATGCAGTGTGTGCCCGACAGCAGATGTCATCTAGCTATGTTTGGTTGGCTGGCAGCGCGTAGCGTGGGCGAGGGCAAGTGATGCGTTCACAGCCGTCGGCCAGGGGCGAAAGGTAGCATGGCGTGTGCCAGGCCTGTGTGCCGCTCAAACCATCTTTTTTTTCCTTTCAGCGCGCAACAAGCTGGGGCGCGGCTGCTAACTAGGGCACGAAGTGCGAAGTACGAGATCAGCAAAGCAGATGAGCGTGGCGTGGGTCAGACAGCCGAGGGCCTTGATGTAACAGCATCCCTGAGCACGTCAGCGTCTTATTCACAGCTGCAATAGTGTGGACGGCAGACTGTTGGCAGAGCATGTCAATTATGAAGTGACGCGCAAAGGTTCAAATGCTCAAGCCCCTTGTCACATTGAAACTCAACAACATTCAACACTCTGAGTATGCCTTGCATGCATGTTTTAGCTGCTGACACAGGCTTTTAACCAGATACGCTTGCAGAGGAAGGTGTGTCATCCGGCGTCTTCGGGCGGGAGACGAGCGCGCGCCGCAGCGTCACGTCCACGACATAGCCGGCGCCCAGGCCGCCGCCCCCGGCTCGGAAGCCCTGCCACGCACATTATGCACTCCTAAGACACGTGCACAGGGGAGATTTGTGCCACGCATGCTGCAAGCGCACGCATGCTCATGAAGCATGTACAGGCGCTCGGACTCGCGCACGAACTAGCTGAGCCCAAGCATTGTAGGTCTTGAGAGCGAGCCATCACACCCTACAGGCGGGCCGCCCTCCGCGCGGACTTGCAGCCCTCACGTTCGGCGCCTTAATGCAGTCTGGCAGGTGATGAAATTTATGGCAGGGGGCGAGCGCAGCCCCTCACCCAGGCAGAGCACACACGGTCACGGCGCACCTGCAGGCCCCCGAACGCAGCAACCACGCCGCCCGGGAAGCCGCCGGGCGCGGCGCCGAACAGCGCCTCGCCTGCGTGCGCCCACGCGGCGGCCTCCGTGCCGCGCCGCGGCAGCGCGGACAGCAGCTGCGCGGTGCGCCAGGCGAGCGCGGCCGCCGCGCTCGCGTGCACGCCGCGCGGCAGCTCCGCCTGCGCGCCCGCCGCCGGCAGCTCCAGCCCGGCCAGCTTGGCGGCGCTCCTGCCGCTCGGCGCGCGCGCACGGGTGAGGGACGCCCTGGTGGGTCGATTGACAGGACAGTTGCTATCCTTGGCTGCTCAAGTGGACTGCACTGCCTCACCGGCACATCAATAAGACAGTTCAGCGCCCGCGCGGCGCGCAAGGCCAGCAAGAAAGCATGCGTGCTGAGTGTGGTCGGGGATCACATTTACACCAAATCAGACCGGGGGCGGGAAGGCGGCAGAGCGACCTGAGCAAGCCCTCTGCGACGGTCATGCGCGCCGTCCTCGCAAAGACGGTGGCCGCCAGCGTCAGCAGGGGCGCGAGGCGCGGATGCGCCGTGCCGCTCACGCCCTCCGCCACCTTTAGCGCCTGGCCGCCCCGTCACACCCGTCTCTGCACCTGGCGGTCGCTGCACTGCCGTCCTCCAGGTCGAAGCGCGGGTTGCAGCAGGGCTCGCAGCTTACGTGCGCTGTGTAAGTTCCACACTCGTGGTATGATTGCCATCTGGTGCCTCACTGCAATCGTGTCACAAGTCTCGCATCCGCAACACACCCAAATGGCAAGCAGCAAGCCGTGCACCACTTGCGGCACGGCTGCAACACGACCCAACCTCGGTCAACCTCGCATGCATGGCATGCAGATCCCCGGCTAGCTTGGGAGCCCCGGCCCGCCTGCGCCAGCAGCTCCTCGGCCGCGTCCCAGTCGCGCCTGGCCATGGCGACCTGCGCCTTGCCGCTCAGCGCGCTCGCGACCAGCTCCGCGGCCTGCGCCGGCGGCAGCAGCGCCGCGCAGATCTGCGCGCGCGCCCGCACGCGCTGAGCGGCCCAGAGATGCAGCGGTGTGAGCCCATGCATGTCCCTGCTGGTTGCACGCATGTGCACGCAAATCAGTGCTTACGCTTCACTGGGTCCCATAAATGAGCGGCCCGTCGACAGAGCTGGAACATCCGGGGTCCGCCATGCCCTGCGCTTCCGCCGCCACGCACTGCCGGTCTGCGCTCGCACACCCACGCTTTGCTGCCAATGGCTGCTGGGCGTAGCAGCCTGGGCCTCGCACGGTGTCAGGGTCGTCCAGGGCCGCCGCTCCGGCGCGCGCCCCCGAGTTGAAGAGCTCCTCCGCTACGCCGTGATTGCCCTGCGCAGCGCACTGCGCTGTTGATGCAGCGCCACTTCACAGCTCGAATGCGTACATGCTCAGCACATCGCGAGCAGCAAGGCTGACAGTGCAAAGCGCTCCGTTGCGTCCTGAGATGTATTGAGCAAGCGCCAGAGCCCCCGAAAATTGCAGTCACATGGTGGCTTTGGCAAGAGAACAAATAACGTGCCGTGCACGACGGCCCTGCATACACTACAGATGCCTAGTCCAAGCAGATCGATGCAAGGCAAGCCTGTGCCTCATCAAGGCCCGGAGTGAGGAAGCGCAGGAGGTAGATACAGAGCAGGAATCCTTGAGACAGGTTGCATGAGCATCATTGCGCACCATCGCAAAAGCCATGGTGCCGGCTCGCTGCAGTGTAGATGGCAGCACGATGTTGCGTTGCTCGCTGCCAAACTTTGCCTGCGGCATAGAACTGCATGTCATGTGGCAGGGCGTGTCAGCAGGACCAGCTCGGACACGAGTCGTTTCGTGGCTCACCGAAGCAGGGTTGCACAGGCCCACCATCCGCTCTGTGCAACCTTTCCTGGATTGCTGCACTACCCATATGTGGTGCTTACACTGTGCACGCGAAGCGACTGTATGGTCCGGGTCGGCGAGGGGCGGCCTGATGCAACGCGACGCGCCAGCGCATGCATCCAGTGCAGGAAGCACAGAGCCCATCGACTTTGCACGCCGCCTGCTCGGCTTCTACATCAGAGCGAGACCACGAGCCAGCGCGCGCGCACGTCGCGCATCTCGCACAGCGTCGCACACATGGCCATCATGGCCGCGACGTCCTCATCGATGTTGATCTTGCCGAGCGCGTGCAGCGCCTGCAGCCGCAGCCCGACTGCGTAGTGGTCCGCCTGCAGCCGGTGCAGCGGCGACGTGGCATTCTTCTGGTCAAATTCTTCGGCCACGTCGCTCGCCTGTGCGCGCCAGCCAATCCAGCAGTCTGGCGGTTTCCCGACCATTTTGGCAGCTGGCTGAGCTCTTCCAACGCTGACGTGGTGTGTTTCCGCGCGTGTGCTTGCCAGGCCGTGCGCCGGGTCAAGCCTCAGCTAGGTACACCAGGCGAACTCCCTACATCCAAAATTATCACACAACATTGGTTATACTATCGTCTGTGCATGACAAAACTTACAAGTTCAGCACCCTGCATAGCTAGGTCCAGCGCACATGCTGCGCAAGGTCATGCGCGAGGTCGTCGCTGCCGCCTGCGGCCAGGTAATTCTCCACACCGCGCGCGCAGGCTGCCAGCTCCACCGCCTTGGCGCGCTCGGCCGCGTCGCCGCCAAGGAGCTTGGCGGGTCGCGCGGCCTTGCTGGCCTCCGCAGCCAGATCGATGGCCTCGTCCTGCACGCCTGGCGGCAGCCTGTTAATTTTCCATACTCCTCCATCATGGTAGAACGCATGAGCTCAAATGTTGGACATTTGAGGGTCGGGCACTGCAGATACAGTGCATGTGCTGACTCTGTTGCTGCATGCAGCACCAGGTGCCGTGTCTACTTGTAAGCCAGGAGCAGCAGTAGCAGCGCTCTATTGCTTGATAGGCACGGCGGCTGAGGATACAATCACAATGCCTGCTGCTCTAGGCATAGGGCAGACAACGAGACAGAATACGCAGCACAGCCCGTCAGCGAGTCAGTTGGCGAACCCAGTTGCTTCTGTCAGCCTCCACCTCGGACATGGCCAGCAGGAGCCTGCGACAGCGTCGTCAAGCCTCAGCCGGACTGTAAGGCAGCAACATCGTCTTTAGCTAAGCAGAAGCAAGCAGAGACTCGTTGATGTGGCACACAGTCTGTCGTGTCCATCTCTTACAACCACTGTCAGTTTTGCACTATCACAGCGACAGTCCCGACCTGCAGCAACCTCTATAAACATGTGTGGCTTATCTCTTACTAAAAACACACTGCCAGGAGTAGTTTAATACAGTGCACTGGTATGTTGAGCGTAGCCCAATTCATGACACAACAAGTGTTTAGCAAGTTGCCTGCACACCGCAGGGAGGTGTCCACGGACAGCTCTCACCTGCCAGCGCTGACGCCAGTCTTGTTTCCTTTCTGAGCCGCCAGACCAGACTGAAGGATGTCGAGCGCTTCCTGGTGCTTATTCTGCGGCCGGTGTTCTCGCACAAAGCTGATGACCTCGTCAGCAACGCTCGGCGGAGCATCTGTGGATGCTAAGCGCGCTGACTGCAGGTATCGGAGAGGCCTCAGCCTTTTGCAAGCGGCCCTCATGACCCACTCGCCAACCAACACCGAATACTATTACTCAAGCGCTCTCCGTGCAACAGCCAAGTGCAAACATGGTCGCTGCGCAGTTTGCTGCGTCGCATGCGCATGCACCTCAGTCCGGCTCTCATTGTCTCGTGCTGCCTGAATTGGCTGGCCAGGGCCTGTCGCTGAGTGTACGACCCCGCAATAAGAGGGACATCCTGAGCTGACAGTTTGTGCACTGGCCTTGTGCATGTACAGGCCACCTGTAAGACAGCAACTGAGCCACCTCGTGGCACATTGGCAAAGGCCACGCCACCAAGCTTTCGGGCGCGCGCAGCACTGCCATCGAGCTGTTGCACACATGGCCGGGGAGGCTTGGCACAGCAACATTGTGACTGACCCCGACGTAGCTGTACAGGTAACTTCCCCAGCTTATGTTCTGATTCTTAATTATGCTGCCGCACTTGTTTGTCTGATTCTAGATGTATCACAGATAGCTGGCAGCGCTAAGCTGGTGGGCGTGCTCGGCATAGCCCCAGAGATCAAGGCGCGCACAGTCACCATCTTGCTATCATGTTCAACAAAACGACGGCCATATTCCTGCTATGCACACAAGTATTCCTTGTTGACACACTGAAAGCAACTTGCGGTGCGGCTACAGGCAGACCGGCCCGCACACTACGTTCCCCAGGCTCTGCAGGTGCGGTTGAAGCAAAGCCTGCACTTTCGTAGTTAAGTAGGGAGCATAAGGGGCTTGGGGCTTCAATCAGGGGCCGCCTCGCCTGCGCGCAGGCCTCTGGTATACGCATAATCCCTATACCAGTCTACTACCCTGAAGCAACAAGCATCCTTGGCGAGCCTACGTACCGCAGGGTGCGCCCTCCCAATACAGACACGGGTCTCTCAAACACAACAAGCCCATGCAAAATTGGTGCTGTGTCTTGCCAGCTCTCAGCGTATCAAAGACTTGCTCAGGCAGCGCGCGGCCTGACAGCTCCAGCAGGCTCGCCAGCCCTGGCCTGCACGCCTCGGCAGCCTGCCGCATCGCACAGGCGCAGCCTGGCGCAGGTGTGCGAGGTGCCGGACGCGCCGCTGGACGTGCTGGATGTCTTCCGGCGGCCGGAGGACCTGGCGCAGCACCTGGACGACATCCTCGCCGCCAAGCCCAAGGCACGCCCTAGAACATGCCCTAGACTCACGTGCTGGGACAGATGGGATGTGAAGGAGGCCGCCCGCCGCCCAGCCGCGCAGCCTGTGCAGTGAGAGCTCCTGGCGAGCCTGGTGGCTGGCCTGGCACCAGCGTGTAACGCAAGAGGCATGCAAGGCAGTGAATCGAGGGCTGCCTGTATTATTGCCCCGGTCTGGGTAGCATGGGGATGTGGCAGGAGAGCCTGTGCTGGCAGCTGCAAGTCTGGCGCCTGCAACTTGAGCGTTAGTTGGGACACGCGCGAGCGCTAATTCCACAGCGCACCTGTCACCGGCAGCGTGGCTGGTGGCGACAGCTCCATCTCCATCGTTGTGCAGTGCCAGGACACGCCGCAGCCAGCGCAAGCCTGCTCGGTCATGGAGCGCCCTGCGGAAGGCCTGGGTGCGTGTGCGGATACCGCGAACTGCTGCCCGGACCGCTCAGGCCGAGCGCCGCGTGCACAGGTGGTCTGGCTGCAGAGCGGCATCAGCGAGCCGCGGTTCGAGGAGGCGCTGGCGCGCGCCGGCATCCGCGTCGTCCCGGACCGCTGCCTGAAGGTTGACCGCGCGCGCGCGCTCTCGCGCCTCTGACACGCTTGTCGGAGCCTCGACTTTTGCTGTTTTGCAAACCGGATGCGAGCGTGACTCCTCGCCTGCCTGATCCAGGATGCGATTCCGGCTTGCCCAGAACGCATGGCATGCTGTCGCAGGTCTCACAACTGCGCATGCCTGTGCCCAGTCCACTTTAGACACGATGCCATGCATGCCCCAGTCATCACCCAGATCAGTTTGTCATTATTCTGCACCTACAAATAGCACCTTGGAGGGCGGCCTGCTTGGCGCATGCTGGAGCAGCAACCTGCTTTTAAAGAAATTTTGCGCATCAAGGTAACCACAACCTTCTGAGCGCTTTTCCGCCTCACTAGCGCCGCACATGCTGCAAGCCTTGCAGTGCAAGGTGGACACCATGAGATCATACGACTCCTCATTGTGCACTGCACGGGCTACCCACTTGACACACCATGCCTGGCATGGCACACCATTTCATCACAGCCGCCCTTCGCGAAGTGCAAAGCACGCCTGTTGACTTTGCGTTCTCACAGCACCAACACAGGTTGGTGCTGTTTGTGCTGTTGGTTCTCAGCCCCATACAGGAAAAAGTGATGTTCTGGAAACAGATGCCATCCTAACCTGCAACCTTCATACGCTGCTGCAGCAAATGCCAGCAAAAGAAATAGATCACCAAAAGCCTCAGCAAAAAAATTCACAAAAACCGCAGCAGCTGCATGTGCCCTCAGGCCTGCAACTCGGCTGCACACACGCACACAAGGCGAATACAGCCGCACTCCACTGGCAGTGTTACACACAGGCCCCTCACAAACACAACACACACATGCAGTTTCCTGCCCTGCCGCCAAGCTCCCACAGGCAATGATTACAGACGGGCGGCTGCTCCTTTACACGCCCTCTGAAAAATTGACGCGCCGGCCCTGGCGCGCACCTCGCGCGTCATCCCAGGACGCATCATTACGCGCGGTCCCAGCGGCTGGCATCGGACCCGGACCCCGGCCCGCCTCTCCGCCCCCCGCGCCCTGTGCCGCAGCAGACTCGAAGGGCGACGGGATGCACGCCAAACGCGCGGGCCCTGGCACGCTCCCCGAGCCATCCCGGGCGCGGGGCTCCCGGTGCCCTGCGCCGGCGCCGCCGCCGCATTGGCCGCCGGGGTGTGCCGCCCGCGCCAGGCCCGAGCGCGCGCCGCCGTCCGCCGCGGGCGCCACGGCGCTGCCGCCGCCGCCGCCGCCGCCGCCCAGCAGGGGCTCCGTCTCCGCGGACGAGGGCGCGCTGCTGCTGCGGCTGCCCTCCAGCGCCAGCCACGAGCCCGCGGCCGCCGCCGCGGGCGGCAGGTTCTCGCCTGCGCGCGCGCCGCCGCTCTACAGGCAGGCGCTGGGGGTGTAGAGTAGGGTAGGGTAGGGTAGGATTACGGCGGCAGGTTCTCGCCTGCGCGCGCGCCGCCGGCCTGTAGGCCGGCGCTCCGGGCGGCGCCACACTCGGCGCCGCACACGCGGGCCGCTGCTAAGGGTTTGCTCAACTTTCCCGCGCCCAGGGCTGATGGCGGGCAGCAGCGCGTTTGATGCACAGCCACACAAGGCCTCTCAAGTACAGCACACTGTATCTTGCACTCAACAGCCTCCTGTAAAGTTTAATCCATTTCAGATATGCACCACATTTGTTTTCAGCAGAAAGCGAAGTTGGATGCATTGGCCGCATCCAGTGGCGCCCCAGCCGCCTCTGGCCGCCCGCAAACACAGTGCGCTTCACGACTAACACGGCCATGCAGGCCCACAAGCTGCGCACCGGACGTGCCGCACATCAGCTCGGCCAGGTCGGCCGGCGGCGGCGCCGGGCCGCCCGACAGCGTGCGCCGCAGCGCGGCCAGGCGCTCCAGGCCTGTGCCCGACGCGCGGCGCGGGATGTGCAGGCCTGCGCGCGCGCGCGCACGCGAGGGTGGGCGCCAGGCTCGGGCACGCTGCCGCTCCAGCAGTGCGTGTAGCCAGAGCGCGGGACCTGGTCAGGCAGCCTGCTGCGGAGCCACACTCCCATATACCCTGGTGGTAGCTTCTCCAATGCACATGTAGAGCTACACAGAAACATTAATGCATCAGCAGGTGCAGATGCGCTGGCATGCGCTGGCACAACCATGCGGGTTAGGGAAGGGTAGGGTACAGGGGGCGCACCGCGCGGCGGCGGCGGCGCGGGCGCGGGCGCCATCTTGTTGCGCCGCCAGGCGCCGTGGCCGGCGGCCGCGTCCAGGTCGCGGCGCGTGATGAGGCCGCGCACGTGGCTGGCCTCGTCCACGACCACCAGGTGGCGCAGGCCCAGCGAGGTGAACACCACATGCGCGCGCTCCGCGGGCGTCTCCGGCCTGCGCGCCGCGGCGGCGGCTCGCATTCAAAGCCGGCCGGCTGCGACGGCGCGGCGCTTGCCGCCCACTGAACACCCGCCCTTTCCAAGCCTGCTGAGCAGGTTTTTGAGATGAACACAGCATGTCATTAAATTGCTTCTGTGGCTGTCACGGGCATACGCTTCATGAAGCAGCACACACCTGACCGGCTGCTTGGCGCACCCGCTGCTGGGGGAGCTGTTGACCATGCGCCTCGTACCATCCCCAGCAGCCAACAGGTCACATACCACAGCCAGCACAGCTCGACACCCCCGCAGCGCATGGCCGTTGCGGTCGCGCACCGCACGGTGGTCGGCGCGCGGTCCATGAAGGGCCGCAGGTCGATGAACAGCCGCGGCGGCGCGCTGGGGGTGTCGCCGGCGGCCGTGCTGCCGTGGAGGCTGCCGCCCCCGTTGGCGAGGCTGCCGGGCGTGCGCGCGCCGCACGCGCCGCCGTTGGGCGTGGCGGGCTCGCTCCAGCCGGCGCTCACGCCGTCCAGCTCGCCCGGCAGGCTCGCGGCATCGCGCCTGTGGGCACACGGCAGCTTGTAGCAGATGTACACAGGTGGCAGCGGGTTACCGCTGTTGCAAGCAAGGTGCGTGGCCGCTGCCACGCTGCCGCAGGCCGCAGCAGACGCGCAGCGCCGCGGGCTGTTCAGCGCGGCTGGCTGGTCCCGACTGCGCCTGCGTCCGCAGATTACGCCGCACGCCATATCACGCTGGAGGGAGGGACCACGGGCATTCTGGAGACCCGTCTCGCCGAGCTCCGGATGCGGCAAAGCCCTGACCAGCGTAACAGCCGAGCCAGCTGATAGCACGCTTTTCTGCGAGCGGCAATGTCACGCGGCCCTCAGCGGTGCCAGCAGGGCGGCCCAGCGCCCGCGTTTGTAGGAGGCGGAGTCAGCAGATGCGTGACTTGCACAATGCGGCTCACAGCATGCAGGCGCACGCATGTGAAAGGGGCGCGGCCGAGGGGGCCGCACGGCTGCGAGTGGCGGTGCCGGAAGAACATGCGCATCTTGCGGTCCAGCTCCAGCTCGCGGCCCAGGCGCTGCCCGGCCTGCTCCTGCGACAGCGGCGCGCCGGCCTCGTCGCAGAACGCCTGCGCACGCGCGCCGGTCTTCAGCGCCGGGCAGCCGGTCACGCAGCGGCTGCGCGACCCACACACACCTGGCGGCATGATGCGACAGGTGCACGCGCCGTGGTCGGCCGGCGCGGCGTGCCCTGGAGGCGCCGTGGGCTGCAGCGCCGCGGGTGGCGCGAACAGCCGACCAGAGGGTCGCGGGTAGGGTTAGGATAATCCTACCCTGTCCAACCCTACCCTGGCCGCCAGGACGCGCCTGGCTGCCCAGCAGCACGAGCAGCTGCGAGCGCAGGATGACGCCCTCCAGGGGCCCGCTGCGGCTGGCGCCGCCGCCCAGCGCGTCGAACTCTCCCTCGTCGCGCTCAGGGTCCGGCCCGCCGCCGTGCACGACCGGGAAGCCGTTGTGGCGCGTGCGCCGCAGCACGCTCGCCACGTACGCCACGCTCTCGACCTCGCGGAAGCACCTGCGCCGCGCCCGGGCGGCCTGAGCGCCGCGTCCCGAGCGCCGGAGCAGCGGCAGGCCCCAGGCGTCTCAACGGAGATTGGCATCCTGCTTGACCCCGTCCAAGCGCAGAGAGAGGATAAGAGGAAAAGTTGCGGGGCCATGGACACTTGTGTACGGTGACGCCCCGCAGACTGGTAGGCCGCGCGTGTCTGCTCCCCCCTGGGCCTCACATCAGCGCCAGGCCGCCGCCAGAGACGAAGCCGGGCCGAGCGAGCGCGGGCCGCGGCTGCGCCGCCACACGGGGCGCACCAGACGGCGCGCGACATGATCATTCCGGCGTCCTTGGCGAAGAGCGCGGGCGGCGGCGAGGGCCGCAGGAAGATGACCGAGCCGTCTGCATCCAGGTCGGTCTCATAGACGCCGTCGCTGTGGATCATCTCGCCGACCCAGTTGCTGCACAGCACCGCCAGGATGATGCCCAGCATGAACTTGGTGCTCTGCGCGCCGCCGCGCGCGCGCGCGCGGTGTCAGGGCGGCGCCGCCGCTGCACCCCTCCGCAGTCACGCAGACGGCCCAGACACCCTGCTGCAAAGGCGTGTAACAGGTCAAGAAATCGCACGCTGGTCACGCCGCCAGGCCCGGGCCGTGCCCAAAGATGCTGGCGCTGCGAGCAACGAGGGGGCTCAGCTCAGGCACCGTACAATCTTTTTACTACATAGGTTTTGCAACCTTGCACGGCTGACTCATGCAGATCCTCCCAGCTTCGCCATGCGCCTGAGCACCCAATCTCTGCAGCATCCTATGTGGTCAGGGCGCAAGGGGCGCAGCGCCACAGACGCGCCCGGGCATGCCGACCCTGCATAGGCCGCCCGCGACGCGCCCCTGCGTGCCTTCGACCACGATGACGACGAGCGAGATGGACGCGCGGAACACGCAAACCCTGCATGCCCTAGCACGCAAACCCTGCAGCATCGCCCGCCGCGGCGCGCGCCTGCGTGCCTTCGACCACGATGACGACGAGCGAGATGGACGCGCGGAACACGCCGCCCAGCATCGCGGTCGCGGCGCACATTGCGTAGATGCCCGGCTGGATGTGCCAGGTCGGCAGCAGCTTCATCAGCAGCAGGCCGCACGTCGCGCCGAACGACCCGCCCACCTGGCGCGCGCGCTCGAGCGCGCTGTCAGCATGCGCATGGTGCAGAGGCTTCCGCCCCGCGCGGCACCATGCTTGGATCCCTCCCTGCCTGCACCGCCGCCACAGCACTGAAAAAGCTCTAGAGCAGCCTAGCGAGAGTGTGACAAGCCTGCTCCAGACCCGCAGCAGTGCTGCGGACACTGGCTGCGCAACGCGCCGGCACCGCGCTTTTATAAAGCGTTGGGAGACCCAAGGTTGTGGAATACAGCTCCATGAACAGGGCGCAGGCGGGAAGCGGGGCGCACCATGATGGAGGGCATGAAGAGCCCGCCCGGCAGCGCGAGGCCGCCGTTGGCGACTATGAACAGCAGGTACGAGGGGCACAGGATCAGCAGCGAGCGCAGCGTAAAGTAGCACTGCTCGCCCGCGCACACGTCGAACCTGCGGCCGCCGCCGCCGCCGCTGTCAGGAGGGTGCTGCAGCTGCTTTCTCACACAGCGTCTGCGACGTCTCAAGCAGACCATGGTCCACGGACAACCAGCACGGGAGAGTCCGCAGGACGCAGACGCGGGCGGCCTGCACGGCAGCACTGCGAGCCCTGCAACCACTCTCTCCGCGCGCGTCTCCCGCGTACCCCCAGGCCACACAGGCGACGCAGAGCGGCTTGCGGCTTCGGCCGCGCACGCGCGGCGCGCACATCAAGGGCGCGCACTCCGGCGCGGGGCCGCTGAGGCTGGACAGGCGCGGGCGCGCACTGCAACGTGAGGCTGCCCAGGCTGAGGGGCGCCGTATAGGGTAGGGTTAGGATTAGGGTCAGGACAGGCGCAAGCGCGCACTGCGGCGTGAGGCTGCCCAGGCTGAACAGGTGCCGGATGGTCTCGTCCGGGAACGACATGAATGCGGTCGCCAGGTCGTTGTAGCCGCTCTCGCACTTGAGCGTGAAGCCATAGTTCTTCTCGTGCCACTTGGGCACGTCCACGCACGTGCCCAGGCTGTAGCTGAGCAGCAGCATGGCGGCCACCGTGCCGGCCGCCAGGCCGACCGCCTCCAGCAGCCGCAGCGCGCTGCTGGCGCGCGGCGCGCGGAACTGCGCGCCCGAGGGCTGCGAGTCAGGGGCTCTGCGTGGTGGGCCGCCGCTTTGATGTTTCCGCGGCTTCAGCAGCGCATGCATGCGCTCACGCCGCCAGCGCACGCAGCAGCAGAAGCTCACCCACACATGTATGCGAAATCGCGGAGGCCATTGGAGGCAGCGTGTGCAGCCCAGCCAGCGAAGGCTGCAGCAAGCAGGACTACGCTGCAGCAATAATGTGTGCACGTCTGTCCTGTGTCCACACATGCGTCGATGACATACCATTGCTACGAACACATAGATGAGGGCATTCCATGAGTCAGAGCAAGCGGGCGGCGCGCCCGGAACATGGCCTTGTGCGCGGCGTTGAACGCCGCGCCGAGCAGGCCGCCGCCCATGGAGACGAGCACGAACAGCGGCAGCTGCTGGAACCAGTCCTGGTTCTCCATGGGCGCGATGCCCTGCGACAGCAGCACGCCGCGCTTCCACCTGGCGCGCGCGCGGCACCGGCAAGCGGTGAGAGGGTGCGGAAGACCTACCCTACCCTACCCTAGCGCACAGCACTGCTACAGTTGCCCGCGGTCAGTTGCGGTTGGCTGCGCGCAGCATCAGTAGGTGGGAGGGCACACAAGGTGCAGGGCAGCAGGCGCACTGCATGGCTACCAACACGAGCGTGCAGGGACTCGGCCGCGTACACATGCAGGCTCGCACCTTTACGTGTGAACATACACCACCAACCATCAAACAGACCACTGCACACACAAAGGGGTTGGTGCGTGTCTGGACGGTGGCAGTGCGCAGCAGCGCCACGCAGCAGCACCGCCAGGCGCCGCCGGGCCGCGCGGGGGGCGGCGCGCGAGGGGCGCGCTTGGGGTTCAGCAGGCCGACGGTGCACACGGCGACGGTGGTGCACACGAAGCAGCGCACGGCCACCTTGCGCGACCAGTGCGTGCACGCCTCCTCCATGCTGAACAGCACGCCGCCGATGGGCGCCCCGAACGCCGCCTGGCCCGCGGGCGCGCATGCGTGGGCGTATGCGGGGTGCCTGGTAGGGTGCGTAAGAGCGTACATACAGGGTGTACGGCGTGCGCGTGTAAGTTTTAGATACAGTTTCTCCGAGCCCACTCGTGTGACGCGACTCTGGCAAGTCGGTGTTGCTTCACTTCTCTCGAGTCGCCGCGTGTCTGACATGACTGGGCCCGCTTTCGAATTGGTGCAGTCCCCTGGGCCACCTCAGCCTGACCCTGCGCTGAATTGCGCAGGCGGCCGCGCACCGCCAGGCCGGCCGCCGCGCCGGCCGAGATGAACTCGCGGCGGTCCGCGTCGCTGTGCAGCAGCGCGACGTGCGCGTGCCGCTTGTGCTCGAGGCCCGCCGGCGCGTCAGCGGCCTCGGCCGCGTGCAGGCCGTTGTGCTGCTCCGTGCCTGCCACCCAAGGCGGACATGCCTGCCTCAGGGCCTTTGGGCTTGGCCGCAGAGCTGAAGGCATGCTGGAGCCTCGGCATCTGAGCTCAGGAACCATGCAAGTCACTGCGCGTCCATCAATGGCAATCGTTTGCCGCTTTCGCAAGGCCCCCAGTCAGCAGGGCAACGAAACCCGGCTCTGCATGACACTGCAACGAGTAATTTGTCAAATGTCACGGAAGCTGCCCATGAGTCAGGGAGGCTGCCCTTACGCACAACCCACTCACACCGCAGCCCGCCACCGCGTGGCGGCACCGAGCGTGCACCTGTTGCGGGCGCGCCATCCGCGCAGTGGTCGCATTTGCAGTGGTCAGCGCACTCCGAGCCGTTCGCTCCCTTGCAGGCCGCTTGGCCGCAGCGGCCGGGGCTGCCGCTGGCGGAGCGCTTGGCGCGCAGGCGGCGGCGGCGCGCTTGCGGCAGCGCGCGCCGCACCGACCAGCGCAGCGTGGTCCACCAGTCGCACAGCACTGCGCGCCCGCTCGGCGCGTGAGCCCGAGGGCTGCGCGGCCTCCCTTCCAGCGCCCGGTTCAAGGGCCTCCCTGCCTGCTACCACTCCACAACCCTGCAGAGTGGTCCTCTATGTCAGACATCTAGCTGCATCCCAATGGCTTGCATTAGAAGCATGAGTAACCTACTGTACGCCCTGTGGCCAGAGCACACTGTCAGGGCTGGTGCTGGCCAGGTGCGTAGCACGCGCCCAGCCATAAGCCCGCTCGACTCACGACTGCGCGCGAGGTGCAACGTATGGCTCGCAGGCTGCCCTTCCCGCCATGCACTCTTAAGCCCTCTGCCTCTCCAGCAATGCCCAGGCATACGCCGCAGGCTGCGCGCAGGGCGCCCGACCGCAGCCGGGCGCGCACTGCATGCAGCGTGTGTGATGACGTGCGCAACGCAGCCGCCCAGATGCACCATCGGCGCCTCCGGCCCCAGCGCGACGTTGGCGGTGACGCCGCAGAGCGTGCCTGGCGCGTGGTGTGGCGCGTCATGCTGGTATGCGTCATGCGGCAGCATGCGCAAGCAGGTCCGGCGCTGATCAAGGGCATGCACGTTCCGCACACATGTCGTCAAGTCTGCCTCTTCCAAAGCCAGTCTGTATGGTATGTGTGTGCTTGCAGGCCCGCACTTTGGGCTGTCATCGAGATAGAAGAAGTAAACGGCCACGCGGCACGAGCATCAGCACTGCGTGCAGCCACAAAGAAGAAAATCCCAAGGTAACAGACATCAAGTCCTCGAGATTTACCAACATGTCACAAAGCCAACAATGGCTCTGGGAACAGGTTCCGCCCGCGCGGCGGCGCACCAGAAAACTTGGCGACGAGCGCGCGCAGCGAGAGTAGGTCGGGGATGGCGTTGCCGTTCAGGTAGGCCATGATCAGCGACACGCCCGCACCGCTCGCCTGCGGCGCCCAGAACTGCACCTGCCGCCCACGCGCACACGCCTCAGTCCACCCCGCTGACCTGGGACACGCCGCTCGCCCGCGACACCCAGGCTTGGACAGGCCACACGCGCGCCTCAGTCCCTTCCTGTGCACCCAGCAGTTCAAGCGTACTGGCTCCCAGGCTGGGCATGCGCTAGGGCATCCAAATCCGAGGGCAAATCGGCCTGCGCCTGGTCCTTCTGCGGACACATGCTTTGTATACACAAGCATCCTTCCAGCTTGGTCGAGAGTGTGCTGTGAACATACATGACACCTGCATGCTCCTGCACCTACTCCCAAGGAACCTACAGCCTTGCTCAAGTGCATCTCTATCAGGGGCACACGTTTGATATCATCCAGCACTGCGCATGGAGCCGTGCCGCGTGACCGCGCCCGCAGCGCCGGGCGCGCACCACGCCCGCGCCGGCCAGCGCCAGCGCGCCCGAGAAGCCCATGTGGAACAGCACGCCGAGCGCAAAGCCCAGCGTCGGCCGCGGCGCGAACGCGTCCGCGTGGATGATCGCGCGCACGCGGTGGTTTTTCCAGGTCGTGACGCCCTCGGTCGCCAGCGTCAGGCTCACCGCCAGCAGCCCGACGATGATGCCAATGACGACCGTAACCAGCTGCTTCACCACCGTGTACGGCTTGATGCTGCGCGGCGCACGCGCGCACAGCATTGGTGCGGCGCAGCTGGCGCGGCCGGCCGGGCAGCTCGGCCCCACGCCTTGCCTGAGCCTCCAGGGAGCTGCAAGGCGCCCCCTGCTTGGCAGAGGACTGGTGCGGCAGGCGCAGCGCGGGGTGCCCCCGGCCGCCAGGCTTCCTGCCCGAGTCAGCGCGAGTGCGGCAGCAACAGGAGCTAGCGCATTGCGCTGCAGGGACGCTGGTGAGGCCCAGCGAGGGTGGCCTGCCACGGTGGCAGCAAACCCCACCAGAGCCCCTGCACCGAGCATGGTGCGCACCCGAGCACGCGCCGCTGCTCCGCGAGCGCGCGCTCCTGCCGGAACGTGTGCACGCCTGCGCACCCAGGTGTGCACGCCTCAGCTATGGCAGCAGCTGTCTGGCTGCCTCTGAAGAAAGGCTGATTCAGGTCTTGGTTGCTGCCGCTGCAGCTTCTCAGGCCAGTGGCAGGTGGGACGCGCACGGTTGTGCACGGTGTGGTAGTCCAGCGACTCGCTCTGCATGCCCCCCGCGCCGCCCGTGCGGCGGCGCTTGGCGCGGCGCAATGTGAACACGTTGCTGATGCTCCGCGCCTCGTGCAGGCTGCTCATGTGGCAGACGCGCTCGAGTAGGGGCTCTGCGCTGCTGCCCATCGCGGCCGGGACCGCGCTGCCTCACCCCGCTTGCCAGGCGCCGCTGACAGCGGCGCCTCGGCCCCGCCGAAACCGTGCACGCCTACCGGGGCGGTCTGTCTGGCGCCGCTACCTCAGGAGCGCGTCAGACGTGCAGGGGTTGTGCTGCGTCTCTTGCTTTATTTTCTAAACGCTCCGTGCTAGGCACCCCTGCCCCAGCTCCCCAGGCGCTGCTGCACCACCCAAGCCTCCTGCCGCGCCTCAAGTCTTGCGCATCTCCGTGCACCGCTGTACCAGCCTCCACTCACACACTTATGACACGGGTGCTTACAAACCAAACTAGGTGAACAGCGCAACTAGCCGTATGAAGCAGAGCTCGGCCGCAAAGATGCAGGCAGCTTCTTGCTTGCACAACTGCCAAAACTATTAGTACGCAGCACGGTGTTCACTGCAAGACGAAGGTGTGCAGTGCAGGCAGCCCAAAGACGTCAGGCTGGCCTGTGTGCACAGGGTGATCGGAACCCCAGTCCAATACAGCACGTGCCACAACTCCGCACGTGCTGAGGGCCTACAGGCTAGCTGGCCAGGTGGGTGCCCACTGTCGCAGGGTCATGGTCATGGGCCTGTGAGGATCAGTACGCTGGAGGGTATTGTGCCGCCTGACCTGCGGTGTTGCATAGCAGCGCATGTGACGCAGGCACTGTGTGTTCGGGTGCCTTCCAGGCACCTACAACTGGCCCTGTGTGTGGTCGGGCACCATGCAGAGTCCCTGCCGTGCTGCATTAGGGAGCCTCCAGATAGATTTCACATTGCACAGCCCCAAGCTGGGGCCCCCAGCTAGGCTGCTCATGCGCGTCCAGCTTTTACAGTCCTATCTGTCACATGCACTCACAAAGGAGATAGGCCGCATGTTGTGTTCATCATGCAGGTCTTCTGTTGTTGAGTATGAGCAACCATACGTAGCGGGGATGCAAGTGTGTGCAAAGAACGTATACTTACACAACGGCAGCCTCCGCAAGCTCCTGGCAAATATTGCATTTGTTTAAGCACCCTTCATTGAGCTTAGGGGGCAAGCATGGCCGGCACGCTTAATGCATGTAACGCGCGGAGTCCTTGCTGCGCTCACTGGGACCGCGTTTCACGCCCACGACTCTGCGCTCGCGCTTGGCCCCAGGCGCGTCGCTGGGCGCTGGCTGCTGTGCGCCCGGCGGCAGCACCAGTGCTCGCAAAGCTCGTGCATGGTGTCAGCGATTTCGTGACACCGAAGGCAAGCAGCAGCTGCTGCTGCTCTGGCAGCTGGGTCCCCCAAGTGCCTTGCCCCGCGTTCCCTACCTAGCACCTCTGTGCTCATGCACGCGTCATGGTGATGGCGTCAGACGTGCGCATGCGCAGCACCGCTGCTAGAGCGCCCGACACGCGCCGCGCAGGCAAAGGACGCCAGCACGAGCGTGCGGGCGTCAAGGGTCAGCTCTCTGTGCAGAGCATGAGCGGGCGGCCAGCTTCCGCGGCGCCGTCGGCCTGCTGCGGCGCTTGTGCTGGCATTGCGGAAGGTCCCATGCGTTGGACACGTTCAAGGGCGCTGAGCGCTGCTGCCGCGACTTGCCGGCAAGGTCAGGCAGCGCTACGCGCGTCGCGCCAGCTGCCTGGCGCCGGGTGCATGAGCCGGGACCTTGCGTGCACTATGCAGCCAGGGCAGCCAGGCGCTTGTGCCAGGCGTGACCGGCGGCTGCGCGACGCGCGGTGTGTCCTGGCTAGCACAAGCGCCTGGCTGCCCAGGCTGCATGCAGCATGCAAGTGCACAGCTCATGCACCCGCAGCGCCAGGCTGCAAGCACACCGCTGGTTGACCTTGTCGAGCAACACGCGGCAGCAGCGATAGTCGCCCTCAAAGGCGTCTACAGCGTAGGGGAACCTGTTGGAATACGAGCAGTAGCGCAGCAGCAGGCAGGCCACCTGCGCCGCGTCGCGTAAGTTCACCGACAGCTCGAGCTCCGCACAGAGCCCACCCTTCAGGCCCGCGAGCTCGCGCTGGCAGGCCTCCGCCTGCGCGGCGCGCGGCGCGCATTTCGGGCGCTCTATCAGCGGTGCTGCGCGCCTGCGCATGACGCCATCACTTGACGTATGCATGAGCACAGCGGTTCCACATGGTGCACAGTCTGATCTGGGCGCATGTGCATGCCGGCGCAGAGGCAGTCGGGCTCGGCAGCACCGCATGAGGGTCACACAACCAAGGACTCGCGCAAGGGCATTAAGCACCTCATATGAAAGGCGCGCGGCGCCCGAGCGGCGTGACCGGGTCTGGCGGGCTGGCATGCAGCGTCAGGCTGGAAATCATGACCAGCGGAGCTGCCAAACCCGGTCACGCGGCCCCGGGCGCCGCGCGCCTGCTACACACAAGGGGCTTGACGCCGCTGCGCGCGTGCGTGGCTGCACAACCCTCGTGCGGCGCCACTATTTGTCAATTCCGGCTGCCTCTGCGCGCGTGCAGATGCGCATCGATCAGACTTTCCATGCTCGGCGTGAATGCGCGCACCCATGCGAGGGTGGCATACAGCACACCAAGCGCACAACCTGCGGCCCCCGCAGGCACGCTCATCATGGAAGCCCGCAAATGCGGCTACCAGTCATGCATGCCATGGCCTGTAAGCTCGCTCAGCACTGTCATGCAAACAGCGTGTCACTCTCTGCCCTTGCGCGTTGCGCAAGGGCAGAAGCTACTCGGGTGTGCGCATTATATGCGAGCGCTGAACTGTCCTGTACAGCTGTTGTCAGCGAAACAGCAGAAGCATACACCCTCAGCCACCTATGTAGCTCCTCTCAACAGCTGTACGTCTAATTGGTGGCTGACCAGTAAGACAAGCCAGTGTGCCTTTGCGGGCTGGCCGGCGTGGTACCCCATGCCCTATGTGCCAAGTAGCAAAGCGCTCCCGCACCTGGCCGCAGACCGCATGAGCAGACGCAAGCGGCGCGCTTGAGTGCGCCTCGTCCCGCTCTAGCGCCTGTCCAGCCATTAATCCTATGCACTCGTGCGCTTTCTGCATGCAGGCTACACATGACGCGGCCCCTCTGTCGCACGCCTCTGTGCCAAAGCAGGCGATGACAGTGGCGGCTTTTGCTGTGCAAGGCAGGGCGCGAGGCAAGCGCACGCCTCCTGAGGCGCGGCCGTCCTCGCGCAACAGAACTTGTGCCTGCTGAGCTTCACCACAGAGGCAACCGGGACACAGTTGACGTCTTGCAAAAGGGGCTGCACGCATGCGCCTGGGCAGGGTGCAACACACGAGGACACGGACTTTGCACCCGCGGCCGATACCTACGGTGGGCTGCGGGGCCACTTATTCGTCTTGGAGAACCGCATCATGGTTCAGTGTACGCGTAGCAAAGCCAGGCAGAGGCTGGCTCTGCTGCATGTGTACTGGACCATGAGGCCGTCTCTCTGGACGACTAAGCGCTCCGGCAGCCCGCCGCAGGTCACGTCCATGGGCGCAAACACCAAACTCTGTCTGCGTGTGCTGCCACCTGCCTATGTGCCTGTCTGGCTGTCAGGCGGACCTGCGCCAGCTTCACGCGCATGCAGGCTGTGCATGGCATCCACCGTGTACCAGTGGCTTTGTGTCGAAGCTCAGCAAGCACAAGTTCTGCTGCGCGAGGCAGGGGCCGAGGTAAGGGCGCGCCTCCTGCGCCTCCACGGCGACGGAGGCCGCGCCGTGCCCCTGGCCGCTGCCAGCATTGGCGTCGGCATGGCGTCGCGCGCCCTCTCGCGCAACACGTCGATTAACCTCGGCCCGGACTAGGCCCTGCCCTGCGGACCACGCAGCAGGAGGATCGCGCAGCAGAGCCAGCCGCTGCATGGCCTGACTGGTAAACCAGGCAGCTGCCAAAACACCTGGCAGACCTAGAGCAGACACCCCACACACACTGTTATAAGATCCTTGGTGCATGCAGTGACGGCACGCCGTGCGCTGCAAGAAGCCGGGGCGAGGTCATGAGCGCCACTGTATCTGAGGAGCGCGGCGGCCGTGGCGCGCAAAGGTGCTGGAAGGGGTCCATGAAGCAGCTGCTCCCCAACAGCGCTCGGCATCCCGGTGGGCGAGTGGCTCAAGCAGCGCGCTGCGCCGGGCCAGGTCCAGCCACACCCGGCGCGCTGCTCGAGCCGCTCGCAAACCGGGACGCCGAGCGCGCTGTCGGGGAGCGGCAGCCCCACTTCCCAGCATCTTGCGCCCCGCAGCCGCTGCGCCCCTCGAACTCAGTGGCGCGCATCACCAGGCCCTTGCTGCCTGCAGTGAAAAGCAGGGCTGCATGCATCATGTTTCACTTGAACACACTGTGTGCGGGCGTCTGCTCCGCATATACATGTGCTTCAGAAACAGCCTGGTCACGAGTGAGTCAGGCCAGGCAGAGGCTGGCTCTGCTGCGCGTAACCTCAACGTGGACCATGAAGTGGCGTTCCCTGCAGAACAAGCACCCCCGCAGGCCGCTGCAGGCTCAAGCCATGGGTGCGAACTCCGCGTCTTCATGAGCTGCACCCTGCCCAAGTGCCTGTCCGGCTGTCAGGCAGATGCATGCAGCCGCTTCATGTCCACGCAGGCTGTGCATGGCATCATCTGTCACACCGTTGACCTCTGTGCCAAAGCTCGCCATAACAAGCACACGTTCTGCAGGGTGAGGCAGGGGCCGAGGTAAGGGTGCGCCTCCTGCGCCTCCACGGCGACAGAGGCCGCTTCCCTCGCCCTGGCCGCTGCCAGCGACCGGCATCGGCATGGCTTCGCGCGACCTCTCGCCCAGCACGTTGTTGACCTGAGCCGGCACCGCCCCTGCCCTGCGGCGCCGTCCCCAGCCGCGCGCGCCCCCGCGCCGCACATGCTGGGCTGTCGTGCACAGCGCAGCTCAGCAACCAGGTCATGAAGGGAGCCTACCGCAGCAAGCGGGCATGCGCCTCAGGGACATGGTCCTCAACAGGACCTATGATCAGTCCGATGAAGGGTGCGGCGCCGGACTCGTCATGCCCGCTGTCCAGCTCTGACCACAAGCAGACAGCACATCACCCAGGCAGCCTGCTGCCCTGTAGCGTATGGACCTCAGATTGCACACTTCAGACGCAAGCGCTGGAAACTGTCATGCATGGCTGCTGCAAAATACTTGGCAGTACATACAGCAACACTATACATCCACGGCAGCCTATACAGAAGATGCAGCCTACGCATAATACCATGCTGCATACTAACCTATTCATAACCAGAATTGATACTACTCGGTCAGACACATGAGCAAGCCTGTGCGCCTCTGCGGGCCGACCGGCATGGCACGCAGTGCTTACGAGCAAAGTCCTTCCCATAACATGGGGCACAGCTCCACTGCCGCAAGCGACTCGCCAAGAACTGCATGCTTGGCACAGCAGCCTGGCGCTAAAAAGTATGCTGGTTGCGGCCTGTACCTTTGGGTCTGTATGGCGTGTGAGCTGCGCTATACAGCCCACAGACCTCCTGCGCGATGCAGTAGCCAGCAGCACGTGATGCCTGCAGGGTACTCATAGAGGCACCCCAGGCGTACTGCAGCTGCTGGGCGCCGCGCTGCTTATTCAGATAAGCTTGGAAATGCACAACGATGCTGTGTACTGCCGGTACCAGTAGGATGTCTGGAGCACTTGACAGGAGCAGACCGCTGCAGAAGCAGATACGCCACCTCTTTGCAGGCATTAGCGAGCGCCACCCTGAAAACAGAGTGCTCAGCAGCTGAGCCTCAGCTAGCTACAATAAGCGAAAGGACGATATTTACTCCTGGCAGGCGGACAGGACCACCTGCTGCTTATGCGTATGCGCAAGCAGGGGTCTGCGCCTGTCAGGTGGTCCAGACCGCCTACCAGCAGTACACATCATCCTTGTGCCTTTCCAAAGCTTCACTGAGCACTCTCGCCAGCAGGTTGGCGCTCGCTTGTACCTGCGAAGAGCTGGCAAGCTGCTTTTGCAGTGGTCTGCACCTGTCAGGTCGTCATTATGCAAATCCAAGGCTGAATGAGCAATCTTGTCCGCAGGTTGGCGCTCGCAATGAGCTGGCTCGTGTGCCGACCCTTGCTTGAGGTCAGGGTAAGGGTTTCTGCAGCCAGCATGCAACCTACCTGCATGTCCACTGCATCATGCCTTGGGCTTCCGCGCTACTTCGCGTGCGACACGTGCATCTGCGCGGGTGACAAGCACTGGGACATTTGTGAGCTTGCTGGGCACGCCGGGCCCATGCGGGCTCCTGCGGCCGGGTTTGATGCCCTGCCTGCGACCAGCACGCTGCAGGCCAGCATCGCTGCGAATCCCGCCCAGCTGACCGCACAGCTGGCAGCACTGCCTACAGAGGCAATCGTAGTCCAGTTGCGCGGCCGGGGCATGCTTCCGCCGACAGCCGGCTCGGGCCAGCCCACGCGCGCCGAAGCGATGGCCTGGCTCGCAGAGCGCGTCGCCCGGGCGCCGCCGCTGCACCCAGAAGTCGCCAAGGACCTAGCCGCGATCGACCAGCTGCTGTATGCGCAGCTGGCACAAGCATGGCCGCAATTGGTCTGATTCCAGCGCGACACGGCATGCTGGGGCCGGCGCCGCCGCAGGACGGCGCGGGGTACCTGCTGTCGGAGTTCCTGGTCCGGCAGACCGCCAGCACCGCGCCGCCCGCGCCGGCCAGCGCCTGCTTCACCGCAGAGGAGCTGGCCTGGATGCGCGTCAAGTGCCAAGGTGAGCCTGCCGCCGCACGGAGACAATAACCTATCGTGCAATGCTGTATCAGATGTCGTGTGAGGCAATGTACGGAATATGCATGTACCTCACACCTTGCAAACATGCCATATCTTGTATCAGCAGGTGCATGCGCACAAGCATGCTCACTCACATGTCAGTGTGTGCGCTCTGCATGTGTTGGACAAGTGGTGCATGCATGCGGTCAACTCGCCAGCATGTTGATAGTATGTCCTTTGGGCCTGTGTTTTGAGATATTCCTGTTGTCAGACGTGAACACTCGTAGCCTGCGTGTGCCACCCAGGGCACATGATGCGGCGCAATGGCTGTGCCCCGCCAGTGGGCACCGTCCTCTCGCGCACGCCCGGCGCCGCGGCCGTGGTCACCGCCGTGCGCTACTGGTTTGCGGCGGCCTGGTCGCGCTTTGGGCTGGCGGCGGTCGCGGCGGAATATGCGCGCGGGCGCGAGCGTGGCGAAGCCGCCGAGCTCGTGCGCGGCTTCGCGTGCCGCATGGTGGCGGCAGGCCTCGCGCCCGGCCTGCCCGAGGCGCGCATCTGGGGCCATGCGCTCGGCCTGGCCGACGCGGCCGCCAACGCGGCTGCCTACGCCATGCAGTATGGCGCCGCCACGCCACTGGCGCTGGTGCCGGAGCTGGCGCCCAGCGTCCTGGGCTGCGCGCCCAGCACGCGCGCGCACACGGCGCTCGTGCGCGCGCTGGGGCCCTACGCCGTGCTGGCGCGGCTGTCGCCGGGGGGCGAGGCGCTGCAGCCGCCTGCCGAGGCACACACCGTGTACCCGGGTCCGCTGGGCGACCCGGGCCAGCACCCTGCCCCCAGCCAGGCGCACCTGGTGGCGGCGCTGCTTGCCGAGGTCGTGGACGAGCACGGGCGGGCGAGCACCGCGCCCGTGCGCGCTCTGGCCAGCCTGTGCCTGGGAACGCAGCAGGCGCACCCAGAGCTGGTAGGACAGCCGCAGCGGGCGCGAGAGTACCTCGCGCACGACTTTGTCGCCAGGATGAACAGCGCCGCGGTGCGCGCCGAGTCGCCCGCGGCAGACCTGCCGCTCACCGCTTCGCCGGGCGCCGCAGCGCTCATGGCCAAGCTGCGTATGTGCTTCTTCCTGGCCTGGGGCCGCGGCGATGAGATGTGGCAGGCCGCCGCTGCGCGCGGGGAGGCCGAGGGCGGCATGCTGCTCGCAAGCTTCGCGCGCCGCGCGCTCGCGGCCGGCTGCGTGCCGGGGCACTGCGCGGCGCTCACGCCCGACCAGGCGGACGTGCTGGCGCGCGGTGCGGCGATGCGCGATGCAGACGCCGTGATCTGGGGCGTGGCGACGCCGCTGTCGCTGTGCCCGGCGCTGCCGGATGAGGTTGTCGGCGGCCCGCCGGGCTCGCCGGCTGCAGCCGCGCTGGCGCGCGCTCTGGGGCCGTTTGCGGCGCTCGCGCGCCCGCAGCTGCCGGGCTACTGGCTCGACCCCGATGCACAGCCGGCGACCGTCACAACGTACGCCGCGCCCAGCCCCAACCCCAACGCCGTCGGCCTGTTCGCCCCCAAGCGGCTGCCGCCCTTCATTCCCGCCGCGGCAGCGGCTGCCTTGCCTAATGGCCGCCTAGACCCTGGATCGCAGCTCATGCAGACCGGCCTGCTGGGCAGCCTGGCTGGCGGAGCTGGCGCATGCTCAGCCGAGGGCGGCGGGAACCTGTCAACTGCCCTGCCGGACACCCTGGCGAGCAACCTGCGCGACATTGCTGCAGAGAGCGGGTGCAGCGCACCTACCAGCGCCGACCCCGCCGGCCAGCAAGCCCCCGCCGGCCAGCAAGAGCCCCTGGCTGGCGGCCCAGGCGCAGACGCCGCCATGAGCGGAGCCGCCATGCCCCTCATGCTGCCGCCCAACTGCCTGGATGGCGGCTCGAGCGCGGGTGCTGCCGAGAGCAGGCTTGCTGTGCGCTCATGCGCGCCGGGGACCCTGGCGGATGGGCTGGGCGCGGGCACCGCCACACGCGCAGGCAGGGAGCAGGCGTACGCGGCTGCGGGCGCGGCGCCAGCTGGTCGCGCGCAGACGCGGCGCGGCAGCACAGAGCGCAGCCGCTGGCAAAGGTGCGCGCTCTGCGCCTGCGCGCAACCTGCTCTCGACCACCTGCGCGCCTCCCTGCTTGACCGCCTGCGCGCAGCCCCGTTTGACCATTGAGCCTGGTAGATTAGTAATGCCTCTAAGAACCTTGCATGAGACACGCTCGTACGCATGTGAAAGTTCCTGTGTCATGCTGTGCCCGGCCCTGGTACTGTTGTTGCTCCATGTTGATGAGCAGCGCTGTACAGGTTGACAGCTGTAGGGCCGGCGTACTCACGTCTTCTGCCTTGCCTGACCAGCTTGTGCACAGAGATTGCTGATGCCATGATTTCCTCTGCGACACTTGCATAGTGTTTCTAACGGCAACCATGAAAGAGGATGGCAATGTGCGCCGCAGGGTGCAAGGCCCATCGGGCGTGGCCACCTGGGTGCGCGTGCAGCCGCCCGCCCCAAGAGCAGCCGTGTCCAACCAGCGCGGCGGCTGCGACAGCCCGAGCGCGATCGCCGCTCTCACTGGCGGCATGGCCGCATTAGCCAGCGATGCTGCGGTGGGCAGCGGCGTGGACTTTGCTGGCTCGAAACCTGACATCATGCGCCCCTGCCCCAGCTCAGCAGTCCGCGCTGGCCAGGGCAGCACCTCTGCGCCAGCCGGCGCTGAGCGCTGCGCCGAGCACGGCAGCTGCAGCGACACATGGGCTGCGAGAACGCAGGCGGCCTGCCATGCTGCCGCTGCGGTGCTGGCCAGCGCGCAGATAGACGTCCAGGCCCTTGCTGCCATGACGCACGAGAGCACAGGCATGCCGCCTGAGAGCAGTGCCGCCGCTGGCAATGCAGCGGCCGCCGTGCAGGCCGCAAGCGCTGCACAGCTGCCAGCGAGCGACGGCGCATCAGTCGACGCCGCCTCTCTGGGACAAGCTGGCCCTGCGGGCGCGACGGCCGCCCTCGCCGCTGGACGCACCACTTCTCCGGCGGCGCCCGCCCTCTCGCCGGACATGGCCGTGCGCATGTCGGAGCTGCTGGCCGGGGACGACCCGCAGTCCGATGCAGCGGCGGAGCACAAGGTGGCGACCGAGGTCAGGGCGCACTACAGCGTGAAGGCGCGCCGCGACCTTGGCCCCAGCAGGGCAGCCTGCCTCTCCACAGGCTGTACACTTTTTTTGCGTGAAACAGTGCACATTGCATGCGCCTGGCCTACATCTGCTGCATCAACCATGCTGGATTGCAGAGTGTGCAGACTCCCCGTCTCCATGGTGTTCGGCCATGTATTGACCCACACACTAAATGTAATAACAAGGTGGGTTATGCGCACCAATTACCTGACCGTGAGCTGCCCTGATGTGGGAATCTCTCAACCTATCTCTTGAGACTGCATGCTTTGCTTGGTGCTCTTAGGCGAGGCAATTTGCTTTGATCCGCGTGCAGCCCCAAGGCGTTGTGGTAGCTTAAGCGGCGCATGCCGTGCGCGCGCAGCTGCGGCGCAGTGGGGCCCTGGCTATGCACCGAGCGCGGCGCCGGCGCGCTCTGCAGCAGCAGCAGCAGCACCAGCAGTAACACTTCCTGGCGACGCCTGGCTAACGCGCTCCCTGGCTTGGGCGTGCGCCCTTGTGCCGCATGCGCAAACCCCCGAGCCGAGTCGCAGGGCCGCCGCTCTCCCCAAGCAGTCGCGCAGAGCGCAGCGGGGCCAGGAGCACCAAAGACAGAAGCGTGGAGCTGCTGGTGTGCAGCACAATGCAAGGGGCAGGGACTGAAGGGGACCGGTGAAAGATCAGCATGTGCTAGCACAGCGTGCGTACTCGCGGGTCGGCGGGCGTGGGATGCTCAAATCCTCAATTACATGTAGATAGGGAGGTAGTGTCCACTTATGTGCTCGTGCATGCAATGAACTTTCCAGGCTAAGGCTCTGCCTGACATAGGCCAGTATATAAGCGTATATGAAAATTCCCTGTTTAAGCATCTTGATTTAAGAAGGAGGTCCTGCTTTAAGGAGGAGGTGCCCTGATGTGATGCCAACTTGGCTGCATGGCGCTCCAATTCTACTCAGTAAACTACCAGCATGGCGCCTGCATCAAACACGCCTGCATCAAACACGCCTGCATCAAACACGCCTGCATCCCTTCATGGCAAGACCACACCCCAGCGTTCCTGTCATGCGCCAGCCTGTATAGCAGGGCTGCACCGCGCTGCCAGGGGCTGGCGCAGATGCCTTGCAGCGCTGCAGGCCTTGCCTAAAATAAGTTTGTAGTTGGCAGGGCCACATAAATGTACGCTCTAGATACAGCAGTTGTGAGGCAGGGCCTGCAGCGCTGCAAGCGATCTTAGCCGGCTTATATCAGCAGCATGCGGGGTTGCTGGACAGAACTACGTGTTGGCATGCAAAGCATTTCTGCTGCCTGCGCAGAGGGCCGCGGCTGCACCGATGCAGGCGCCATGCTGGTATACAGGCAGCAGATATACTTTGCATGCCAACACGTAGACCTGTTTAGCACCCTCACATGCTGCTGATATAAGCTGGCTAAGATCCGTTGCAAAAGCGCACGTTTGAAGACAGCCCCACATCTGCTGACCCTCCACCAGCTCCCCCCACGCCCTTTGCCAGGGCGCCCCAGCCTTGCACCTACCGCCGCCGTCCGCCGCGCCCACACCGCGCGCCGCCTGCGTGCGCCTGCGAGAACAGCGCGCCGCCGCCGCCGCCGCCCTGGCTGCCTGCCGCCGGCGCCAGCGCTGCTGCCGGCGGAGCGGGCATGGGAGCAGGCGCGCAGTCCGCCGCCGGGGCGTCGGCGTCTGCTTCAGAGCACGCTTGGCATCGGCGCGGCGCCGCTCGCAGCTGGCTGCTGCCCCTGCGTCCGCCTGGGCTCCTTCAGCGCTCTGGCCAGCGCCTTCGCAAGGCTGCTGGCCGCCCCAATAAGCAACAATATTTACATGAAGGAAATCTTGCGCGCATGACGGCAGGGAGAAGCCTTGCGGGTGCTTAACTGACACGAAGTGCATTACATGCCTGAGCGTAGGAAGGCAAACAGCAAGAGCCAGGCCGTCCCCCTGATACAGAGGAACATGAGCGGCCGCATGGCATGGCGGCGCACCTCGTCCGGAGCAGCCTCTGCGGCCCCAGGGGCCGAGGCGGCCGACGCAGCGGCGGGCGCGGGCGCAAGCGCGGCACGCGCCGCGGCGGCCTCCGCTGCCTCCGCCGCCGGTGTAGCCTGCGCGGCCGCGCCTCGGGCTCCAGCTAGAGCGGGGCTGGAAAGGGTAGGGCAGGGCTGGTGTTCACATACACGTCAGGGCGCCATGGGGACCGCTAAGCAGTGGGCCCGGCCGAGGCCGGCAGCACTGTGGAAGCACCGCTCCCCACAGCAAGTGCCAGCACTCCATACCCGTTACCCTGTGGGGCAGCTGTCCTGGATTTAGTATCGGCTCAGTGCCTGGGGGTGTGCTGCTACACGCGTTCGGCACGCCCAGGCCCTGTGGCGTACGCTCGAGCTCTTTCCCTACCCAGCAGCCAGCCTCGCCATGCGCTGCATTGATGCGCGCTGGTTTCTTGAGCCCAGAGGGTGGGGACGGCCAGAAGGGCGGGGCCGTATGTGAGCTAGGACTAGCGCCGCCCCAATTAGTGTAGGATAAAGGTTGAAGTAGGAGTCAGGGTTAGGGTTGGGCGCCGCACCGCCGCGTTGGGCTATGCCTTATGCGTGGTCTCCAGCAGCTTCCACGCGCGCACGCATGTGCTTGCTGCACGTCACGCGCTTGAGCGCGGTCAGGTGGTGGCGCACGCGCCCGAGCAGCTCCTCGCGCCGCTCGGGCGTGCACACCTGCGCGGCGGCAGCCCCGCTGTGCCAAGTCAGGCGGCGCTCCGGGCGGGCGCGCCGCGGCTGCTCGCCGGGGGGCGGCAGCGCGGCGCGGCCGCTGCACGGCTGGAGCTCAAAACTAGAAAGGGGAAGAGAAGAGAAGAAAACCAAAGCCAAAACAGGCGCGGCGGCCAGTGGTTGCGCCGCCCACGCCCGCGGCGGCAGCGAAACCTGGCGCGCCGGCCGCCGCGCGCGCGACGCAGTCGGCGTGCTCCATCCACTGCGCGCCCTTGACCCGCGTCAGGGTTTTCTGTTGCAGCGGCGAGCCCCTCACAGTGATCCGGGAGGCCAGGGGCGCCAGGGTCACATGCAGCCATGTGACACAGGCGCTGGTTTCACATGCGTGCTTAGTCTACTACCTGCCTGTTTCTCTGCGCTCCCCTCCGGCACGGGCAGCAGGACCTCCTGCGCGGGTTGAACAAATCGGGTTGGCACACATATGGTTGACACGCATAGGGACGGCACGTCCTGGCATTAGACATCACTGAGGGTTGTATGTGCTGCACCCGGGGCGCTCTTGGTTCAGCACCGAGAGTGCAGAGGCAATTGGCGGCAAGTCAAGAAGTCAGACATGGCTGCTAAACTAGAAGGCTGTGCAGTATGTCGCAGGTTGCTGGTATTCTGAAGCGCGCATGCACGGACCCTGCCTGTCTGCATGCATGCGCGGCATGCGATGATGCGGCAGGTTCGAAGGAGGCGCACCGCGCCTCAGACACGAAGCGCGCGCGGTGCGAGGGCATGCGCTTGATCTTCTGGATGACGTGGTCGCCGTTCTGGTCGGCAACGCACGAGAGCACGCGCCCGCGCAGCTCCGCGACCAGCGGGGTGCGGCCGTCCTTGGCGTCGTGCGGCTCGTGCGGGTTCTCGGGAATGACCTGCCGGGGTTCCAGGGCGTGGGCGAGGTCCGCGGGCTAGGGCGAGCGGTGCCCAATACGGGCTGGGCGGCCCAGGTGCAGTGCGCCTCGGCGGCCAGAGGCGGCTTCGGCATGGACGGAGAGGAGCTTTAGATACATGTGCACTTTCCGGCGGCTCCCCAAGCAAGCAAGGACCTATCGCAAGCGGACGTGGTAGGGACAGAGGACACCCTCAGCAGCGCCTGCAGCATACCCTATGCAACCCTACCCCACCCCACCACGGCAGGCGCATCGCGCAGCACAGGCGCGCGCGCCTCCAGCAGCTTCGCAGCACGCTGCAGCCGTACATGTGGCGCGTGTGCGCCTCCACGTCGCCGGCGACCGCCGCCGCGAGCGCCTCGCGCAGCGGCTGGCTCCCGACCTCCAGCAGCTTTCTGCAGCGTGAAGTTGCCGAACGGATCCTTCGCCGGCGCGCTCAGCTGCTCGCGGCCGCCCACCTCCGCAAACAAACAGTCCACCTGCACGCGCGCCGCCGCTGCGTCAGGGGCCAGGGTCCTAACCCTACAGGGTTTCACACCTACATGCAACAGAGCTGCACAGGCGCGAGAGTGCGCACGCTGCTGAAAGGAGACGGGCGCTAGCAGACGCCGTGCGAGCGCGTCTCACAGCGCATGCAGCCAGGCCTCCCTGACGCGCCTCAGGCGCCGGACACGCCTCAAGTGCTGACAACAGCGCCCTTAGTGGCTCCCGATGCTGCCGGCAGCGACCAACAGGCGCGCACCTCCTCCTTGGAGGCGCTGTCCAGCCGCGTCTGCACGTAGCGGCTGCCGTGCTGGTCGCGGCACAGGTCGAACACGGCGCCCTGCAGCCGCTGCGCGCGCGGCCCCACGCATCACGATGATGTGCCCAGACATGCGGGCGACCCTCGGCGTGCCACCCAACGTTCACTAGCGCCGCAGCAACCAGCTGCACAGCACATCTGCTCTCCCTGTATGCTGCCAGACGGCATGGCAATGCTTCACCGTTGCTCACATGCCCTAGCATTGCTCACATGCACCGGCAGGCGCCCTCAATAAACTTTGACTAGACGTCCCAAGTAGAAGAGGGGTGAACAATTAGGGCACTTCCACAGACCGCTGCAGCACTGCAGAGAGCCAGGCCTTTTGGGAATTCCGCATCAGAGCCGCTTTGGATAGGGTTAGAGTATAGGGTTAAGCGTTATATGTTTAGGGTAGGGTTATAGGGGGCGGGCGGGCGTGCGCGCGGGGCCCAGCCTGCGCGCGATGTGATTGAAGTTGAGTACCAGACTCAATAATTGCACGATTTTCCTAACTACTTTGTTTGTCTGGCCTCCCAGTGGACCTGCTGCCTCACCCCGGAGCCCTGCAGTGCCATACGCGTGGTGACGTGGGGACTCTCGGACGCTGGTATTGGGCCATGGAAGGCATGCTGACCTGTCGCTGCTCACACACGCGTCCACTTGCTTTTACATTTTACCCTTGTGAGGGGCAGGGCATGCCTGTCTGCGTCCACGCCGCTGCCGGCCGCGCGCCGCGCGCCGCCCACGCCCGCGGCGGCGAAACCCTGGCGCCCCGGCCGCCGCGCGTGTGGCGCTGTCGGCGTGCTCCATCCACTGCGCGCCCTCGACCCGCGTCAGAGTCTTCGGTTGCGGCGGCAAGGCCCAACAGTGATCTGCGGGCTAGGGCCGCCAGGGTCGCATGCAGCCACCTGGCACAAGCGCTGGCTTCACATGCGTGCTCACTCCACTGCATGCCCAGCTCTCTTGCTTATTCTTATTCATGCTCTTGGGCATATGCCCGGCATGCGCCAGGGTTACCTGTTCACCCCGTCACCACAAGGTCTGTCGGGGTCTGCACACTGAAGTGTTGCAAGCATGGGCATGGCGGCGCAGGCGGCACGCGGCGCCCGCGCGCCAGCCCCCGGCGCCCACGCCTTGCAACGCGCGCAGCCGCAGCAGGGTGAGGGCGGGGGCGCACGCGGCGCACCTGGTTGCTACCGCCGCTGCCGCCGCTGCCAAAGCTGCCGCTGCGACTGCTGCTCATGCGGCTGGCGGCCAGCGCGCGCGCGGTCGCCGCCGCCCCAGTCGCGTCGTCCGCGGCCGCCTGCAGGCGCCCCTGCACGGGCTGGCGCGCCCGGCAGGCACCTCAGGTCTGGCGCCTGCTCTCAGGCGCATGCAGAAGCCGTGAAAGCAGGATGAGGCGCCATGGATCAGGAGCATCTAGATCAACTAAGCTAAATTCTGTGTGCCCGTGCAGGACGTACGGCCCACGCGCTGGCGCATGTGGCCGGTACTAGAGGACACACCCAGCTTTCAACCAGCATGTGCATGGCAACCCGGTGCTGGCTGACAGGTGCCGCAGACTGGGTGTGCACTGTTGTGAGGCAGGTGCAACCGATGCAGCTGAGGCAGCGGAGGCGGCGGCGGCGGGCGCACCATGCTGCCGTAGGACCCCGGGCGCGGCATGGCGTGGTAGCCCGGGAAGCCCATCATCGGCGGCCCGGCCATGCCCGGCATCATTGGCACGTTGTGCCCGCTCCCGTACATCGCCGCTGCTGGCCCCACAGATACGCTCGTTAACAGGGGCCAGATGCAGTGCTTTCTTGGGCAGGTAGTGACTCGCCATCGTGCAGTCCAGGACCTGCTCTCGCAGTCCTGATTACCTCAAAGGCATGTGGCCGAGGTAGTGCACACAGACTGGGTTTCATGCATCTCATCCCACAGCAGGCGGGGCAGCAGGGGTGCGCACGGTCATACGACAGCGTCTACGACATGGTCGCGGGGTTCCAGTAAACCATGGGCGTGTGCACAGCCTGCGCGCTCCGGGCGCAGGCTCGGGCGGCAAGCATGTAAGGTTAGTATTGGCGTGACACTAGGTCTGCACTGCCTGCACACCCTGGGTGCGGCCCTTGGTGGCAGGCAGGCGCGAGCTCGCACTCAACTGGCAGGCAAGCTGCACACCCTCTGCTTGTCAGACAACCACAATGCTATCAGTGTGCTCCGCCGCTGCTCGACCGGACAGGCATACCGGGTGATGCAGCACAGCGAGGCGCTGCCCCCACCAGAGGCGCCTGCCAGGTCCCATAGGAGGGAGACGGATGCAGCAGCGGAATCGGCAGGTGTCTTCCTGCACCACACAAGACGCTCTGCCGCTTGGCGCTCGTGCGCGCCCATGCGCACCACCTCTGTTCCGGCCGCCGTCCACGCAGCAGGCATGCCGCGCAGGGCGGGGCTGCGCCACGGCTGGCGTGGCCGGCTGCGAGCGCAGCGGCCCCTGCTGGGAGTAGGCGGGCTGGTACAGCAGTGGCACGGGGTGCCTGTGGCCGTGGCTGAGCGCGTAGTGCAGCACGCCGGGCACGGGGTACGCACCTGCGCGCCGCGCGCGCCTCCGTCAGGCATGGGCCTATTGGCATGTGCCAGGTTTCCGGGACATTGCATGGCGCCCAGCTGGAGGCGCGGCCTGCAGCTGTCACGTCAGTAGCTCGTTGTCAAATAAAAAAAAGGTAGTCCCTGTGATTGCAATTGCGACTAGAATACGATGCTAAACAGAGGCCTAGAACAAGTTGTTTTCTTGACAGCTCTGGGTGTTTGCGGTGTGGGACATTGCGTTGGCCGAGGGCGCTCCTGCAAAACCGACAGCCTTGGAGCACTGAAGCTCCAACTCTTGGCTGGCAGGCCGTCGCGATCGCCGTTGTGGGGTGCCGCAGCAGGTGCAGCCTGCGCTGGTGCGGCGCCGCGGGGTCTGCCCGGCGCGCACCTCGCGCAGTTTGGTGGCATTGCCGGTCACGAACGACACCTCGCCGAACGGTAGCCTGGCCGCGCCGCCGCCTGTCGGCGCCTTGCACACACCCGGCAGCAGGTGGCTGATGTGCCTGCGCAGCTACTAGGCCACGGCCTCAACGCTGCTTTGCAAGCTGCGCAAGCAAGGTGCTTACAGCGGCGTGGCAGCGGCGCCGCGCGCAAGTCATGCTCACAGGCCGGCGAGGCGGCTCACATGGTCAAGCCTTTGTAGAGGCCACGGTCGCGCCGCTGCAGCACTAGCAGAGTGCCGAGGCCCCGCAGCTCTGTTGCCAACCCATGGGCGTATGGGCACTGTGCTGAGCGGCTGTCAGCGCACCTCTGGTTCGCCTGCCGAGACAGCAGCGCGTGGCCGGCCTCAGGCTCAGCCCGCGCGCCGACCGGCGCCCTGCCTCGCGCGCCGCGCTGCAAATGCGAGGACAAGCGCGGTGCGCCAAGCAACGTACTCCGGCCGTGCTGGCGCAGCCGATTGCGAAACGCAGGGCAGTCACGCGTTACAGCGGCTGTGCCGCTTGCAGCCGCGCTGAGCTGCTCAGCATATGTTCCCGAGCAGTGTCCCCCGACGCATACGCTCCCAACACATCCGACCACGACCTGGCGCTCCTGCTCAGCGGGAGCTGCCCTCACAGGCTGCGGCAGCGCAAAAGGCTGTGCTCCTTTGAAGTTCCAATACACAGCCAGGTAATACGGCACGAGTCGATAACGAAACTAGATTTCGAAAGTCTCGAGGTCGCAGCCACGCAAGTGTAGCGGCAACAGGACGGGGACGGGCCGCTTATTGACGGCAGGCAAGGCTGTGCAGACTGCAGTGCGTTCGCCGAAGCGGGGAGAGCGTACTGAGCATCTGCCTACACTTCCTCTTGCGTTATGGCCCTGCCTGGCGTGATCAAACCTTCTGGCCCCCGGGAGTGGGCGCTTGTGACCCGGAGTGTCATGGCTGGTTCCCGCGATACCTCAGCGCAGACGGTGGGTCACTGCTATGTGTCTGATGATGGCTTTGTTGGCCGCCGACCTCTGCTCCTGTGCTGCGCTATGTGCTTGCTGCTGTGTACACAGCACGCTGTGAATGACCGACTGTCTGGCTTTCGTTGCGTGTGCCAGCACCTTGTGGGGCGCTGGTTCTATCCCGCAAGTGTGCCGACCAGCACGCACAAGCTGGCCGACTGGCTGCTGCACCCGCAGGACGCCCGAGGTGCGCCCCGCCCTGGTACACCAGGTGAACCTTGGTGTGCACGCACTGTGCTGACAGCCTCTGCACGACAGCCTGTGTCCCGCACCCTGCACACGTCTCACGCTCCGCGAGGTCGGCCGAGCGGCGCGCCAGCCCCCGGTAGGCTACACAGACTTTGCCACAGCCCAGACCAAGAACCGCGCCGTGGCGCTGCTGCGGCCCCTGCAGCGCGGGCTGCTGGGCGCGCTCTGCTCCCGGCCGCTCGTCGAGGTCTTCGAGGCGCTCGGCGCGCTGGGCTTCTAAGCCTGCATGGCGGCGCGCCCGCAGTAGGGCAGCTGACGCTCGCACCGGCGCCGCCGCGCAGGTCGCGCCGCTCGCGGCGATGCGGGCAAAGCTGCCACTCTTCCTCTCCTCGTGGCGCGCTCTCTGCAGTACGTTCTCACCGTGCGGGGTCTGCGGTTGCGCGCTGGCCCGCCACGGCAGCGTGAGGCTGCTCATCCGCCTGGCGCTTGGACGCCTGCGACCGCTGCTGCGCACGCGCTCCGCCCGTGTCCCTCCAAGGTGAGGCCCCGAGTCCGCACCAGCGCCTGAGAGGCCGCCAGCCAACCGTGCAGCCTGCCCGCGCTCATGCCAGGCATGTGACAGGAAGGGGTGCGCAGCAGGCGCGCTGGCGGCCATGCAGCAGTCGAGCGAGGCGGCGGCTGCGTGCCTGCGCGGCGCCGGCGCATCCGCATGCACCGACGTCAGCGGGCTTTGGGCTGCCGGGGCACCTGGTGGAGATGGCGCGGCCCTCACAGGTGCGCGCTCCGCTTCCTGGCTCTGCTGCACCCGGCGCGATGCGCGCGCAGCGGTCGTGAGTCTTCGCACAGCCGGCGTGTATGCGATCACAGCGCTTGCGAGCCTGACACTCCTTGCAATGCGGTGGACGGCGCTACCCCGGCCTGACACGCGGGTCCGCAGCCCGGAGGCACTTGGCTGCTGCCATGCGCACTGCACGGCCGCAGCTTCTGCTCAGAGGACTGGTCCGGCGGCGTGCGTCATGTCGCTCCTTTCGCTTGTTGCTCGCTGCACCAGCTTCCTGCCAGCCCGCCGCTGCCAGGGCAGCGCATGCGGTGTCGGCGACGGCGGGCTGCTTATTGGCTGGGAGCACGGCCTGCCGGCCACGCTGTACAGCACGTCCCTGCTCGCGCGTAGAGTCGCGAGGCGCTGCCTGTGCACTGTTGCGCCGCTCATAGGGTGAACAGCGCCTGTGTAGCGCTGTGCGTCGGACGTTCCCACGGACGTTCCTTGCGGGCTTGCGGAGGTCCAATGGGTCTGCCTGTCTGGCACCGCTGGGCCGGTGGGGCGGCGGCACATCTAACCCGCCCGGTGTCATATATGCGCTCTTACACGCACTCCTACATGCGCAGGCGGGGATAGACTGGCGCGTTCGCACGACAACCATGCGCTGCTGTAGCTTGGCACAGCGTCCGCGCTGATGCAAAGTCAACACACCATTTCCTGCAAGTGACCGGCCGTGCCTGGCGCCGGTGCGCAGCCTTCCCAGATCTCCCTGGGCTAGCCCGCAGGACTGGTGCAGGCTAGGCGCTGATGTTGCTCAGTACGCGCGACAGTGCACTTGCGCACCATGCCAGCTTCGCAGCAAGGCGCGACGCTCCCTGCACGCAGTGTACACTCTGGCAGCATGCTGTGAGCCCGGCCTGCATGCATATACTAGGGGGATGCACTTGACGTGCACATTTGCTACCCTAGCCTGAAGTGCAAGCATACTAAGCCTTGATCATACTACCCAGCACAATCTTACCATCTGTATCTGCGCCGCCTGCTGCCGAGCTGCAAGCTGACATCTGCTGGCTAAGCGGCCGGCTAGCTTGTGTGCACCTCAAGATCATGAGCGGCGTGTCTGCTGGCATGACCGTGCGCGCACTCTTGCTTTGTAAAGCTTTGCGCTACCGGTGGCTGCTTGCAAGATTCTCAGTGGCCAGGCGAGCTCCTGGCAGTCATGCTGGGGCTGCCTCCAAGCAGTTGACATAGGCGTGAGCTGTGCTGCTTGCAGGCGCGCGCAGAGGAGCATGTGCGGCTCATCAAGCAGTAGCTCGCTCAGAGAGACAAGCTGGTCGCGTAGGTGTTGAAGGACCATGAGGAGATGGTGAAGGATCTTCGCGACAAAGAGAAGCTGCTCGAGGAGCTTGAGGCGCGCGCGCAGGGCGACCTCGCAGACAGCAAGGTCCGCCACGGGAGCCTGGCTTGCACATTCTGTCAGTGCCAGGGGTGCATGAGCAGTTCAAGCTTGTAGACTAGATGTGGAGATGGTGCTAGCAGGGCCTGTCGGAGGAGCCTGGCCTGGACATGCCTTCATATGCCAGGACTGTTTGAATCTCAAGCTTGCAGGCGGGTTGCAGTGTCAGCAGAAGAGACACAAGGCAGTCGCATCAGTCTTGAGATCAGTTGCTGCGAGCTTGGGGAATGGTCTGGCATGCGCTGATTGCTGACTGCTGGTTGCTGCTCGCTGTTTGCGCCAGGAGCGTGTGAGCTGACCACTTGCAGGCAGAGTGCTGCTGCATCAGGACCTTCATGGCAGAGGCAGTGACAGGTGTGCATGATGAGCAGGACATGCCTGCTACAGCCGGCGCTGCCGCTGTCAACTCCACTGCCGCTGCGGGGCCGAGTACGGGGAGCGCAGCCGCCGCAGGCAGCCCCCAGTGCAAGGTGCGCCATGCATGTGATGCTGAGCTTGACTGTGCTACCGCTCTGTGCCAGTTCCAGGAGGCATAGGAGGCTCAGGCGCAGCCTGAACATATGAACAGCTGAGTGATGGTTTAGCCAGGGCCTGGGAGCAAAGCTCTTTTAGTGGCCGAGCCGACTGTCTGCTTGCGCTGGCATTGCACCGGGTACTAAAGCGAAAGCCACCACCATCGTATCAGTTGGAGCATTTCAAGCAGCCAAGACGGGGCCGTCGCGCTGTTCCTGTGGGTGCTGCACAGCCCCCCTGCCGCCCACCGTGTGGTGGAGTTGTCAGCACCACCATCTCCAGGGTCCATTTCAGGCTGGCCGAGGGCACGCCCGGCCGGAGACGCATGGCTGGGCCTGGGCTGACAGGGTGCTTGGGGGAGCGCACAGCTGGGGCGCTCTGGTGTGGTGCCGCCTGCCGAGCAGCCCGCGGTGCCCGACGAGGCGGCGGATGGAAACGCGTCCGCCGCTGTCATCTCCCCGCCAGCTTCGCCTACGGAGGTGCTCCAAAGGCGCAACCGCCCGCTCGTACGGGCGGTCCGCAGGCGCAGGCCGACAGAGGCTCCGCCTGCCACTGCTGCTCGCCCAAACGGCGTGGGCGGCGGCGGGGGGGCTGAGCGCAGCCGCGAGCCCGCGGCCAGGATTCGTTCGTGCCGCCTAGGTCCCGCGGAGCCGGCCGACCTGCGCGACGTATTGGTGGAGTCCGACGCGCTGGCCGACGCGCTAATGTACTTTGACTGCTGCAGTAAGTCTGAGCACAGCAAGGCCACCCGCGAGGGAATCGTCAAGCGCCTGGGCGGCACGGTGCGCTTCCGTTGGACCCGGGTAGAAGATGGCGCTTTGGTGCTGCATGTCTGGTCCCGTGTAGCCGGCAGAGGCCGCTCCGCGCTCTCTTTGGCTGGCCAGCGCAGGCTCCGACAAGGGGCAATAGCAGCCTCGCCTGTGGCTCTGCCCCGGGCCTCGGAGGCCGCCGGCGACTCCCGCAGAGGCGTGTTTGCCGCGCGCGCGCAGGTGGCGCAGCACCACTGCCCCGCAGTGACGCACGTCATCGCGTCGCCGGCGGAGGCCGAGGGGCTCGTGTGGGAGCGCATGTGGGCCGGCAAGGACGTGATCAGCCTGGATTGGCTGCTGCAGTGCAATGCGGAGACGCAGCGCGTGCCGCTGTGCCCGCAGCACTACCTGGCAGGCGGCCCGGCCGCAATCGCCGCCGACCTGGGGGTGGAGGCGGTCGCCGTCGAGCGCGCCCCCGCGGCGCTGCCGGCCGAGGCCGGGCCGCCCGAGGCGGCGGCCGCCGGCAGCGCCGAGCGCGGCGCCCGCAAGCGCGCGGCAGGTGCGCATGCAGCGGTGCCTTCTTTGATGGCGTGGCGCGGCACGAGTGGCGGCGCGAATGGGAGCATGCAGGCGCTGACCTCCTGTCTGGCTTGTCAAGGCGCCGCCGCCGCCCGGCATGCTACCCTGTGCAGTGCAGAAACAGGGTAGCCCTGCACGGCATTTACAGCCAGCCGGCTGCTGTGTGCAAGGGGCCTAACTGTGCTGAGATTGCACATCCCATTGCGTGTTTGGTCACTCAGTGTCCACAATATTTCAGTGTCGCATGGAAGGAGTATAAATTGACACAAAGCTGTGCTGTTGAAAACACATGAGCGCGCGCAGACGCAGAGGAGCCGGGCAAGGGCGAGTTCGCCGGGCCGCCTGCCCGCAAGCGCCGCGCGGGCGGCAGCTCGCGCGCGGCCGCCGCGCCGCGCGGCCGCGGCCGCAGTCGCGGCCGGCGGGCCGCGCTGCCGCCGCTGTTGCCCGACGAGATGCTGTGCGACCTGTCGTCCGTGAGGGTCGAGTGGGGCACTGCGCCTGTGGAGGCCGAGCGCGGGGCGCCCCACGAGGGCGCCCGTGGGCGCGGCGCCGCCCGAGCGCCTGTGGCTTTTGGACACCCAGCTTTGGCCAGGGCTGCACTGGGCGTGCAGCAGAGGCGTGGGGCACACAGGTTAGGCGTGTCTCTATTTATGGCTGATGACCTCTCAGAGAGCGCCCCTGCCTGCTCAGTCACTGCGCGTCGGCTGCAGGCCAGCGTATATGATCGCCACTGCCGATCAAGGGACGGTCTTCTGCGTCGGCAGGCTGGCCCCGCCGCGGCCTTCCTGAAAGGTGAACAGCGCCGCGCGTCGGCTGCAGGCCAGCATGTGTGATCGCAACTGCCGATCAAGAGTCGATCTTCTGCGCCAGCAGGCTGGCCCGCGGCGGCCTTCCTGAAAGATGAACAGCGACGCCCAAGCGACCCTTGGCAACTCATGTTGCTGCACAGGAACGCACTCGCCAACATGTGCCGGGTGTTGCAGCCGGCACGCGCGGTGCCCGGCCTGAGCGTTCACGCAACGCCGCCAAGCGCCGCCGGATGCGAATAAGGAAGCACGCAGAGCAAGCTGCTGGACTACCGTACCGCGCACAACTGCGCGGGACCCGACCCAGCCACTGACCACAAGGTACAGCAGCAGCAAACCACCGTCTTTCCTTTTAGCTGAAGCCAGACAGCTGCTGCCATAGCAGAGGCTGCGTGCGTGCGCACGCTGTGCACTGCACTGCACAGGCAGCTTGCACGTGCGGAGCTCGGAGCCTAGTTAGGCAATGGCCCGCTTGTGTCTCTCATGGCTCCTTGAGGGCTCCAAAGCATCTGTAAGGGCGGCCTTGGTGTAGGCATGAGGAATAACCACTCCGCGATGGCTGGCGCTGCCACTGGCCTCTTGGCAGGCCTCATCCTGCAGCCCCTCGTCAAGAGGTGCGCTGCAGGCATCACACTTGCATGCTCAGGAAGCAGCCATATAAATGCAGTGTGCATTGTTTTCGATGCCTCTTGCAACAACCGACTCATTCTTTGCCTTGAAGTGAAAGCCAACGCTCCATGTATGCCGGCGCAGGAGCCTGCATGAACGGCGCTTGCGCAGCGTACTCAAGGGAAACCTGGCGCTGCTCACCAAGCACGAGCGCCGCGTGGTCGCAGACCTGCTGCATGGTGATCATGCATACATGTTTCGCAACTGGCCGCGGCCAGGTGCGGCCTGTCTCTTCCGCGATGGTATTCCTGGGACTGTAAGTGCTGCGTGATATGCATATGATGTTTAAAGCTTTGAAGCCAGCGCGTGCGTGCGGGAACCACAAGCGCACTATATTGAGATCGATAAAAAGGTCTTGGGCTTTGCAGGGTCAGTCTGCTTATTCACCGTGTATGCTGGGCTGCAGGGGTTGCAGACGAGCACAAACGCGCTCTGTTGACACGTGCGTCGGCGCACAGCGGCGGTGTACAGGAGGCTGTGGAGACGGAGCGGCTGTCTATCATACAGGCGCGGGGCTACGCCACTCTGCAGTGCGTGAGCCATTTTGGCTGAGCGAAGTGCGACATAGCAAAGTTACTGGGCGTGCGCTATGCACCAGGTGGAGCTCTGCGTAGCATTTGCATCTTGAATGTATAAAAATTTAACTCACATATTCCAAACTGCTTCTGTTCTGGTGCTAGTGTGCTGACCTGGGCCCTTGCAGAACAGCCGCCCAAGGCTATCAAGAGGCCAAAGACGCTCGTCGGCCCCAACGGTGACCAGCGCGAGGACCCCTACTACTGGTTCCGCGACGACAAGCGGCAGAACCCGGAGGTCATTGCTCACCTGAAGGTGCGCACCCTGCAAGGCCCGTCCCTGCTCGGCCTGGACGCCTACTCAGCTGCAGGCACGGCCCGAGCCGCAGCGCAGCCGCGCAGGCCGAAACCGCGTACACGCACGCGTGCCTGGCGGACACCGAGGAGCTGCAGAAGAGGTTGTATGCAGAGATGCGCGGCGCCATCCAGGAGGCTGACCAGACGGCGCCTGTGCGGTGCGCATGGCAACCGCATTGGCTGCTGGGTACAGGGCGCCTCTGCTCCTGAGCGTGCCGTGCCTGCTGCGCGGGCCGCCCGTGCTCACTGCATCAGTCAGTGCTGACATGTGTGCCTGTACAAAGCACTGAGACCATCTGACACACCTGATGTCAGGTGGCAACACACCAGCTGCGAGGGCTTCAATGCAGTCCGCGCACAGCCTGCTGGTGTTAGCTTGAACAGGAGCAGGATGCAGACCAGCAGCCCAAGCTTCTTGCCTGCAGGGATGGCAACTACTTTTACTACTCAAAGACGCTGGAGGGCGAGCAGTACCGCGTCACCTGCCGGCGCCGCTCGCCGCCCGGCCTTGGGCCCCCCACAGGTCCCTTCCCTCTGAAACTGAGCTGCGTGCTTGAAACATACAGAGGATGTTTTGGTGGGCGGGAGCACATTGGCTGATGTGACCTTCAACGACGTCTTGCGTATAGTTTACGTTGATGTTGCCATCAGCTAATGTGCTTACGCACCTCACTCCTTGCCAGAGGCCGATGCCATGGATGACTCCTTGCCTGAGGAGGTGCTGCTGGATGCCAATAAGGAGGCCAAGGCGTATGAGTTCTACACCGTCGGCGAGATTGAGGTGCCCCCTCAGTCCGCCCCTCACGGTCCTTCATCCTTGCTGGCTTGCCTTTTGCGCAGCAGAGTGTCCAGCAGGTGGCCGCGCCAGCAGATTTGCGCCCTTTGGCCGTCCTTGCTGACCACGTGTACCTCTGCATTCCCCAGATGTGCTCGCGCTGCTGCTTACAATGCCATGGCCGTGTTGTGATGAGCCGCATCTGGTTCAGCTGATTGGTGACATTGCTGATCGGCCCTCATGCCAGCGTTTAAGCGCGGCGACATGCACCAGCAGGGAGTCGCCCTTGTACCGCAGCTGGGGCGCGTTGGCTGAACCGCCGTCGGCGTGCGCGCCAGGTGTCCCCGGACGAGCGGCTGGTGGCGTGGGCGGAGGACAGGAAAGGGAATGAGTCCTACTTCCTGCGCGTGCGCAACATCGCTACCGGCAATGACCTGCTGGCGCAACCTGTCGCGGTGCGCATCCGTTGGTGGAGATCGGGGCCTCTGCCAGACTGCAGTGAAGGGCTGGTAGGGAGGCCAGTCGTATTGCCCTGTCCAGACCATTCATTGTGGCATGGCCCACACGAGACAGCAGCCTGCTGTGGCAGTAACATGCCTTTTCCCTTGCAGACGCCTTGCTTATTTGTTTTCTACCTTGGTGTTGCGCAGCCGAGCAGCCTCAGCAAGCAGCGCGAACAGGGCGGTCAAATGGTGAGCTGCTTCATGACGCTGCACCCTGGCTGAGTTCCCAGGGCGGTGCAGGGGACGTCTGGCGAGATGGCGTGGGCGAACGACAACGCGACGCTGTTTTACGTCACAAAGGACAAGCTGGACCGGCCACACAAGGCGCGCTGCTCTTCTCGGCCACATGACATATTTCTTCATACACAATGCCTGCAACGTTATTGTGCCTGGAGCTGCATCCTCAAACGTGTGATTTCTATTGTGCGTGATGCAAAAACTGTAGCGTGTGCAGCAGGCATACCCCAGTGGGCTGCGCCCTGTGTGACAGCTAAGGCACGGCTGACACGCTGCCATGACACCCGGAAACTGCAGTGAAGCCCGCATTAGCAGGATGCTATGGGGAGGCGTGACGCTCTGGGCCCCTGCACCGCGAGATGCCGACGATTCAAGACGTGAAATGACCTTGCGACTGTAACAGTGCAGATGGCCTTTAATATACAGAGCTTGCAGCTTGACACATGCTGCCGCTACACAGGTGTGGCGGCACCGCATCGGCACCGACCCCGGCAGCGACGCGCTGGTGTACCATGAGGCCGACGAGTCGTTCTACATCTCGCTCATGCAGAGCCGCAGCAAGAAGCTCATCTTCATCGACATCAGTGCGCGGCCCTGCACTTGATTTTGACAGGCAGCCGCTGACTCGTGTGGCCGGCCGACACTGCTGGCCCCCTGCTATGGCCTGATGCGGGCTTGCATGGATGCGCAGCCCAGCTGACGGTGTCAGCAGTGGCCCGTAGCAGTGTGATAATGCAAGTAGGGATGTATCTAAGCACAAGCGTGGCTGTAACGCAGCGGTTTGATCGCAAAGGCAGACGCTTCGCGAGCATGGCCTTTCAGCGAGCGGGCTGACGGCGAGGCTGACATATTCATTGTGCGGTGGGCTGCGAGGCACAAGGGGCCAGTGCTCTGAAAACAGCGGTGGTGTGAGAGGGAGCGCGCCGCGCGGGGTATGCTCGAGCCTCACCGCCGCTGCGGCCGCGCGCAGGCTCGTCTATCACGTCCCAGTCGCTCTTCCTGGACGCCGACGCGCCGGACGCGGCCCCGCGCACGGTGCTGCCGCGGCGCTCGGACCACGAGTGCACGAGCAGCCACCGCGGCGACCACCTCATCTCCGTCGTGCGGACGCCCGAGAAGCCCAACTCGGAGGTGGTCGTCAGCCCCATGGCGGACCCGGGCAGCACTGTGGTGCGCCTGCCACACTGTGCATGTTGGTGAGCTTCCTATCACCAGCGGTAGCAGTGGGCTTTGTGTCTCAGCCCTCTCCTGGCATACCTGGAACTGCGTGCAGAAGAACATGCATGCATGCTGTGGGGCTGAAGCATCGCTTGTGCCAGGCTGACAGAGGCTGGCAACTGCGCTTGCTGGTGTGGCTGAGCCGCCGGGGTGTTGCAAGCGCGCAGGTGCTCATCCCGCACCGCGACGACTTGAAGGTGCAGTCGGTGGCGGTCTCGCTCAACTACCTCGCGGTCTTTGAGCGCGTCAATGGCCTGCAGGCAGGCGCTCACCGACACCTGTACACAGGGGCCCCCTGAGGACCTCTGCCTACAAGCATCCTCATCCCAGCCCCTACACACGTCTTGAAACTGCAAGCTCACCCAGCCTCTGTCTGCCAGGTCAGGCAAATCCTGCTTCGCATCCCAGGCAGGCCCAAACCTGAACCGTGTGCATCATGCTCGCAGTACGTCTGATCTCAAGCGGCTTTTATAGAAAAAGTCTATTGACAGAAAATAAGCGGGAAGCCTACATGAGGGCAAAGGCATAGAAGCGGGAGCGCGGCGGCGCAGGTGGCGACCGTGTACGAGCTGCCGGCGGGCGGCGCGGCGCCGCGGGAGGCCCTGAGCGGCGGTCGGCGCGTGCCGGTGCGCGAAGAGGCGTACGCGCTCGGCCCCGGCGAGCAGGGCGACTTCGACTCGGACGTGCTGCGGCTGGGCTACTCCAGCCTGACCACGCCGCCCACGACCATTGACTACAACATGGCCACTGGAAGCCAGTGCGCGCCACCTAAACACACAGCATGCCACCGCCTCGCGAGCTGGACAGCGAGCGCGTTGAACCCTTGTGCCGGGGCGTTGGCTGTGCCGCCTGATCACGAGCCGAGCAGCATTCCATCAGAGCGTCTGTGAACGCAGGCAGTCCGCACAAACGCCTTTGCCTGCTTCGAATGCGGACAGCGTGCAGTGCGGGCGCCCAGGTGCTCACAGGGCTGTGCTGATCCAGCCTGACGGCGCCCTAAACGCAACAACAGGAAGGCGCCATTGCTTGTCATCAGCAGCACTGAGACAGGAATGGCGTTGCTCAGCTTGGGGCGCGCCCTGACGCGCCCGCCCGGGCGCCCGCCAGGCAGGTGAGAAAGGTGATGCCCGTGCTGGGAGGCTTCCAGGCGGGCAACTACCGCACCGAGCGGCTGTGGGCGACGGCGCCCGACGGCGTCAAGGTGCCCATCTCGCTCGTCTACCGCAAGGACCTGCTCAAGCGCGACGGCTCCAACCCGCTGCTGCTGGACGGGTGCGCTCGGTGCATGGTGTGCGACAGAGTGGGGCCCTGCGCATGGCAAGTGTTTTGAAGATCTGCACTTGGTGGAGTGCGTGCCAGAGCCGCTGTGCAGGGCGCTGAGCAAGGAATCTGTTACTACCACATGCATGACGCCCACCTGCAGCCCTGTCTTGAGCCAGACGTACCTGCTTTCCTAGTTGACCCAAATGCTCCCGATCAGGAGCGGCCTCGCGGCAGATATGGCTCATACGAGGCGTGCGTGGAGCCGCACTTCGAGCTGGAGCACCTGCCGCTGGTCGACCGCGGGTTCGTGTACGCGCTCGCGCACGTGCGCGGCGGCGGCGAGCTCGGGCGCCTGTGGCACGAGGACGGCAAGTTCCTGAAGAAACGCAACACGTTCACCGACTTTATTGCGTGCGCGGAGCACCTGGTGGCGCTGGACTACACGCGCCCGGAGCTGCTGTGCGCCGAGGCGCGCGCCGCCTGCCTCGGACGTTGGCCGCCTCCGGGGGCTGGTCGCTGCTCCTGTCACTGCGCTTGCGCTGTCTGATTGTTGTTTGCAGGCATGCGCTCGCAGCTGAGACGCTTCTAGGGCCCCATGTTATCTGGGGCCGCTGGGCTTCGCCTACCAACATGGTGGCTTGCTGTGCGCTTCCAGTGCGCCAGCTGCAGTGGCATGCAAGCAGGCCAATGCCGACAGCGCCACACATGTGCATGAAAGGGTGGGCGGGCTGACATTCGACGAACGCAAGTTTCCACTCACTGTATGGGTTGCGAACTGGCCTGCTGCTGTGCACTGCTGCATGTGCTTGCCACTTCAGGTACTCTCCGCGTCAGGCCCAAAGCCTAAGGCGGCGCGCCCGGACGCGCCGCGCCCGCTGAGGCGTGCGCGCGCCCAGGGCCGCTCGGCGGGCGGGCTGACCATGGGCGCGGTGACCAACATGCGCCCGGACCTGTTCTGCGCAGTCGTCATGGGCGTACCCTTCCTGGACGTGGTCACCACCATGCTCGACCCGACTATCCCGCTGACCGTCATCGAGGCGTGCCCCCGCGGTGCCTACTCAGGCGGTGCCTGCATGCTGCCACCCTGGTGGTGGTCAGAAGGCGTGCTGATGAGCTTGCAGTGAGCGGGCTTCTTTTGCTGCTCAAGCCGTGTCTCGAGTGAGCAAGACGTCTGAGCCATGACACGCCGCGTAGACCAGGGCGCGTGATGCCTGTTGCGTCTGGGCCGCGGCGCAGTGGGAGCAGTGGGGCAACCCCAACGAGCCGGAGTACTACGAGTACATGAAGTCCTACTCGCCCATCGACAACATCCGCCGCACGGCCTACCCCAACATCCTGCTCACTGGCGGTGCGCCCAGCTGTGGCAGCCCCGCTTCCCGCGCAGCGCAGGGCGGGCCTGTCCTCCTCCTTGGCACCGCACCTCTGCATACATAGACTGCCTTTGCTCCTCAGCGCCAGGTTGCATGCAAGCACTTTCCATGCACGCTCGTCATGTCCCGCACAGCAGCCAGGGGCCAGCCCGCGAGCGGTCCTGTACAGCATCCTTGTGAGACCTCGCCGCGCTTCTATGGGTGAAAGGCCCAGCAGCAGCAACTCACCTCACCATTAATGTGATGGTAGTCTGCGCAGCGGGAGCGCACTGCAGCGCCATCCGGTGCTGCGCAGGCATGAAGGCAATGCTGCGTAGCCTGTACCCTAAATACCGGCCGGCGCAGGGCTGCACGACCCGCGCGTCGCCTACTGGGAGCCCGCCAAGTTTGTGGCCAAGCTGCGCGACCACAAGACCGATGCCAACATGCAGATCTTCAAGTGCGACTTCGGTGCAGGTGCGCCCGAGCTCCAAGAATGAATACAGAGGGCGGCCGCTCAACCTGCAAAAGCTCCGCGTCACATCATGCGCACTCAGAAATTGTGTCCTCTCGCCGCAAAGTACGGAAGCTCAACAAATGTTCATCCAAGAAGCAGCTGGCATGACAAATAGGCACGTGACGAGCATGCTCCTGCGAATCCGCCGCGTGCGCACGCGCAGGCCACTTCAGCAAGAGCGGGCGCTTTGACCTCCTGCACGAGACAGCGCTTGAGTGGGCCTTCCTGCTGAAGTGCTATACGCGTGCGGCGCGCAAGCTGGGCCTGCCAGTGCTGGCGTAAACCCAAAATTTACTGCACTTCAGTCTTCCAGCATATCACCCAATTCAATAGGCTGCATTGTTCTTTTGCTCTAGTATGATCAGAAGTGCACTGACTTTTCGAACATGAAAGCTTGCGGGAGAAGGCCTGTTGGGGTCGCGCTCAGCTCTCGCCGCCAAAGCAGGCAACGCTGTGCTGTCTGCCATGGCGTTGTCCTTGTGTGTGTCTCTCCGTAGCACATGCAATGCTTGGCCTAGCAAGCAGGCAGCGCTTTGCGGGAACGAGCAGAGTCACGTTTGGTGCCCCAAGGGAGGATGCCTGCCTGCGCTTCCCTTTTTTTCTCATATCAAACTAGATTGGATATGGTGCTTATTTGGACTGCTTACAATGCAACGCATGTTCACATGCATTTTGTGTTCTTCATACACTGAAGGCTCATTTAGCACGTTGTTCAAGGACGGTCTGGCATTCCACTGCATTGTAGTATTGACCTGTTATGAACCAAGCGCATGACTGGTTCCAGGTGCATGACTGGTCCAAACGCAAATGACTGCTCACTACCATGCATGACCGACGTGTAGCACTTTACCACTGGCTGTGCATGCGAGCATGCTAGGTATGTTTTCTTATTCAATTATGCACAACAGTTTATCAGAGTATGCACACCAAGACCCAGATTCAATTGGCACAGCCTGCTTCCAAGCTGAAACCAGGTCTTTCAACCTGAAAACAGGTGTTACATGCTGGTTTCATGAGGTACAGGTTCAATGATGGTCCTAACCCACCTGAAGGGCCAGCCGCGCATCTACCATGGGCGCCACGCGGGCTACGCCCCTGGAACCAGAGCCAGGACTGGGATGTCGGGGTCGCGCCAGGCGCACGGCCAAGCCTGCCCGAAGAAGAAGGGGCGCATCCAGCTCTCCTCGCTTGACCGCAGCTGAGACATGGTGCAGAGCACTCCGCTTGTGCGCCAAAAGGCGCACGCGCGGCTCAAAATCCACAGGTGCTTCCTCCATGGCGCCGCTGCACCCGGCTTCAGGCGCCGTGAGCCCCGCCACAAGCCCGTGCTGGAAGGATGCCGCTCCTCCATGCAGGGCGCAGCGCGCGTGCTGCCCCAGCCACATGCCCCAGGCCGCAAGGAGCTGCGCCCACCACAGCAGCAGCGCTGCCAGAGGCGCCTGGGCGCCCCACAGACACTTTTTGTGAGATGGAGCAGCGCAATGTGCCTTCAAGTCAAGCTGCCGTCCTGCCCATGCACGCAGTGGATCTCGGGAAACCCATGTGATAGGACAGCCGTGCCTTGCAGGGATGTATGCAGACATGCATGGGCGTTTAGGCAGCGCGCCGGGCTTTGCGGTGCTTCCGTATGTTGCTCATGGTGTATGTCGGAGCTCAGCAGCACTTGCGGCAGATGTGAGGATGCTCAATCAGGGCGCACCGCATGGCGTCGACCCGCGGGCGGCCCGTCCAGTGATGCGGCGCAGGGTGGCGCCGGGGCGCTGCGCGCCAGACCCTGTGCGCCACGCCTGTCCGGGCGCCGGGGCAGGAGGCGGGCCCCAGGGCCTGCGGCGTGCGCGGCCGCGAGCGCGGCAGCGAGCGTCTGCCGCAGGCGCGCGCGGTATGCGGGCAGGCGATGCATCCAGAGCAGGCCGTGCTGCGCGGCCTGCGGGCCCCCGGCGCAGGGCAGCCTGATCAGGCGCCCGACGGGGCGGTACGCCGCCAGCAGCCGCGCCAGCGCCAGCAGCCACCCGGCGCGCGCGAGCGCGCGCGCCAGCGCCCGCGCCAGCGGCTGCGCCAGGCCGCGCGCCGCGCCCGCGCCGCGCTGGCCGCCCGGGGGCGGCACGCCGGCGGCGCCTGCCACACCTCCTGCTGGGCTCCCGGCCGGCCAGACGCGTTGCGGGGGCCCAGCGCACCAGCCCTGCCCAGCCGCCGCGCTCCCGCTTGCGCGGCACAGGCTGCGCATGCGCCCGTCGCTGCCCGCCGCGCCCCTCGGGCTCCGGTAGGGGCTCTGCGGGCGGCGGTGCGGCCCGCCGGCGCCGGCCGCCGCGTGCGGCGCAGCGCGGGACAGGCCTGCGCAGCGCGACGCCATGCGCCCCGCAGAGCGTGCCGCCGGGTCGGCGCGCGAACGCAGAGCGGCGGGCACCGACGCCGCCGGCAGGGCGCCAGGTGCCCCGTGCGCGACTGGCGCGCCGCTGTGGAAGAATGCCCCAATTGCATCCTCTGCATGCAGCAAAGGCCCCCCTGCCTTCAGTGCCGCGCCTTGCGCGCCGCATGTGCCACATGCGTGGCCGCGTGGCTGGCGTCTCGAGTTCGGCATGAAGGCTTGCCGGGGCACCGCAAGCCGCAGGGCGCGCAGTTACACCGGAACCACCCGCGCTTTCTGTGCGCTGATGCTGACACGGGGCGGAAGCCTCCTGTCGGCACGCACCGCTCCCTACCAGCACTGCCAATAGTACTAGGTGCCAGGCAGGACAGGAGCTAGGCACCGCATAGGCAGCTCAGCCTTGCGCATGGGCGGACGCGCGGCAAGGCGGGGCGCGGCGCCGGCGGCGCGCCTGGCAGCAGGAAGGTGACCAGGCGCGCGCCCCAGCCGCGCGCCGCCACCAGCTCGGCCAGCGCGGCATTCCCCACCGCCGGCGTCGCCCACCCGATCGCGGCCACCGCAGGCGGCCGCGCGCCGGCGGCGGCGTGCGGCAGGTCCAGGGCAGGGTCAGGATAGGGTCCTTCACAGGGTCGATCCGAGGCGGGTCCGTGCAGCAGGTCCAGCGCGCAGAGCTGCGCGACGGCGCCGCCGAGCGAGTGTCCTGCGGCGCCGCGCGGGAGGGCGCTCGCCGAGCAGCGACTGGGAGGCATTTGAGGGAGTCGCGCGCTCTGTGGCCTAGGGGAAGGCAGGGTCTCTGCTCGCGCATGGCGCTGGAGCCATGTCACTCGCAGTCTGATGTTCTGCGCGGCACAGGTCTGACGAGGGAAGCGGACAACATGTAAGCAAGGCTGAGGCGCCAGCGTCGTGAGCATTGCACAGTCAGTGCACTCGCTGCAGCACATGGCAATTTTCACAGCTCCTGATGTTGAGCAGGGACGGAGGCCTGCAGCGCGCCGGCCCACACGTTTGCAGGCTGTGTGAAAGGGGTAGCGAGCATCCGCAGAGCGGCATCCGCACCGCAAAAGACCAGGCGCCGGCCATGCCGCTCGGCTTCTCGCAGGAGCGCGCGTGTGTCCACGGCGCGCGCGCGCGCCAGGAATCCGCGGTGCGCTGCAGGGGCGACCTGCGCGCAAATCAGATCAGGGGCGGCGCAAGGGGTGCAGGAGGCGCGAGGATGAGTGGAGGTCGCCGTCACTGCACTGTGCCCAGCGCCGGGTCGCCCCTGGCTGATGTGTTGGAGGAAGCAGGGTTTTTTGTTGGCAAGACACACCAATAATAAGGGAGTTGACATTAACATTCACGTATACTCCATGTTGCAGCCTCATGCGAGCTGTGTGCGGGACGGCTGGGCGCGACCTGGGCGCAGCTCGCTTCGTCCGACGGCCAGAGCGGCACTTGCCTGGCGTCGGCGTTGGTGAGCACATCGCGCCGCTGCTTGGTGCCCATGAAGGCGACGTACAGTGCATCCTCCCCCTCGGCCACCAGCAGCCTGCCCGCCAAAGCTCTGATGGAGGAACTGATGACTAAGTGTCTGTCTTGTGCACATGGAGGGTATTCACCATGCAAGTGCGCTGGGCACGCGTGAGCGAGCGAGCAAATGCAATACTCGGTCAAGGCACAGCAGGGACACAAGGCGACGTGGGAGCCTGGCTGTATTGACACCATGACGCAAGGCGGGACTGAGCTGTTGCGCGCGCATCGCACGCAGAAGGCTTTATGCATGCCAGGTGTCGGCCGGGCGCACCGCTGGCCTAGGCGCGAGCCCTCCCAGCGCGTGCGCAGCGACGGGAGGCTCAGCCGCCCAGGGAAGTCGCGGAGGAGCAGCGGGACTGCGCGGCTCCCCTCCTCGAGCCCGCCCGCGTCCAGCTGCTTGTACATGGCCTCAGACAGGACTAGCGAGACCACTGCGTCCTGGGGCCGCCGACAGGTGTAAGAACGATGCAAGAACGCTGCAAACTTCCCGGACTCCTACTGAGGGTCCAGGACAGCCCTGTACTCTCGGTTGTTCTCTGTAGCCTTCCAGGCGCTGTACAAAGCAACTAAGATCCACCATACCTACCGTGTCTGCAACTAGGCATGAACAGCTCAACAGTGGCGGGTAACGTGCCCCGCTTGCAGCGCCGCGGCAAGAGTATATATCAAGATGTGCAGCAACACACGCTTAGACGGCACGCAGGACTGTGGAAAAGAACGGGGTGGGAAGCTTGCCTGCACGTCTGAAAACCTGCGCGCAGCCAGCGCCTGGACCGTATGGAGCTGCTCACGCTCATGCAGGAGCGCAGCAGCACGCGCTGGTGCGCCCGCTGTCGCGAGCTGCATCACGTGCCGTGCAACCGTCGGCGGTGACGGTGCCATCCCAAGGGTTGCAAGGGTTGAAAGCGCCTCCAAGCTCGCAGCTCAGCAGCGTCACTTGCCCAGTCTACAGGCTGCACCTGCACAGCGCCAGCAACTTCACTTACGCAGCCAAGTTGTGTGTGCTCCAGCACGCGTCATACCAGGCCAGAGGACCTCACCTGCGACTGTGCGAGCGTAGTAGCACACAGGACTCTCTGCGGACTAGCCATTGCGCAAGCAGCTACGACCGGTAGCACGCAAACACGCAGCACGTGGACATACTGGTGAGGATAGGCAAGCGAGTTTCTGTCAGGCAGATGCGCAGTAAGGTCGACTGCCAAGCTGCATAAAGCGCTGTGAAGCGATGAACAAATCTGGCCTTGGTCGCACGTGCGAGTGCGTGCTGGGGCACGTGCAGGGTTCGTGTAGTGCCGGGGTTATTTCCAATCAGTGGCGCTGATGACGAAGTACCTTTGGTTTAAGAGGACTTACAGGTTTAAGAGAACCTGCTTACAGAACAACCTGTTCGTTTCTGCCATCATCTGTGAGCAGGGCAGATTATATACTTGTTGCCTACAGCGCTCCAAGTGCTCAGCTGTCCAGCGCTTGTGGACATGTCGTCGCAGCTGCTGAGCCAGTCAGTCCGCGCGAGTGTGCAGAGGCCCCGCACCGTGCGCACACAGGCCCGGATGGCCTCCGCTGGCGGGCTGTTTGGCGGGCTGCTGCGGCGGAAAAAGCCGAAGCCGAAGCAGCGCGAGGAGCTCAAGACCGAGGTAGGAGCGCTGGTTGATTGCTGCTGCGTTTGCGTGGTGTGAGTATGCGACAAGGCGACACAGTGGCGGACAGCAAGGAGCAAGCAAGGTCCCTCAAACATACGCACTGAAGTCTTGGCAATGCTTTGCAGCTCCGCGAGCGGCTGGCAGGGCTCCAGCGGGGGCTGACTGCGTCGCCAGAAGACAAGGAGGAGGTGCTTACAGTCTCTTGCTGAGCCCTCTGTATTGCGAGTGTGGATGCTCTGTGTGCAGAGGGTGGCGTGCTTCCAGTGCAAGCTTGCTTAACCAGCAGCAGTGTTGGGCGTTGCCCTGGTGTGGTGACTGCCTGCAGGCAGGCGGGCAGTGCTGCAGGCACCAAACCAGCACTTGTTGCTATTTAAAAAGTGGTGCTGTATCTGCATTCCATTCATTAGCTGCACAGTTGTGTCCACTTCTTGCAGTTGATAGCAGGCCCAGCTCGGTTGCTCTGAGACTGTATGCTGTATGCTCTATGGTGTATAGACAGCGGAGCAGCGGAGCGTACTGTACATGCAAGGCAGCAAGCTCCTTGTATGCAGCAAGCGCCGTGCCGCTGTGGGCAGCACAGAGAACGCGCCAGCGCGGCGCGGCCCTGGCAGGTCGAGCGGCTGGCGTCCGAGGTGGAGGCCGTCAACCCCAACAAGGCCAGCCTGAGCAGCCCGCTCGTCAACGGCAAGTGGCGCCTGCTGTACACCACGAGCTCCAGCATCCTGGGCACCAGCCGGCCGCCGTTCCTGCGGCCGGGCGGCGACATTTACCAGACCATCGGTGCGCCGCGCTTGCACGGCCTCCCATGCTGTCCACAGCGGCAGAAGCCGTGAGCAAGCGCCTGCATTTATTGCTGATGAAGCGCCTGTGTTTCTTGCTTCACACCTTAGTGAGACTGGGGCAGTGGGCTGGCGCACGCGCTGGGCTGTGTGCTTGCGCAGAATGGTGGCAGGTTGTGTGTGTACCGCTGCAGCCGACTGTGCTACATCCATGCAGGGCACCTTGCTGACAGTAGGGGCGCGCCCTGCGCTTGCAGATGCGGAGAACCTGAAGGCGTGCAACCAGGAGACCTGGCCGTTCTTTAACCAGGCGCGTGGCGGCTGCTGCAAATGCTGCAGTCCCCAGGATTACAGGTGGCATGCTGGCAGGACTGGACACAGTGCTTGGGATGTAACACGCATGCATGCTAGCTTGATGCTCTGCGCCCGAAGGCAAATGTGGGTGGACTTGTGAAGGCAACATGCTGCGTGTGTGCAAGCCGAAGGGTTACTGGTCGCAGCTGTCCTTGCTGTGTAGAAAGCATGAGGGCTGGAGAAGCGCAAGGGCATGCAGCGCGGAGGGCTGCAGAGGGGCTCACGCGCGAGAGCCTTGGCGGCGCAGGTCAAGGCCGAGCTGACGCCCGAGACGCCCTCGCGGGTAGGAGTGCAGTTCAAGCAGGTGCCCACTGCGCTCCTTGTTCCTCGTTGTGTTGCTACTGACAATTTGATTTTCTCATTGAGGTGCTATTTCATTAGCCTTGGCCTTTGCTTTGCTCCGGGCGCCTGGCGGCCCAGGCGCATGCGTGGCCCTGTATCTGCATGTTTGCGAGGGGCGCGGGGCCCAGTTGCTTGCAGCGTGTCTCAGAGCATCAAGGAAAGAACAAGTGTGTGTGGCTGGTGTGTTGCGAGCGGGGCCTCCACGCAAGGGGCGGCGGCTTGCGGCAGTTCAAGCTGCTGGGGCTGGTGGCAATCAACGCGCCGGAAAACGCGCGGGGCAAGCTGGACATCACGTACGTGGACGAGGACCTGCGCATCAGCCGGGGAGACAAGGGTGCGGTTCGCGACGCAGCGTTCCATGGCCCTATGTCAGCGCTTGCAGCATGCCGGCGCGTGGCGCGCAGCATGTCCTGTGGGTGACGGCAGCCTGCGCATCAGTATGGGGGGCCACGAGTGCCAGCTTTTGTCGCAAATTTTTCTCAAGCGCACATGCAGCACAGTCCTGCACACACGTAAAAGATGACTTGGAGTTGGGCTCTTGCCCCTTTATGAATGCCGCCATTCCTTGCTCCACGCTGTCAATGCATGTTGAGCTCCTGCTCTCTGCCTCAAGCTTGGCAATGGCACCCAGCAGCCACAGCCGCCCTGTGCGGCATCGACATGCACAACGTATGAAGTGTCACTGACACGGGTCACTTGAGGTGCAGGGAACCTGTTCATCTTGGAGATGGTAGACCCCGAGGCAAAGCCATGAGCCTTGTCTTGGGGGTTTGTGTGTGAGCGTGCGTGAGCGTGATATGTACGAGTTGCTATCATGGGTGTGGTGATGTGGTGTGGTCTGGCTGTTTTGTTGACGTCTACCTAGGTCGGAGTTGAGTGCTGTGCAGGCGCATGCAGAAGTAGCCGCCTGCCTGGGGAAATAGCTGCAGTGAAGCGATCAAGCACACTGCAAAGGCATGCCTGGACAGTCCTCAGTAGCAGGCCACAGCTACTGTTACAGAGGGTCTGTCAAAAGCGCCTTGATCAGGGGCGAGCAGCTGGTAGTGGTGCAATCGCTTAGCCGGCTGTCACGCTCCAGCACTTGCTACCGCTTCACCTGGCTCTGATGGCTGTCAGCAAAGCGCGTGGAGTCAGCCAGCTGGAAGCCTCCCTTCAGGTCCTTCATGGCCTCCCAGTACATATCTACACTCTCCCGGCAGTTGGCCATATGGTTGACGCCCTCGCGTATGTAACACAACCGCATCTTCTCGCGCAGGATCTGCGCAGCGCGCCAGCCAGTGGCTTTAAGCAGGTAGAGAACCTGAGAAACCAGCTAGACTCACAGCACAGTGTGAAAGAGCAGTGACACCAGCCCCCTCTTGGAGGTGTGAGCTGCGGAAAGCAGCTGGAGCGCAGGGGCACGCAAGAGCATTGTCAGGTGCAAAAGGGTGTGGTGCAGGGCTGCACAGCACGGTGAGCATGCCAGCAACCTTTACTGTGCAGTGGCAGTGGCAGTGGCAGGGGCAGGGGCGCATGCGCAGCAGCAGGGCTGCACCTTGGCTTTTTCCTGCTTCACAAACTTTTGCCTGACCATAAGCTCGCGGTGCTCCAGGAGCGCGACGGGGTCAGCATACGGGTCATCTGGGTTCCAGTCCGGGTGGTCCTCGGTCGGGAACTGCGGGGGCTTCCACCCCATGGCCGCGCCCTTTCTCCAATGCACTGCTGAGCGAAACAGGCGCCAAGTATGGGCAAGAGCTGCGCCTCACATCTTGTGTTGCCGAAACTGGGCAGGGCTTACTCAATGCTAGGGCACGACAAGATGTCTTTCGAGTGCACGTGCAAGTTGCTAGTAGCAAGAGGCTCAGTACGTCGCTGACCAGTCAAGACGGGCTTATGAAAGCAGGGAAATGGACAGCTTGGAACACCTAATGGCCAGTCAACGGCTTCCTACGGAAAACGTTCCTCTGACATGGTTCACTTGTGGGCACGAGGGGTTGCTTTAGTGCATAAAAGCACTGCATCACTTATACAGTAGTGTCAGAAGGACCATGTCACAAACACTATTAAATCCTGCTCTCTTACTGCCGGAAGCAACAAAATCAACGCCCTTGTCCCACAGCTCACACAGGCTCGCCCCTCTGCTAGAAGAAGCGAGCTGTCAAGTAGTCGTTATCAAAGTGGTGCATGCGGATGTACCCATCCTCGCCGCCCGTGGCAAAGCTCCGGCCGTCCGGGCTGAACGCGCACGCGTTGATGGGCCCAAAGTGTCCGCGCACGCTACCAAACTCTTCCATGAAGATCTGCGGTGCGCCCCGCACCAGCGGCTTACTAACTCTGCTTGCCTCTGTCACCAACCAGGCCTTGCATGGGCCACTGCATTCCAAAATGTCTGCATGTTGTAATTCCAGACTGCAGCATGGTGAGTGCGTCTACATCGCACACCCCAGCATGTCCGCGTGCAGCTGCTGTGGCAAAGCACACGCCGTGGAAGAACATGCACGGTGCATGGGCAGCACCGCAGCAAGTGTCGGCGCACTCACCTCCATGCCACGGCGCATCCTGCCAAAGCTGTGCACTCTGACGTGGCAAGCGGGGGAACGCGAGCGCGCGACAGGCTCGGGCCAGGCAGCCTGCGGCCGCCGGGCGCGCCTTGTGGAAGAAGCGCGACTCGAACTTGCCGGCGCGCGACGATGTGGTCGTCACCTGCGACGCCTCCTGCCCGCCGCCGATGAGCACCTGCCGCCGAGGCGCCATGCCCGCCTCAGGTCCGGGCGTCGCCGCCGCGCCGCGGAGCGTCCGCTGCCGGCGCTGGGTGGCCGCCTACGCACCCCAGCGGCACGCCCCCCGGGGAGGCAACCACCCGCCCTGCGCTCATGCGGGACTTGCCCTTGCTATAGGCGCCCGACGCTTACCGATGCCACTCACCCCCGAAGAGGACACGACCTTGCACCTTTGCACTGAACGCGCTTTTTGTGCAACCAGCACAAACAGTCAACACCACACATGCAGCATCCATGCAATGCACACACGAGATTACCACGCGCGGTGAAAGCGCACAGTAGCACCGCTGCCGCTGCAGGATTTTTGTGAGATGTGGCTCTGACTCGCACGGCCCCCGCTAGATCAGCTGAGCAGTGCGCGGGTGTGCGCGCACATGGTCAAAGATCGGCGACAGCGCCGCGGAGTTTGCTGGCCGGTCGGTGGGGTACGTCTTCAGCACCTGCGGCAGCAGGGCATGGTCGCGCACCCGGGAGTACAGCCAACGAGTGCAGACCCTGAGCACTATATCCAGGCGCCTGCATTACAGGTGCAGCCTGCACACTCTTCACAGCACAGTCATCTCACTGTATGTGAGGACAACGACCAGCAGGCACTGCAGCAGACGCGCCGACGCGCAGGCGCGGTGACCGCAGGCCTGGCGGGCGCTGGGGGCGACAGCCTGGACAGCGCGCCATGCGCCTGGCGCCGCGGCGCACCTCCAGCGTCTGCGCGTCGACCAGCTTGGCCAGGTTGTCGAAGGAGGCCGTGACGAAGTGCGTGCCGTCGACCGAGAGCTGCATGTCCGCGATGCTGCCAGCGTGCATCTTGTTCTCCTCCTTCACCTTGCCCGTCTGCGCGCGCCCCCCATGCCCACGCCCCGTCAGCCGCACCCAACCCTCTCCAAGCCCTGGCTCACAACTTGTTCTCCTCCTTCACCTTGCCCGTGCGTGCGCCCCGTGATCATCCGGCCCTGTCAGCCGTGCCCACTTCTTTCCAGCACCTAGCTGACGAGCCCTTGCGACGGCTGCGTCAAAGCGTCGCAAGTACGCAGAGCGCAGGCTCAGTGTGCTTGCAGGCACAGGACTGCACATGCATTGACAAGTGGCCCACAAAATGCAGCACCGCTTTCTCAGGAGCTTGACACTGTACATAGGCCGCGGCATCGCATTGACATCACCTCGCATCAATGGCCCAAAGCCAATGTGAGGTAGCCCCACACAATTGCCGGCAAAACAACACACCTCAACATCCCACCGCCGCACGCAGCCGTCCTCGCCCGCGCTGAGCAGCGTCGCGTTGTTGTCGGTGAACGCCACCCGGTTGGTGCGCTTCTCGAAGCCTGTCAGCACCTGCGAAACATGGAGGTAGAGCGTCACAGCGCCACTGTGCCTCGAACCGGCAGCGTGCCTGCCTGCAGCGGCTGTCCGTAGGGAGCTCGACGTCCCCACATCCATGCAGCAGACAGTGCAGGTGGAGCCAGCCACTGGCTCAGCACTGCAATCTGCCTGGCGCTTGTGCACGCATGCTCCCAGCCACCCGCAGCGCCATGCAGAAACGCCTGCAGCGCCGTGCAACAACAATATGTTTCTAGCCTGACACGCGCAACCAGCCGCACACGGTCTCATCACCCTGACGCCCTGTCCGTACAACCAAGAACTGCCACAACTTCACCCATGCCCACTTTTGCCCTATTTGTCGTATTGGCCGTCCCACATAGTAACGCGGCGGCATGCACCTTGGACATCATAACGTGCATGCCGCCTCTTGTGCACAGACTGCAGGTCGATCATCACCGTGCTTTCTTGCAGACCTCCTTTGCTGCCTTACGAAGAAGGCGCGCCTGCACAGCGTCGGCGCTCTGCTCCGCCGCCTCGTCAGCGATCCGCACGATGTGGATCGCGGGCGTGGTGGTCATGAACGGGTCGGTGCTGATGGCCGCTATTGCATCGCCCAGGCCGAAGGCGACCCCCTTGCAGGGCGCCTTGTGCTTGAACGTGAACAGGCACTGCCCCGTCTCCACATCCCACAGCTTGGCGGACGAGTCCGCCGAGCCCGTCAGCAAGCGCGTCGAGTCCACTGCGCCGCGCACAGCGCGACCTCGCTGGCCGCACACGGTCGCGCCAGCGGCCGCCAGTGCGGCGCCCGCCCGGGCGCGGCGGCCGCGCAAGGCGCCTTGTGGGTGAAAACATACAGGTCTGCACCCCGTCTCCGTCAAGCGCAAAACAAGCACGTGCATGTCCAAGCAAGGCTGCAAGCAGCTAGTGGTTCGGCAGCCAGCACACGCGCTGCCTGCTGACGTGCAACAGTCTTGAGGCAAAGACGCTGTAGCGTGTGGCGCACAGCTAACGTCGCAGGTTGCCACTGCGCCATTGTGCCCGACATATGAGCCCACGCGTGTTCCGTCGTCCGCATACCACAAGTTGATATTGAGGTCCTGGCGGTGAGCAGGAGCACGCGTCAGGTTGCGACGCAGTGAGCTGCCAGGCACTTTGCTTGCAAGCAAGCGGCAGCAGCCGGCACAACGCTTGCAGCAGCGACCTGCTGCAGACCAGCCAGACGCCGCACCTTTGCACAACTGAACAGCAGGTCTCCCTCGCGATTGTACCTGCGTGGCACACTCGAGTGTGAACGCAAGCACGCAAGCACTTGTTCTGTATTACACTCTCTTGGCGTCGATGCACAATCAAGGATGTGGCAGCTACGTAGTGGCAGCGCACTTGAGCTGCGTAAGCGGCCGTTCGTGACCCTTCAGCAGGTAGGGGCGCATGCTGCACGCGGTGCCAGCATGCACACTCTCAGCAGCACTCCTCCGCTTCTGAACGGCAGAGTCCACAGCGCTCTCTCCTAGGCAGCTGAAGGCCCGGCACCTGGGCTCCGGCCGGCACACAAGGGCTTGCCAGGGTCGAGCCTTGTTAGGCACTCGGTACAAAAGATTTGCTCCAAAGTCGAGAGGTGCCAGGTGTCTCTACCTGCCGGGCAAACCTGTGTTTCTGGACAGGCGCAGAGTGCGTACAGAAACTGGAGACGTTTCAAAAGTGCAAACCAAAGCTCGCGCCTCTCCTCGCCAGATACTGATGCATACCTGAGTGCCACCTTTGCCGGGCGTCGAGCCGCGCTCTGCATTGGCGTGCATATTTTTTTGCTCAAACAGCACAAAGGCAAGGGCGAGGGACGGCAAGCGCACGGTGCGGCATGCAGCCATCATGATGCAGCGTCACTGCGTGCCTGGGGACGGTTTGGGCGTCATGTCAAGAGTGTGCTGGCATGACCAAAGTGCGTTTGCCACTCAGGGCGATGCCGTGGCCACGGCTGCGGCTGGCAGTGGCGCTGCTCGCGGCGGCGGCGCTCCTGTGCGTGGCGGGGCCCGCGTGCACACGGCGGTGGCATGAAAGGTGGCGCGGCACGCTGCTGCGCACGCTGGACGGCTCGCAAACGCACCGCCGCAGGCTGGCGGACGACGCCGCGGCCGCGCCGTCCTCCGGCGCGCCCGACCGCGTGCGCATCTACGGCCTGGACAGCAGCCTGCGCGCGGTGGTGGAGGGCAAGTCGCTGTCGTCCGGCGACGGCGGCCCCGGCAGCGGCCGCCGCCGCCGCGGCCTGCTCGCCTCCAGCCCGCAGCGGCGCCCGCGGCGCCTGGCGGACGCGCCGTCGGCCGGCGCGCGCCCGCCGGCGCCCGGCGTCAACCTGTACGGCCTGGACCCGGGGCTGCTCGCGGCCATCAAGGGCAACCCGGCCAACCAGAGCGGAGGCGCCGGCGACCCGCCCGCGCCCGCCGCCGCGCCCGGGCTGGGCCCCGGCCAGGTCACCGCGCAGTCCACGCCGATGAGCCTGGGCAGCAGCAGCCTGGCGCCGCCGAACGCCCTGCTGGCGCCGGGCGCGGCGGCCGGCGCCGGCGCCCCCGCGCCCGCGCCGCCGCGCGCCGGCGCCGCCGCCGCGGCGAGCGCGCCCGCGGCGGGCGCCGCCGCGGCGCTGCCCGCGCCGGCCCTGGCGCCCGGCGCGGCCGCGCCGGCGCCGGCGCCGGCGCTGCCGGCGCTGGCGGCGCCGCCGCTCAGCTTCTACCTGCCGGCCGGCCTGCGCGAGGCGCTGGGCGTGCTCAACACGACGGCCGCTGTCAACGCGAGCGCCTTCCGGCCCAACGGCAGCATCGAGTACCAGCCCGGCAACCGGCGCGTGTGCGACAGCGCGGCCTGGCGCGGCGCCAGCCTGGGCCTGCTGCAGGAGCAGCCGCTCGCCGGCCTGTTCCCGGCGCTGGGCAACCAGAGCGCGTTCCGCGCCAGCGGCCTGGCCGTGCACGACGGCCTGCTGCTCACGACGTTCGCCGAGTGCGCCGCCCGGCAGGCCCGCAGCGGGGCGCCAGCGCGCAGCGCAGCGAGAGCGCATGCTCTGCACAGGCCAAACGCGCTGTAGTTCGATGCTCATGGAGTGCTGCATGGGGCGTGCTGTTGGCGCTGTGGTCCGTATGTGCTCAATGCACAGGCAAAGGCCCAGCCCAGACCTGTGTTCAATGTGCTTGAGCAATGACGGGGGAACTCACTCGCTGCCGCTGCGGGCTGGAGCGCACTCGCACAGCGCCTGACGGGGCCGCGCCCGCCCGCGCGCAGCCAGCCCGCGCTGGGCGAGATCAACGCGCGCCTGGTGCTGTTTGACAGCGGCAACCGCCTGGTCGGCCCCGTCGGCGCGCCCGCGCCGGGGTTCCGCGACATCGCTTTCCGCTCCGACACCGGCAACTACCTGCTGCTGCAGGACACGCCCGGCAGTGCGGGCGGCGGTGCGCCCACAGCGCCCACTCCCCGTGCGCGCGAGGCGCCTGAGGGTGCACAGAACTGCACACTGCCATTCTGCGAGGCTGCACCCACCTGCTGAAGGAACGACCTTCCTGCAAAGGTATCGGAGCGGCAGAGCGGGTGCTGTGCTGACGCCCTCATCGCGCCTCCCTCCACGCGTACGTGACGGCCCCTGCCCGGCATGCACAGCAAGCCTGGCAGGTGCGGGAGGCGCGCCGGGCGTGAGGGCGCGCGCGCGGCGGGGCGCAGGCGCGCACCAGCAGGTGGTGACCGAGGTGGCGCTGGGCGGCGACGGCTACCGTGTCGTTCGGCAGTGCGCGCTGCAGGTCAACCTGTCGGGCGGCGACAGCGGCCTGGCAGCCATCCGCTTTCGCGAGGGCCCGCAGGGCGGTGCGCGCCCCGGCCGCCGTAGCACAGGTTTAGGGCTGGTTAGGGTGTGCATCCTCATCCCCGCATGGCTCCTGACAAGCAGTGGCTGCCATCTTTGTGTGTGCGCACCTCTGCTTCTGGATTTGGCTCACGCCCTATGTGGCTGTTGTCAAGAGGATCCGCCCCGACTTAGTGCCTTTGCGCACTCCACGCGCCACATGGAGATTTCGAGCGTGTGGGACGTTGCGGCAGTGCTTATGCCTGCGTCCGCTCAAGAGCCGCCTGTGTGAGCGGCGGCATCTGCGGCGCAGGCAAGCAGCTGCTGGGCCTGTGCGCGGGCAACTACTGCGCGTCCGGCGGCGACGGGCAGCAGCGCGGCAACGGGCGGCTGGTGGAGGCTGCGCTGCGGGAGGGCCCCAACGGCACCTGCGCCTGGGTGCCGCAGCGCGTCATCCGCCTGCCGTCCGCCGCGTACTTTGCCGAGTTCTCCTCGCTGGCCTTCCGCGGCAACCGGACGCTCATCTCCTCGCGGGCGCGCCGCTGTTGGGTTTCTTTTTTGTAGAGATGTGTTGCAGGATGCGGCACTCCCGCAGCGTGTTGGGCTTGCGCTGCAGTGCGCCTTCGGCTGAAGGGCGTGCTCAAACCTGTGGCCCGTGTGCGCACATTGGGTAACATGGAGCAGGCCTGCTCCGAAGCAAGGGCAAGTGATGACTGTGCTCTGTCAGACGTATGCTATGCGCGCCGCTGCGCCCTTGCAGCCCCGGCGGTCACTCTGCTATTCGCATACAGAGCGCGCTCGGTGCGCAGGGCGACGCGGCGGTGTGGTCGGGCATCTACAACTGGGACTTGGGGGCATTTGTCGGCGACGGCGCGACGTTCCACTTCCCGCGCTCCGCCGCGTGCGAGCCTGTCTACTGCTCCGTGGCGGCGATCGGCTGGCTGGACGACTCCCGCATCGTGGCCGCGTCCGGCGCGGCGGGCGCGGCGCAGCCGTATGCGTGCGTGGCCAAGGCGGAGGCGGTCGCGCAGTTCGTGCTGCCTGCGGCGGCGGCGCCGGCCCCGCTGGCCGCGCAGGACGCGTGACTCCCCGTGGGACAGGCGAGCCTGGCTTGTGGTGGCGCCGGCCAGTGCCCGCTAGGCAGGGCGCGCGTCGCGTGCGCTTCGAGCGCTGCGCAGCTGTACATGCGTCCGGCAGTGGTGGAGGCCGCCGCGACGACGGTGCTGCCGGCCGGTGCAGCGCCGGCGATGCTCGCGCGGGGCACGTTGCAGGCATTGTAAGTCTGTCGGTCCGCCTCTTTGCAGCGGCCGGCTGGCTGCGCGACCCGCGCATCCTGGCCTGGCTTTGGCGCAGCTGCTTCAGTGGGCTGTGATTGTGCATTGCCGACGAGGAGACATCTATCCGCTGGTGCCATGCGTCTGGCGGCTATGCCGCCACCGCTTGCAGCGCAGAAGGCGCGCTGTGTGCCAGCATTTGATGAGTGCCCGTGGGGCCGAGAGGGAGCTTGCTGGGGTGGCCGCCCTGGCTCTGTCGTCGTATTTGCAGGCAGGATGTGCGCCTGTGGTGCGGGCTGTTTTGGCGGTCAAGCGTGCAGGCTTAGGCCTTGCGACCGCAGGCCAAATGGAGGGACCCCTCTGCATTTCACCTTTGATTGCATAGAACTGCCTGTGTGATGTCCAGTGTCTGTGTGTGCGCATGTTGCGCCTGAGCGGCGCATTCTTTGCTGCCGCAGTCTGGTAGGGATCCTGGTTGCTGGATAGCTTAGCTACGAACAAGCCAAGGAACTATCTTGTGAATGACAGCAGGTCTTGCATGTCTGTAGTGTGTATACTAACACAGGTACGTGCATGGTAATTTGATGTGTAATTTTGATCTCCCAGTGAAACTTTATTGTCGGTGACGATTTTGGCCATGGAAGATGCACTGGGTCAAGTCGGCTGAACAATGTGCGCATGCAGGATGACGCGTCATCAAGGCACTCTTGGTAGCAGTGCACAGGCACTGCGTGCGCCATGGCACGTATGATGAATATGATATGGACAGGCGCTGCGCTTGTAAGGCCTCGCCTACTGCAGCATGTTCCGAAAGCATAGGTACACATCTGTTTCCCAGCCGAAAGATGGTGTTAAAGCCATAAAAATCAAACATGCCTTGCAGAAAAAATAGCGGGCTTTTAGCCCTAAGCAACGTCAGTGTCTAGGGTTGAGCAGTTTCACTTTTTCGAGCAAAAGCTCGTTCTTTTGGCTACGTAGGCGCAGAGGGTGCTGCTGTCTGACCGCCATACACTTAAAGCTCTAAGCAGGACTTCACACGGCATAGGCCGCCAGCTTGCCTGATTGTGCATTTGAAAGAGACATCCGAAGCGCTACGTCCGGCTCTGATGTCGGTGGACAATCGCACGGCGTTTGAGGCCGCCGTCAACGCCTTTGGCCTGCAGGTCTGTCAGGTGCAGCTTTGAGAGCTGGCCTGCTTGACCGGCTGACCAGCCTCAGGCGCGCCAGAGGCTAGTGCCACACTTGAGTGCAACGCGCGGCAACAGGACGGCGCTGCGACGTTGCTGGGAGAGCAGCTGGAGTTGTACGCGCTTTGGCGCGCTGTGGCAGACCAGGGCGGGCACGCGAAGGCGCGGCCCCCGCTGCCGCCAAGAAGGTTGCGCAGAGGCTTCCCTGGGCTCGCCGGGGGACAGCAGGCTCCACACAGCGGGGCATGGGAACCTTGGACTCTGGCACTGTGCACCCCCCGCCGAGCGCGCTGTCTGCCTCGGGATGCCTGGTTGCCGGCCTCACAGCTTCCATGGGTGCACCTGCCGCCCGTCACTGGCCGCCAGGCCGCGAGGAGTGTCAGCAGAGCGCAGTGCCCTGGGATGCGCAGGTGACCGGGCAGAAAGGCTGGGCGGCCATCGGGCGGCAGCTCGCAAGGTAAGCTTTGCTGTGCCTTTCTATATGTGAAAGGCACAATATCGACCTGCACATATCATAGGGAGGCCGCAACACTAGTCGCTCCGGCGCTGACAGGCGGTCGTCCACTGACATCTCTACAAAGACAAAGCGCGCGTACCTGAAGGTGTTTGCGGCCTTCGAGGACGTGCGCGGCCCCTGCCGAGCGCCTGGGGACCCTGCGCTGCTCGCATGAGCGCTGGCGCACACCACACCAGGAAACTATGAGCAGTGAGCTTGCTGCTCAGCCGACTTGCAGAGGTCCTCAGACTTGGTCAGTGTGCAGTGGGGGGGCGTGCGGACTTGCAGAAGCCCCCTGGCGCAACTGCTTGAGGGGAGAGGAGGCTGAAACAGAGGGAGAGCTGTGCAGGCTGTGCGCGAGGGGCGCGTGCCAGGCATGGCCGTTGCCGAGCAGCCCCCGACGGCCGCGCACGCTGGCGCTAGCGCTGGCGCTGGCGTGAGGCCCAGCTTGCCTGCCTCGGGTGCGCATTTTGTAACTGTGCACCTAGGCTTGCGCAAGCCCCACCGCTTTGAAGCACGCAACACATGCACAAGGCTTTGAACTCAGGGCGCTAGAAGCTGGGCACGTGTATGTATCCACAGTACGTTGCTCTGTAAAGGTCCGTCCCTGCCACGCAAAGGGCTGTCCCTGGCATAGAGTGGCTCCAGCAGAACGGCATATGTGACTTCCCCTTGGATGTCAAGGCAGTAATTCAGGGGCGAGTGAGGACCTAGGAGCTGCACTCAATGCTACGCCAGCGCGCAGACACTGCCGCTCCTGGCGCTACCCGTCCGGCAGCTGCTGCGCCAGCCCGCGCACAGGTGCGCGTAGTTGATGTGCAGCGTGCCAGCAACATGGCCTGCATGCCACGCTCAACACATGAGCAGCGCGCCACGGCAAATGCAATCTCAAGCATCGGCGGCGCGGTTTGGCACCGTCTGGTGAAGCACACAAGCATCCTTGACTTGATAAGCATGCCTGGCTTTGCCTATCGGCAGGGCCGCGGCCGCGGCGGCCGGCGCGGGCGCGGGCGCGTACCCGGCGCTCACCGGCGCGCGCCCGGCGCCCCCGGCAAGCCGCCCGGCGCGCCCGGCGACCCCAAGGCGCGCGGCCTGCTGGACGAGCTGGCGGACAAGGCGCTGCTGGAGAGCGCCGCTGCAGGCGCGCACACGACGGACTGACCTGCACAGATTTGACGCACCAGACCCAATCGCAGCCTTGTCTTGCCCGAAAGAGCATGCGGCCCTGTCGTCCAGCTGGTACGCTGTCACGGATTCCCATGCGAGTGGGCACAAATCACACATGACCGTTGTGATAGCTTGAGTGTGCTTGAGCCTTAGCGCACGCCTTTGGCGCGCAGGCCGCAGCAGGCAGGCGGCGCCTGGCGCGGAGCTGGTCGGCCGCCACGTGCGCGTGCACTGGCCAGAGTCCCGGCTCCTGCCGGAGGCCGGCGAGGCGGCGCCTGCGGGCGGCGGGCAGGCCGCGGCGCCGGCGCCCCCGCCGCAGAAGGATGCGCAGCAGGGCCGCCCGCGGCCGCTGGTGCCGGCGGCGGGGCGGGCAGCGGCGGAGCCCGCGGCAGGCGAGGCGCCGCGCGGAGCAGCGCCTGGTGAGGCACCTCCGGAGCGGGCGCCTGCGGAGCAGGCGCCGGCAGCGACGGCGGCGCCTGCTGAGGGGCGGGGGCTGGCGCCGCCCGCAGGAGCCCCTGCAAAGCAGTCGCCTGAGCAGGCAGCGGTCCCCGCGCCTGCAGACGAGGCGGTGGACCAGCAGACGGCCGCAGAGCGGGCCGCTTCGCTGCAGGCGGCGCCCGATGGGGCGGCGCTGCGCGCGGCAGGGGCGGCAGGGGAGCCTCACCAGGCGGCGGGAGGCCCACTGGCAGCGGCTGCAGCGCCTGCTGAAGCGGCAGCGGGTCGGGCAGCCGCAGCGGCAGCACCTGACGAGCCCGAAGCGGCGAGCCAGGAGGCGGCGGCAGTCACGGCAGAGGAGCCGGGCGGCGGCGTGTGGTACGACGGCGTTGTTACCGCCTTCAACACAGAAACGGTGGGGCGCCTGCCTGCCCCATGCACTCGCTCACAGTTCAGGCATGTGCACGCTGGATGTCGAGTGCATGCAGCTGACTGGTACAGGGCTTTCAGCTTCTCTCCGCCTCCACGCGCAACATGTGGACAGACTCGCTGAGCTTAAGACATGCATGTCCTGCCAGGCAACGTTGTCAATGATGTGTGTGCGTGGCGGAGCTGAACACACACCTGTTGCTTATGTGAGGCAACGGCTGCTCGCTGGCAGCGGCTGGAAGGCTGTCACAGCAACCCGTCGCATTGCCTGGCGGGCAGGGCAAGCACACGGTGCTGTACGACGCCGACGGGGACGTGCGGGACGAGGACCTGGCGGCCATGCGCTGGACGCTGCTGCCAGAGCGCCGAGAGCAGAGCAAGGGTGCGCGCGATGGGCCCACCAGAGCACAACTCGCGCGGCTCCATAGTGCACAACGTGCGCGAGGTAGAGCAACACCCTGCGTCGCGCAGACGTGGCGCTGCACCATGCGAGCAGCGCAGGGTCCTCCGCCAAAGCCTCAGACCAGCAGCTCTTCACTGTCACTCCATGGCCGTGTGGACGGCAGTGAGCAGGTTCTGCACAACATGATGAAATTCAAGAGCAGTAACACTGGGGACGCTGCCAGACGACCTGCGTGACGTGTGTGCGGCCTGCACAGCAGGCGCTGGACGCGCCGCCAGCAACGCGCCAGCGGCGGCCCTGGGCGCGGCGGGCGCAAAGCGGCCGCGCGCGAGCTCGGCTGCCCTGCAGGGTGTCAAGCCCTCCAAGCGCGCGCGCGCCTCGCTCGGCTCCGGCCCCGCCACGCCGCAGCTGGCGCCCGGCGGCGCGCCCGCGCCCGCGCCGCCGAGCGGCGGGGCCGCCGGCGACCCTGACCACGACCCCAGCCCTACCGGCACAGCCTCAAGCCCCAGCGCTCCTGTGGGCGCGGCCGCAGCGGCTGCGCCGAGCGGGAAGGCCCTGACCCTACCAGACCCTGCCATGGCCTCCCCGCCCTCCGCCGGCGGCTCGGCCGGCGCCGCGCCGCGCTTCGGCGCGCTGTCGCCGCTGCTGGACCTGGAGGGTCTGGCGGCGACGCCGCGCGGGGCGCCCATGGGCTTCGGCGCGTCTGCTGACGGCGGCGGCGCGCCTGCCGCCACCGAAGCTGACGCGCTGGCCGCGGCGGCCGGCTGGGGCCACGAGCCGGGCGGCCTGGCAGCCGCGCACGCGTGCGGCATGCACCCGCCGTCCGCGGGCGCGCAGATGCGCACGCCCCCGCAGCAGGTACGCACCCCAGAGCTTGATGCACAAAGAGCTGCAAGTGGCCGGATTGGATGCAACCAAATGCATTTTGTCAGCGCATTCCAGTCGCAACACAGTCCGTGCGGCTCTGTGTTGCCTGCCTGGCACCACCGCCACTCCCGCTGTTCCAACACAGCACATGTCAGGACCTCACATGCTAGGAGGTTGCACCTGTGCGCATGGCGCTGCACGGCCACAGCAGTCGGGCGTCGCCTCGGCAGAGTGTGGGTGCGAGAGGCGCCGCCAGCGCAGGGCCCGCCCGCCGACCCGGCCCTGACGCCGGGCTCGTCGCGCTGGGCGCGCGGCGTGCTCGCCAGCGGCGGCGGCGCTGCCGGCGCCCGTGCGCGCCTGGAGCACGACGCAGCGCCGGCGAGCGCGCCCGCCTCGCCGCCCGACAGCGGCGGTGCGGCAGCGGCGGCGGCGGCGGCCGGCCGCAGCGGTGGTGAGCAGCGGCTGCTCATGGAAGGCCCAGGCTATGCGGTGCGCGCATGAACCATGGATGTCCTGGGCATGCTCCTGGGGGTTTGGACCATTAAGGCATTTGGACCATTAAGGCGAGCGCCTGCTTGCGCAGCAGCTACGCTCAGCTGCCCAGGTGAGTGTATTTGTTTACCAATCTTGCTCCTGATGACAGAGAGTGCGGCGCGTGCGGGCAAAGGCACAGGACTGCAAAAGGAACCTCTTCTACTGTCGCGTGCAGGCGTGCCGTTGCAGCAGTTTGCGTACATGCAACTTAAGTGGCAGCCTCTCTGAGCTGTGCATGCTGTGATTGATGCCTTACCTTGCTGGGTCGTGAGCAGGCATACAAGCTGCAGCCCGCATGCGCATGCGCAGGTGTTCCAGTCACATGCAGAGTCGCCGCCCGGCTACGAGGTCCGCTTCACGTGCCCTGGCGCAGAGGTGGATGAAGTCAAGTGCGGCCCGCTTCTACATGTGACGCAGCCGGGCGTACAGACCTGGGCACACACCCCAATCCCTTTGTGCGAGAACATGCACTCTCTTCAGTGTATAGTGTCATATATAAGGAGCGCCCTGCGGCAGAGCTGACCCAAGCATGTGCGCATAAACACCACCGCCGCTGCCCTGCACCTGGTCCTCACCCGCTGGCCGCACGGCCCCGGAGCGCGAGCCTGCCGCCGCTGCCGACGCCATTCGCGCCGGCCGTGCAGGATCAAGTGCTGGCCGAACGGGCGCCTGCGGCTGCACGTGGACCGCGGCGGGCGGCAGGGCGTCCCCTTCTGGCCGCAGCCCGACGTGCGCTTCGACCTGGCGCTGCCTGGCCCCATCGACCCGCACAGCGCGAGCGCGACGCTGGCGCTGCACGCCTGCTCCTGCTCGAGGTCAGCTCCGCGCCCGCGCCGTGCCTGTGACGCTGCGTGCCTGCCGCGCCTGGCGCCCAGCTGGTGCTGCGCTGTGGGGGGTGGTAGCGCCGTGGTAGCTGGGAACAGTTTCAGCGGCACACTACTGCAGAGTCCTGGCAAATCGATCAGCACGAGCGGCATGCCAAGTGCATGGCCTGTCCCTGTTCGCAGCTCAAATTTAGGCGCTTCAGGAGGCTCTCTGAAGAGCCCCTAGAAGTGATGAAGCTTGCCCGCCTTGGAACCTCAGCTTGCCTGCTTATGAACGCATTGATGAATGACCAGGGTGCTGAGGAGCTGCAGTGCTGCAGCCAAACATAGCATCTTGCAGACCGTAGGGCGCCATGGCCATTGCGGTCAGCTGCTGCTAAAAGGTAACATATGTCGCCGCGCCTGGTGCCTGGCAGTCAGCACGTTGTTTGCTATAAGGCCAACAAATGGGCTGCAGGAAGCGTGGAGCATAAAGTACTTCTTGTAGAACAATAGGAGTGCAGCGCGCTTGCCTGAACACATCCATACTTGTCTGGTGTAGGAGCCACCCAAGCGTGTGGTGTACGCCTCTGCTATGAGCCAGGTCGAAGTAAAATAAATCAGCTGGCACATAGGGAGGGATGCTGTGAGAAGATGCGTTGCATGTCATCACCTGTGCATACATGAGATGTGCAGGAACCTGCATGTATGTGTGGCAAACATTTGACAGCGCAATCCTGGATGCAACTGCACAGGCGCCCCATGCAGCATGCGCTCACTTGCTTGACCAGCATAACTTTGCGCTGACGCATGGCAGCTCCACTCCAGTGACTAGGAGGTCAGCAAGAGCGACATGACATGTGGCACCCTCCCTGAGCAGGGCGCAGCAAACGTCCAGCGGCGCGGCCGCGTCACAGCCTGCCCACAGCAGAAGCAGGGAGGCACCACATTGTATCATCGACCTGGACCGTTAACCAGCCGCGGCATGTGCAGCTTGATGGGCATCACGGCAGTGCATGAGACTGCACAGAGCGTCCTGATTGACTGCTGGACCTGACAATTTCAAGGTGCTGTTGTAATTGTGTCGCTCTGTACATGCACCCGCTGGTAAGGGGCCCGGAGCTGCGTGCGGGCTGTGCACCTCGATGCACATAGTTCCCAGGGTGAGGTTGCCGACACTTGCTCTGCTGCCTGCCCTGACTCAAGTGACTGAACACCCTTTGGCCATAATAGCTGAGAGAAGACTCTCTCAGCACGTAGCCATCTATTGGCCCTCCGTGTCGTGTTGTGCTGCGTGACAAACCAGCCAGCGTTGCATAGGTTCGGTTGACGCCCGCTATCATGCTAATTGCATTGGCATTGGCGAACGCCAGGGGGCTTTGCTAGACTTCACAACTTACTTGACAATGAAGCGCGGTGTGCTGCTCTGCGCTGTCTTCGCCACGGCCTGCGGCGTCGCGCGGGCAGCCCAGGATGCGCCCTGGTTCTGCAGGGGCTCACCGTGCCCAGAGTACACGGTCGTCAATGCCACCGAGGCCTACGAGACGCGGGAGTATGGCGAGAGTGAGCGTCCTCATCAGACTGCCTTGGCTGCAACGGCAGTCGCTCCTGGCCTGGAACACATGCTGACACTTTGCCTGAGCAGGTACCTGGGCCTTCATCTCCCAGGAGTCTTCAAACTTTGAGGTCGCCATATCCACGGCGCTCGTGTCGCTGCTGCGCTATGTGCGCGAGGCCAGCATACCTGTGGCCAAGCCTGTGGTCGCCCGCTTCCTGCCAGACGCGACGTTCTCGCGCGCCAGCGGCGGGTTCAGAGTCGGCTTCTACTTGCCCAACACCACCAAGGTGCAGTCCTGACTTTGCAGACGCTAAGTATTATTTTGCTGTATGTGTGAGCGCTCTCGCCACACCAGGGGGCATGCAGCTGTCCTGAGTGCGCTTCGCGCGGCCCCTGGCAGGACACGGCACCAATACCCACAGTGGAGGGCGTGTACCTGGCCACCAGCCCGCGGCGGACGCGCTTCTGCTTCACGTTTGGCGGGTTCGCGACGGGGGGCAGCATCCTGAGCAACGCGGCGAGGCTGGCGCTCGCACTGACAGGGGAAGGCATTGCCTATGACAGGCGGGAGTTCTACTTTGCCTTGTACGATATCACCCGGGTTTTTGGCAGGCATAACGAGGTGCTCTTTGACAGCGCGTCCGGCCCTGACTTACAGCAGCCTGTGGCCACCAGCTGAGCTGTTGAACATAGCTAAGCCGCTACTCGCAGCTCTGGCTTACTCACTCGCAGAGGTTTGGGGACGCACGGCAGGTAGTGTTGAGCTGAAAAAGTGAGGCTGCAGGACCGTCCTGCACAGCGTCCTGTCACCTTTGCCAACAGAAACGCCACTCACTCCTTTTCTGCTCACGTGCCGTTAGCCCGCACAATGGCGTGGCCCGCCAGTATACAGCGCTGACATATCTGCGCACGGCCGTGCTCCAGGAGCGCGCGACAGGCCGCCGCTCGCTGCCCAGGGGTGTCTTTATGTAGAGGCGCAAGGTCGTCAACCCCGCACCCGCAAGCGCCTCCGCTGTGTCGGGCAGGTGCCTGCTGCCCCTGTCTCCGCTGGCTCCAGGCATGAGTATCACGCCCACAGTGTCCGCGTCGGTGCTGGCCCGGGGTTGCGCTCATTCGTAGCAACCTCCGAGCTCTTGTCATCAGGCAGCACCACCGTTTGCGCCAAGCTTTCAGCAAAGCCTTGCTTCTCAGCCCAGGCTGGCTTCGAGCAAAGACTTCTAGCATCAACAGCTTGTGTGAATGTGCCAAGAGTGCACTAGGGTCTGCGCAAACTTTGCATGCAGCTGTTGTGACTCATGCGCCTTCGGTTGTAATTCATTCACCGCGGGGCGCGCCTCTGCACAGTGCCCCTGGCCGCAGTGTACCTGGTCTAAGGCAGACAATACTCGCGGGTCCCAACAGGGCACTGCTGGGCACAAGTGTAGCGGCCATGTCCTGGCTACGGTGGCAGGCCCCGGGCATGCCGTGCCCAGACCGCGGAGGTCAGAGAGCGCTGGCAGCGCGGCGGGACTGAGAGGTCGCACTATTGGCCTCAGCCGCACTGTTTGACTCCTGGCCGCAGCGGCTGAAGGAGACGAGGTGGCAGGGCCGGCCTGGCCACGGCCTGAAGGCGGGCTGCAGCTAGACAGGGCGAACCCACACACAGCTCGCACGGCAGGGCTGACCGGCGATGCGCGCATGCGGCCGCCCAGTGCCCGGAGCGCGCACTTGCCAGGCGCTAGGATCAAACATGTTGGCGAGCGTATGCGCGGTGGCGCTCCTGGCGGCGCTTGCGCCGGGGGCGGCCGCGCAGAGCGTCACGTCTTACGCGCCCCTGGGCCCCCCGACTGTCTGTGTGTCCAACGGCCTGCTGTGGGTGACCGTGGACTACCCGCAATGGACCGGCTACTTCCAGAACACCCTCACGCTGCAGCCAGGCGCGCCTGCGGCGAGCCAGACGCTGGGGCGGCTGCGTGCCGCTTGCCCGTCGTCAGAGTGGCCGTCTTGCATCCAGGCGCAGCAGGCTCCCTCGCAGACTCCCGCAGGCTCCTTCCGAGGCTGTGACTGCGGCGCACTGTGACAAGCGGCCTCTGCCCGGTGGCTGACACTCTGCAGGGCCGCGCTAGCGCGCTGCCTTGCCGACTGCGCGCGCCGGCGCAGGCACCGGCATCTTCGACGCAGGCCTGAACATAATGTGGTACCCCGGCAGCAACATCACGATCACCGTCAGCCCGGCAAACGCAAGCACGACCGACAGATTCAGTGCGCCGGCCGGCGCCCCTTGCGTGGACCGCACCAGGGACTCGAGCACGGGCAGCCCGCACACAGCGCTGCGCGCGCCTGCGCGCAACCCGACGCGCGCGCCCCGCCTGCGCAGACGTGCAGCACTACCCCAACAACGCGGCCGGCGTGCTCCAGATCCGCAACCCGACTGAGGACGCCATCATCAACAACAACTGCAACGCGGCAACCCAGCCCTGCTGCATGACCCGGCCCAACATGGCCCAGTACTTCTTGAGCTGGCCGGACCCGCCCATCAGCTGCTACGTGCCGGACTACACCGCGCCCAGCACCTTCACGCTCGCGGTGCGGGCGCGTGTTGGGGCGCCCGCGGCGGCAGAGGGCTGCCCCTTGGTAGGGCTTGTCAGCGTGAAGCCAGTGTGCCGCGCCGCAGCCCAGACAGGCTCACTGCGCGCGCGCTGGTCAGAAACAGGGCCCGGCCAGGCCTGCCCGCAGAGTTGCATCCATCGGGGATGTGCTGTGCGCAGACAGCGGGCCAGCCCCCTGTGATGACCCAGGCCGGTCCGAGCACGCCCGGAGGCCCTGCTTCGCCCGCCACGCAGGCGCCCGTGTGATCGTGCACTGCGCGGGCGTGACGGGCGGCCCCCAGGCTGTGACCGGCACCCTGGCAGCCCTGCTCAGGCGCACGCATGCCTCGCTCAGGGCCGCACGCAGGGCCGCGCCAGGTGAGCGTGTACCAGGCGGGCGCGGCGAGCCAGACCATGCTGTTCAGCCCCTGGGCGGCCAACAGCTCGCTGGGCGTGCCGCCCGGCACCGCCATCGGCTGGGCGTCCACCGCCGCGCTGCTGAGCGTGTCCGAGGAGCTGCGCACCAGCCCGGCGAGCTGCTGCTCGAGCCTCGCCGCCGGCGGGCGCTGGTGCCAGGACACCAACAACACCACGCCCGCCGTCGACTCGGGCGCGCGCGCGGCCTGCACCGCCGTGCACCGCTGCTGCGCGGGTCTGCATGGCTTGGTCGGGCAGATTGGCGGCGCGGGGCCGCAGCCGCACTGGGCTTTCGATGGCGCCGCGTGACTGTCAGCGTGTCACGCGCGAGCAAGGCGCCTGCGCGCACGCTTCCCCCACGGGCGTCGTCCCGCAGGCGCCCGCGCATGCGCGCCGCGCGCTGCAACGCTGCCAGACCTGGCTGGGCTACACCCGGCGGCCAGCAGGCTCCTTGAGCAGGCTCTCGGGCGGGCCACCGGCAGCGCAGCCAGTGAGGGGCGCGCAGGGTATACCCTACCCTATACTACTCTACCTTAAACCTAGTTTAACCCGCGCCGCAGGCTTCACGGTGCCCAACTACTACTTCCAGGCCTCGCTGCTCGGCACGGCCAACAACTTCCTGGTGAACGCGTCGGGCTACCTGGCCTGCTTCACGCCCGCCACCGCCGCCGCGGTGCAGCAGTACGGGGCCGGCAGCTGCCCGGCGGACAGCTACTGCATGCAGATGGTGTCCGACGGCCCGCCCTACGCCGACCCCGCCTTCCCCTACACCAACGGCAACGACCAGTTCTTCTACTGGCGCGGTGCGCCGGCGGGGCCGGCGCCGCGCCGCGCCAAGCGCCAGCGGGTGCCGGCAGCGCGCGGGCGCGATTCCGCTGGCCACATGCCGAACTCGACCAACAACGGGCTGCCATCGGGCGTGTGTGGACGCGCGTGCCTGCACAGGGGTGTCATGGACAATGTCACATGCGGCTTGAAGGCGCAGCAGCGCGCGCTCCGTGCTCCGCGACCGCGCCCACGCAATCCCGCCTGGCACGCGCGTCCTGCAGGGTGGGGCAGCACGGGGCGGCCGTGGTTGGGGATAGGGAGCGGCGACACCCACTACGTCGACGGGCCCTACCTCCACAGCAACGACACCACCGGCGCATACGCCGGCCGGGCGCTCAACGCGAGCTGCACCTGGCTGGGGCGCAACCAGAACGTGACCGCCGGCGGCCAGCTCGTCTACCAGCGCGCGTTCCAGTGCATGGAGGCGCAATGTGTGACGCTGGAGAGGTGCCTCGCAAGGGGGGGGCACTGAAAGGGCGCCCCCGCGGCAGGCGTGCCCCGGCTGCACGTGTCGCTGGCGCTGGCCGCGCCGCTGCTGGACCTGCGCTCGGGCGCGGTGCCCAGCGCGGCCAGCGTCGTGCAGCAGGCGAGCGCGGTCGCGTGGGCGCCCGGCGCGCCCAGCGGCAGCGTCACCGTGCAGCTGCTCAATGCCGGCAACCTGACGGTGCGGCCCGCCTCTCCGCGCATGGCCGCCTCTGTGCTCCCTCGTGCGCGGCGGGGTTGCAGAGGCCCACGGTGTGCAAAGTGCATGTCCTCCCTGTCACATCGCAGCTCCGGGGCTGGCTGCCAGAGGACGGAGAGGGCAGTGTGACCTCGTTGTGGGCCTGCTGCATCGTTGCTTTGCCATGCCGGATGCCGCAGAAGGGCAGCCCTGCATGCCGGCAGCGCAGGTCTGGCGCGCACCGGCTTGAGCGGCACACCTTACGGTCCTGCTCATGCTCGGCGAACCAAGGCGCACCGCCACCGGCGCCACGCGCGCGCCCAGCACCGGCTGCCGAGCAATGCGCAGCGCGCGCCGCGCAGGCGAGCAACCTCACGCTCGCGCCGGCGCCCGGCTGCTGCGGCTGGCGCGCCGGCGCCTGCAGCAGCGCGCTGCTCAACGTCACGGGCCAGGCGCCTACGGGCCGGCTGGCGTGCGCGCCGGGCGCCAACGTGACCACGGTGTTCCAGCTCGCCCTGGCCGGCCCCAACACTGCCGCGCTGGCCGTGACGTGCACCTTCGTGCGCCCCCGGCCCTCAATGCGGCGCCCCAGCTGCTCGCCGTTCCCCCTGGTCTGCCGCCGAGCGCTTTGTGTGCCGGGCGCTCCTGCCTGAGCACCGCCTTTGCACCCGCTGCCCACCCGCTGCCCGCCGGGCCACGATGCACTGCATCGCGCAACGGGGCCAGTGTGTGGCGAGGGGCGCGGGGACTGATTGTTGCACCGGGGGAAGCCCTGTGGCGTGCGTGTCCACCCCGCGGTGCATGCTCAGCCCGGCTGGCCGGGGCGGCAGGGTTTCAGTGTGGGCTACCAGGCGGGCGCGCCGCTTGTCGCCAACTTCACCATCGCCCCCGCGCCGGGGCCGCCACCGCCGCCAGGCGCGCGCTGCCGCAGCAGGCACCCCAGCCTGCACTGGTTGGCGCGCAGCGCTTGCCGCGCGGCCCAAGGCCTGCCTACGGACGCGCCGGGCCTCGCCTGAGCTTGTGTGCCGTCCGCAGGCCTGCCCGCAAGCCCGCCGCCGCCCGCGGAGCAGCCGCCGCCGCCGCTGCAGCCGCAGCCGCCGCCGCCAATGCAGCCGTCGCCGCCGCCGCTGTCGCCGCCGCCGCCGATGCCGCCGCCGCAGAGCCCGGCGCCGCCGCCGAGCCTCCCTGCTCCAAGCCCGCCCCCCTGGGCAGGCGCGCCGCCGCCGCCGCCGCCGCCGCCGCCGCCGCCGCCATCGCCGCCGCTGCCGCCGCCGCCGCCGTCCAGCGCCCCACCCCAGGGCCTCCCTCCGCCAAGCCCGCCGCCCGTGCCAAGCCCGCCCCCACCAAGCTCAGCCCCGCCGAGCGCGCCTCAGTCAAGCCCGCAGCCGCCGCCGCCGCCGTTAATGCCGCCGCCGCCGCCGCCGCCGTCGCCGCCGCCACCGTCGCCGCCGCCGCCGCCGCCGCCGGTGGGTGTGCCGGAGCTCAACTTCACTGTCACGTTTCTGAACCTGACTGCCGCGGGCGCGAGCGCCATCACAGACTTCCACGCGCGGTGCGCGCCTCGCGTCTGCGACCTCTAACTTCAGCCATGCCCATCGCACACCCAGCCTCGGTGCAAGGCAAACATGCAAGCTTCAGGTGCGCCGCGGTACGCTTTGCACCCGTCTGCGCATGCCACAAGCTCTCCGCTCTTCACACAGCACCTCCATCGTGTGCCCCCGCAAGCTTCAGGCCAGCTTGCAGGCTCCAGGCTCGAGTGGCCGCTCCGTCGCCTGCGCGCACTGCTCGACCAGCAGCAGGGCAAGCCCGGCCGCCACAGCTGGCGGCAGTGCGGGGCGACGAGCTTCACGCGCGCGCTGGGCAAGAGCTGCCCCCCCTGGTCCCGCAGGCATTCAACGACTGGCCTCTGTGCGGGCGCCAGGTACCTGGCGGCGGTTGCGGCCGCCGCCGCGGTGCCGCCCGCCGCCGTCGCTGCGGCACTACCGCTGCTGGCCCCCGTCGGCGCGCCCGCGCCGGCGCCTCCGGGCGCGCCCGCGCTCACGCCCGCGCCCGCGCAGAGCGGGGCGCCGGCCGCCACGGCCACGCCCGCCGCCATGCCGCACCCGCCCGCCACGGCCACGCCCAGCGCCATGCAGGGCGCCACGGGCGCGCCTGCGGGCCGGCGGCTGCTGCAGGCGCCGCTGCTGGCGGTCCCCACGCAGGTGCGGCATGCGCCCGCTCGCGCCAGCATCCTCTGAAATGTGCCGCAGAAGCATGAGCCCCCTTAGGCCGCTTGCCTCATGCAGGCGCCACGCGCATCTCGGGTGAGCATGCCCGCCAGGTCGGCCTTCATTTTGTTGCTCTCAAAGCGTTTCACGACTGTCTGCATCTCGACATCGCCTGCGAGCGGCAGCTGTGCGAGCCACAGCGCGCGGCGTCGCTGCTGTCGAGAGGCGGCACTGCAAGCACATGCATGCCATGCCGCGTGAATGGGTCGTCAAAAGAGGTTGCTGCGACATGAAGCAACGGAACTCTGAGGAAGCCGCATGCTGCGGCGACTGTTTCTGTAATGAGCGTCGAGGCGCGGTGTGGACTTGCGCGGGCTGCAAGCTGCGGGATGCCCCACGTGTCAGCGCCATGTGTGCTGCACGCAGCGCAAGGGCCAGCCTTGCCTGCGCATGCGCCCCGTCACATGTGCAGCGCTTCCGCGGCGGCGCAGGTCGACTTCGGCCAGGCGAGCTCCATGTCCGCGGCGGACGCGTTTGTCACCGCGGTGCTCTTTGCGCCCGACATCGCCGCGCAGCTCTTCGTCTCCGATGCCGCCTTCCAGGCGCGCGCCCGCGGACCACGCGCGGACGACGGCTGCTTGCATGCAGCATGCGTGCTGCACCATACAGACTCACCCCGGCGTGCACTGCAAACGCCTGTCGGCGGTTAGTGTGGAGCGCCCCCATGGGGCTCGCTTGCATGTGCAGCCCGCTTGCGCATGCGAGGTGACAGTCGCGCGGTGACACAGTCCCACGAGACTTACCGTGGACGGGCAGCGCAGGCCGCCGCGGGGTCGGTGACCATCAGCGCTGTGGCGCAAGCGCTCGTGTACGCGCCGCCGCCGGGCCCGCCGGCCATCGCGCCGCCGCCGGTGCGCTGCCGGCAGTGCGTCTGTTGGATCACGGCACTGAGACAGCGTCGCAGCGCCTCGCACAGCTGCACGCCCCTCCCACAGGTACAACTGACATCTGGGAGCATTGAAGTATCTCGTAGACGTGGTTTGATCCACGGCCTGGCAGGCAAAGGCAAGCGGTGTCGCCCAGGGGATGAGCGCTGCCCAGCATGCATGCTACAAAGCGCCCGTACTCACCTGGCCGCCGCTCCTTCGCATGCGTGGCAGGCAGCCTGCACTCCCATCGCATGAGCCCCGGCTGTGCAGCGTGTCTGGAGCGCATGCAGGCCATTTCCTGAAGAGACCACATGAGTGCATGCGCCGGTTGCTGTAGGCTGTGCCTGCAACCGCTCCCTCCCCCCCCTCCTCCCCCCCCCTCGCGCATGCACATGCCAGGCAAGCGATGCACGCGCGTGCGCGCGGGCCAGCAGGCCGCATGCGCGGCGCCGCCCAACTGCGGCAGCCACGGAGCGGTGACGCCAGGCTGCGCGTGCGCGTGCGATGCCGGCTGGGTAACGGCGGCCGACCAGGCCGCGCTCGCGGCGGGCGGCGGCGCCGCGGTCGTGTTCTGCTCGCAGGCCGACGTGGGCGCCGCGCCCGGCGCGCCCTGTGCAGGGTCCCGCCGTGCTCGAGCAGATGTTCCTATTGCACCTTCGGCCGCATGGACCTAGGGGCGCCCCTGCCTCATGTGCTGCTGCTTTGTTTCCAAGGCAGGCTGGATGAGGCCGCACGCTCGTTGTGCGCTCACACGGTGTGTGGGTCGTCGCGCATGCCGTGACGCGTCTGTCGCTCCAGTCCAGCGCTTGGGGTCCTGGAACCCAGCCGGGGACAGCCGCCAGACAAACGTGGCCGGTCGCGCGTGTCTGGCTTGCTTCACGCTCGAGATGGAATCTTAAGATGGCCCCTTGATATTCCAGGCATGCCTGGACTCACCAGAGGGTGTGAGCTTCCGTGGAGGGTATAGCATGGAGGCTGGAGGCGGGAGGCTGGCACTGTTGGGCGGCTTTGCGGTCGCTGATGCACCAGGGCAGGCAGCGCGCGGGCTCACAGAGCCGCTCTGCTGCGCGCGGCAGCGGCCTGGACGTACAACGCCTCGGCGCCGCCGCCGCCGCCGCCGCCGCCGCCGCCGCAGCTGCCCCGCAAGCTGGGCGTGTTTGCGCGCTTCGGCCTCAGCTGGTACCTGGTGCGCAAGGGGCCCAGCGAGTGCGCCTGGGAGGCCCGCCGCTCGTTCCGGTCGTGCCAGTGGCTCTGCTGCTCCACGCCGGCCTGCGCCCCGCCCGCAGGAGGCCGGCGGGGCGCTGGCAGTGCTGGCGGCGCTGCTGGCCCTGGCGCCGCTGTGCTGCTCGCCACGCTACCGGCGCTGCTGCGGCGCCTGCTGGTGCTGCTGCGACCGCTGCGGCCGCTGCGCGCTCGCGCGCGCCTTCGCGCGACGCGCCGCTGCCGGCGCAGCAGAGGACGCCGAAAAGGATGCGCAGGCACGGCCGAGCCGGCCCCGCGCTCCTCGGGCACCCACCCTGGGCCGCGCCTGCTCTCGCAGGGGTCTCCAGCTCAGGCAAGGCGCGCGGGTCAGGCGTAACGGCCCAGGGCATGACCTTTGGCGTGTGCTACGTCTTGCTGAGAGGCCGAGCGCCCGGGCGCGCGCAGTTTGATGGCAGGGCGCGGCAGCTGTTTGGCGATGAGGGCGGCCGCGGCGAGGGCGTGCCCGATGTCGCGAACGGCTACAGCTTGGACGCGGTGCCGTCGGCGGCGCCAGACGCCGAACAGCCGGGCTGGGGGACCGCGGGGGGGCGGGGGAGAAAGAAGAAGAGGCGGGGCGGCGCGCCACGCGCGCCGGTGGCGCCTGATCAGGACGCGGAGCCCGATCAGGACGCGGCCGAGGCGCGCCTGGCCGCCGTCCTCGCCTCGAGCGCCGTGCCGCCGCCGGCGGAGCTGCAGGCGCGCCTGCCCCGACCTCGCGCCAGGCCCGCTCGCCCCAGCAGCGCGCCAGGGTCGGGCGGAGCGACGGCGGCGCCCGATTGCGCGGCTGGCGCACAGCGCCCGCACCGTCGTGCGTCCTGACATGCCTGCATGACCAGCGGGCCCAGCCAGCGCGCGGCGCAGGACAAAGGCATGCAGGGGCGTCTGCTCATCAGCAGGCACTTGCGCGCGGGGGCATGCTCATGCACAGGCTCCTGCCCAAAATGCTGGGCTGCACATGCGCATCCATGCGCACACGCCCACGAGCTCGACGGGGCGCGCGCAGGCGCTGCTGGCCGCGCTGGCCGCAGCGGGCCGGCGCCTGGCGCCCGAGGACCTGCGCGCGCTGCAGCGGCTGGTCGCCGCGAGCCGGGGCGCGCCGGCCCTCAACCCTAGCCTCCCGACCGCACGGCCGCTGCCACGGACGCCGCCCGGGCAGGGCGGGGGCCGAGACGCGCGCAGCGAGGCCGGCGAGCGGGCGCGGGGCCCTCGGACGGCCCGGGGGGAGGATGACGAGCGTGATCAGGCGAGCGACGCGCAGGCCGCACCGGCGCCCAGGAGAGGCCGGCGACGGGAGCGCGACCAAGCGGACCGGGTCGAGGCTGCGCCCCGGCACGACGGGCGGGGCAGAGAGGAGCCTGATCTGGCGCGCGATCTGGAGGCTGACAGGACGCCTGGGGAGGGCCACAGGCGAGCCGCGCCGCATGCGCTGGACAGGGCGGGGCCCGCGGGCCGGGCGCCGCCAGCGCGGGCAGCCAGGAGTCACCGGCAGGAGGAGCCCGACGGACCTGACGAGACGCCGGCCCAGGCGCCGGCGCCGCGAGGCGGCCGTGCGGCAGAGGGCGCCGGCCAGGCCGCGCCCCCCGCGCGGCGGCGGAAGGGCGCGGCCGGCGCGGAGCCCGACCAGGCGGCGGGGGGCGCGCTGGGCGTGCTCCGGCGCATGGCGGCGGCCGCCGAGGCGCCGGGCGTCGCGGAGGTGCAGGCGGTAGTGGCGGGCCTGGCGGCGGCGGGCGCGCCGCTGGGCGCGGGCGACCGCGCCGCGCTGGCCGCGCTGGTGGCGGGCGCGGCCGCCGCGCGCGGGCTGGCGCTGCCGGGCGCCGGGCAGGCGCGGCGCCTCTTGACCAAACACTCATGGAACCCGATACATGACATCATGCTAAGGCGCCTTGTGCATGGCATCGTGCATGGCATGCTGCATTCCGCATGCGCCCCTGCAGCCGCGCGTCCCGACGGTGCTGCCTGCGGGGGCGCAGCTGCGGCGGCCTGAAGCGCCGCGGCGGCGGCCCGCTCAGAAGGGATCGAGACCGGGGTAGTAGTCGCTGGCTTGCGCCCGCGCCCTCTGGCGCCCTCTGGCGCATGTCCTGTGCCGTGCTGCCTGCTGTGTCGCTGACAACAAGTCTGCATTATGAGGTTGTGCGACTCTGGCTCCCGCCTGTTCGGTGCATGCCGTGCTTGGCGTCTTTGGTTCTGCCTGCTGTGCATTCGTGCATCTCTGCATGCCGTTCTTGGCGTCTTTGGCTCTGCCTGGTGTGCATCCATACTGCGTACAACAGGCAGAACAGGTTGCGCACGGTGTGTGCTGCACTACAGTGAGGTGGTTGTAGGTCCGGTAGGGGTAGGGTGGAACCCGGAAGACAGCGCGGCATGTTCAGATATGTCCAAGAGAGGCTGGGAAGGGGGTGAAGGGGTGAGGGGGTTGCTAGAGGCTCCGCTACAGCATGTGTACCGGCTGGCCTTTGCCGCGCTGTGCAGCACAGCGTACGAGGGGTACACAGTGGGCCCGAGCAACCGCACGGGCGGCGTGTACTGCATCAACACAGACTCGACGCACTTCTTTGACACCGACGCGGCACGCACCCATGCGGCCTTCGTTCCGGAAGCCGCGACCCCGCCGGGGCCCTGGCGTCAGCGCTGACGTGCCAGGGCACCAGCGGGGTCGCGTCCTCCAGAGAAAAGGCCGCATAGGTGCGCGCCGCGCCCGTAACAAGGAAGTGCATCGTGTCCATGTTGAAGCAGAACACGCCGCCTGTGCGGTTGCTCGCGCCCACCGTGTACGCCTCGTACACCTTGCTATACAGCGCCGCGAAGGTCAGCCAGTACACTGCGCCGCCAAGGGCTCTCCAAGGATCGCCTGGCGCCACAGCCAGAGCCGGGGCCGCCTGCGCTCAAGCTGGCCGGCGGCTGCACAGTGCCTGCGACAGCGCACAGGAAGTAGTTCTGGGACCCACTGCAGGTACATTACCTGGCATTGCATCCTGCATTACTTGCATTACAGTCGAGTACCGCAGAGTGGGCCTGCCGCAGTCCGGCTCGCCGTGCGGTAGAGTGAATGGCGAGGAACGGAAGGCATGGCATATGCGGCGTGCGTGCCTGATTGCGGACCACCCCAAAGTCCCAGCTGTTGGAGATTGACTTATTGCTTCAATTTCAATTTCAAAAAGTCGCTTCATCGAGCATCCACCCATCCACCGCAGAGCGTCCACCTCGTGCAATGTTGCGCATCGCGACTGTCCTGTTAATGGTGGCCGTTGGCCTGCTAGCGACGCGCGTCTTGAGCGGCACAGTGGCGGAGGTGCTGCCGTGCGAGGACAACACCACATGCCTGTCTGACCACACGGTGGCCTACGAGGTCACCGTCCCAGGTTGGACCACCCTTACAACCGTCAGCTTCGGCAGCCAAGCAGGTACCCGCCTGTTGGTGCCCCGGACGGGCAAACGCTCCCAACCAGCAGCCCGAGCCCTTACAGGCCGGGCTGGCGCGCAGGCGAGCTCTTGCCTGGCCGGGACAATTCTCGGAACTACTTCCTGCACGCCGTCGCAGGCACCGTGCAGCCGCCGGACAGCTTGAGCGCAGGCGACCCTCCTGCCCTGGCTGCGCCGGGAGGAGATCCAGACGAAAGGCCCGGGCGCTGACGCCTTGGCTGCGCAGTGTACCAGCTGACCTTCGTCGAGCTGTACGGCACCGTGTACGAGGGGTACACCGTGGGCGTGAGCAATCGCACGGGCGGCGTCTTCTGCGCCAAGACGGGCACAACGCACTACTACTCTACGGACGCGGCGGAGACCTATGCGGCCTTCGCGCTGGAGGACGCGACCCCGCCGGCGCCCTGGCAGGTCAGCATCGTGCAGGACGCGTCGGCGGCGAACCTGACCCTAATCCCGGGCGCGCCCGCGGCCCTGCAGCCCGCTGCGCTGCGTGCCGCCCTGGACCCGCTGCTCCCCGCGCTCAACCTGACGGCCATGCTGCTGTTCGTCGACACGCTGCAGCCGCTGTCCGAAGGTGCCCCTGCGCCGCCTGCATGTGCAACCGGCCTCGCACCGCGCCTGCCACCGCAGCCCGCCCGCTCTGCACCGCCTGCTGTCTGGCTGGGCGCGCCTTGGCACGTGGCCCGCCCGGCGCCTGCCGAGTAGCTGCGACGCCGCGCGGCGCAGGCTTCCTGGTGCCCACCGCGTTCGTCGCCGACCGCCGGAACGCGATCGGCATCGGCGCCGCCAGCTGGCGCGCGTGCTTCCAGTGCAGCCGGACCCTCCTCGTGAGCAAGTGCCTCAGCGTTGACGGCGGCGACGCGCGCGACCAGTTTGCGGCCTTCCGGGGGACCACGCTGGCCTCGCTGCTGTCCGCGGGCGGCGCGGCCTGCGCGTTCGCGCCGGGCGCCGGCTCCTCGCTGGCGGCCGCGGGCCAGGCGTCCATGCAGAGCGTCGCGTGCAGCACTGACAGCGCGGCGGCCCGGCTCCGGGTCCAGCTGGACGCGCGCGCATACAGCCTGCAGGCGGCTGAGCCCAGCGCCAGCGTCAGCACGGCCGAGTACGGCGCCACCTTTTGGCCGCCCGGCGCGCCCGGCGCCAAGCTGTACGCGGTGCTGAGCAACCGCGGCGGCGCGCCGGGCGCCTGCCGGCTGGAACCCGCCAGCTGCTGCGTGGCGGCGGCCGCCGGGGCCAAGGACTGTGGGGCCGTGCAGGCGACGCCGTCGCCGGCGGCGGCGCTGCCCGCGGGCGCCGCCCGGCTGCACCTGGCCACGCTGACGACCCAAGCGCCCGCCGCGGCCGAGCTGGTCGGCACCTGCGAGGCGGCGGTTGAGTGCGACGCGCAGTCCACGCAGTTCCTGGCAATCCCGTTCTACCGCGCCGCCCTGCCAGCTGCGGCGCCCGCCGCCGCCCCGCAGGCGCCCTGGCCCGCGACGGCGGCCGCCGTCGTGCAGTTTGACGTGGGCGCGTCCGCGGGCGCGCTGGGCAGCCCCGGCCAGCTCCGCGCCTTCAACCTCAGGCGCGCCCGCCGCCGCCCCCTGCCCCCGCAACAGCAGCGCACGGCGCGCGCTCGCGCTGACGCCTGCGCCGCCCGCGGGCCCCGCAGCCTGGTGGCCCAGCTGGCGCAGGCCGCCGGCGTGCCCGCAAGCAGCGTCTCGATCGCGCCGCCGCCCGACCCCGGCGCGCCGCTGGCCGCCCGGGTCAGCTTCCCCTCGGGCGCGGCCGGCCTGGACGCGGCGCTGCGCCTCGCGCGCGCTCTGCACCTGCGCACCGCCGCGCCGCCCGCCGCCCAGGGCCTGGCCGCGTGCAACGCCAGCGCGATCCGCGTGCGCGTCCTCGACGCCCTGGCGCCAGAGGCGCGTCCTGCACACCAGCCCTGCACCCGCGCTCGGGCGCGCCGCTGCCGGGCCCCCGCCGCCCGCTGTGCGCCTGACTGGGGACGCGGTCGGGGGCGCAGGCAGGCCCTTTCTGCCCCCCAGGCGCGCCTGCGCCGCGCCTGCCGCGGTCGCCGCGTCGCTGCGCCGCGCAAACAATGCAACGCAGACATTTGGCGGCATACCCCGTGGGGCAGAGGAGACCTGCTCGTGCATGCACCGACGCACATGCTCAGGGCATCCTGACCTAATTCCTTGACTGGCCAATCGCAGGTGCCCCGCAGGCTCTCCGCACCGTGTGGAGGGTGACGCCTGTCAATATCGCAGCGCTGGCTGCGTCCGTGTTCATTCCGATCGTTGTCTGTGCCTTTCTGTTCCAGCGCCCGCGCGGCCGGGGGCGGGGCCGCGGCGGGGCAAGCGGCGCACAGGGGCGGCGCGGCGTCAGGAAGGTTAGGCTGTAGTCCTGCCGGCGGTGTGGGCCTGTGAAAACTTTCACCTCTAGCTACCTCTTCACCTGCTCCCCGCCAGGCGACCTCGGATCTATCCGGACATGCCGGCTGTCTTCTGGGTTCCAACATACTACCCTACTGCACCTACCGCACTGCGGTGAAGCGCACATAACGCGCGACATATGCCGGTGCGCAAGTATGTCAGCGCTGGATACCGGCGGGTCACGCCATTGTGCGGGCTGTTGGCAAGTGAGCACAAGAGAGGTGAGTGGCAATTGATGCACAAGATGACAGGACGCCGTGCAGGCCGGCCCTGCATAGCTCAGCGATAGTGCGTCCTGCTGTGCGTCCCAGAGCACTGCCAGTGAGTAAGGCGGAGAACTGCTGGTACCTGGCACATCAGCAGGCCCGCCAACGAGCAACGAGCAGCTATCGCGAGAATGCATCCCCATGGATCATTGAGCGAGATTAGAATCAGTTTGAACCTGTAGAAAACCAGTCTGGTTTTCTTTGTAGAGCTGTCCCCCTCCTATTTGCAACGACAAGGTCTCTCTTACGTATAGCAAAGCGCGCACAGTGTTTTGAGCTCCAACTTGTAGCGCTCAAGTGCACTGGAGTAGCTTTGCGCTATGGCGCTGCCATGGGGTGTGCCGGCGGATGTGAGCAGCGCGGAAAATGACCCTGTGCGCGAAAGAACCGAGCTGGCTGCGCAGCTCGGTGTCGAAAGCGGCACACGAATAGAGGTATGGTGGCGTGCGCACTATGCATTTTTGCTCAGGCACATTTGTCTTTGTTGCCTGCGCGCTGCAGCGTGTGTATAGAGTTGTCAATATCTGAAGTGTGTCTGCCTAACCTCGAGCCTGGAGTGGTGTCTGCAACTTTTGGTGCATTGATGCGGCGCAGGTGAGGTGGGTGCTCAGCGACGACGACGGCGACGAGGTGTCGGTGCGTTCTGCACGCGGCCTTGCAGCACACAAATTCCCAGCAGCTAGCGGCTGTCGTCCGTGCGCCATCTCTTTGCAAGCGCTTTTAGCAGGTCTGCACCAAGCACCCCACCCTCTGCGGAGGTTGTGCTGCCCTGCCCGGCTGCCGCGCTGCATAAATTTTGGTCAGGAGCGGCCGGGTGCGCCTTCTTGGTGTGCGGTATGCGCGCTCGACAGCACCAAGCCTGACCCCCAGACCGATACACCGGTGCACCTCCTCCAGGTATGGTGGGGCGCGTCTGTGCTGGATCCGCGCGAGGCGGACGGCACGTGGCGCATCCAGTATGATGAACGCGAGGGCTTTGACGCGGAGGACGCGCATGTGGACTTTTTGACCAAAAGCGCGCCCTGGGCGTTGGTTATGCACCTTGCAGAGTCGGCATGCCAGCTGATGCCCTTGTATCAGCTGGACACTGCAGCCCAGTGGGCGCTTCAGGAGATCTGAATGATGTGCGATATAGGCAAACCAGCACAATGCCTGGGCACCCGCTTGACACTCCTGTGCAGGGGCAGGCCCTGCTGATGGGCCTGCGCTTCTGGTTGTGTCCACCCTGACGACTTCAGCTGCGAGTGAGCCGCATGCCAGGTGTATGACACTCCCGAACGATGCGCGGCTGGCAGCGTCTGTGGTGCAGAGGCGGCGAGTGCCTGCGCGCTCCCTCTGGTGGCTTGCAGGCGCCGCGCGGGGCCGCCGGCAAGCAGCCTGACCCGACCGACCGTCGACGGCGCAGGCGCGCTCAAGGACGTCGGCAGCGCGGACATCCTGCGCTGGCGGCGGGAGGGCTGCGCGGCGGACGCGGCGGACGCGGACGAGGGCGAGGAAACTGTCAGCCTGGTGCGCCCATACCCTGACCCTACCACTCGTCAGCGCCGGCCGCTCTCCAGCGGTGCGCGCTGCTCCAGGAGACGTGCTGCGCGCACCCTCTGGCGCCTCGCCGTCGTGCGGCAGCGCGAGCGGCTCAGCGCCTGTGAGCCCCGCACGTGCTGTCAGCGTGTCAGCGGCCCTGCTGCGCCGTGTGCAGCAGCGCTCGGCAGTCCGTGCCCTGGCAGTTCAGCACGAGCAGCTCTGCGCTGAGCTGGCAGCCTGGCGCGCCAGCACGTTGCAGCGCCACCCGCCCGGCCCCTCGGCTGGGCCGCGACAGCAGTCGGTGTGCGCTGACGCGGGCGCATGGCTGCGCAGGCTGAGCTGAGCGCGGAGCAGGACGCCCTGGACAGGCGCGCCCGCTCCCGGACCTCGCCGGAGCCCTGCGGTGGCTGCCAGCCGCGCGTGTCACGGTGGCATCAGGGAGGGAGCGAGTGGCGCGCCGGCAGGAACCTGTTGCCCATGCTTGCGCCCGAGCTTGTGTTGCCTTTGCTTCTGCTGGCGTGGGGCGCGGGGCTTGCGCGCCCTCGAGCCTGCGCAGCAGGGCCGCCCACTGCGCGCTGACCGCGGCCGTGCGGGGGCAGGGCCGTCGGGCCGCTGGACGGGCACGCAGCGGCCGCCCTTGCAGCGATGCCTGCCGCGCGGGTGCGCCCGCAGCGCGCGGTCGCCACAGTCAAGCACCCACAGCGTGCTGCCCTAGATGATGAGAAGGCTTGAGGGGGGTAGGGTATACGGGATATGCAAACCCTAACCCTACCCTATCACCGCGCAGGCCGCAGCGCTGGCGGCGGGCATGCGCGACTTCACCGACCACGTGCTGGCGTCGCTGCGCCGCAAGGCGCCCGGCGCGACCGTGACCGAGCAGGACGTGCGCGCCATGCTCAGCGACTTCCACGGCCGCGCCGGCTGACGCGCCCCCCGACAGAGCGATCTCCACCGCCGTGCCTGCTGGCGCGCCCCCGGACAGCGGCTGCCTACACCTCCGTTAGAAGGCGCCTTGTACACTGCCGGAAAGCAGGCGCGGCGGCCGGAGGGGCCCGCCAGTTGTATGTATACTCACTCCTGTGCCGGTGCGGGCAGCGCTGCATGGACCGGGTAGAGTGTCAGCGACGTCCCGTCCCGTCAAGTCAAAGAGGCTGAGCATGCCTGTGCTCCGCTGCCTGGTGTTCTGGGCTGCTCCCTGCCTGGTTGTGGCAGAAGTTCTGCCGCATAACAGTGATCGTCCATCAATGTCTTTATATGCGGGGACACAGATGCACCAGTCCTGCAACCAAGTGACGCACACCGCATGCGTACAAAAGCACACCGCAGCGCCCAAGGACACATACTATAATCAGGAATACAGACAGACGGTAGCTGTATACTTACTTCTCTCAGGGCGACAGGGCAACGTGAGCACTTCAACGCCACACACAGGCCTCAACGAATGGACACCACTTGTACGCTGCCATAGCGTCGCTATGAGCCAGCAGACGCTGCCTTGCCTTGCTCCCACAGGCGAGCTGAGGGGTTGGCACACGGGCGCTTGCATGGCTGCAGGCACTCTTCATGGCAAGCAGGAGGGCAACATGGGCTTATATTTCCCCATGACGGACCTATGATGACCTCGCACACACATCGTGCGCCCGACATGCAGTTGAGCGCGTGCGCTGCATCATCACATTGCTATGACACAGGACATGCGCATAAGACATGGCAGGGCCAGCATCCGTGTCACGCGGCATCAGCAGCGCAGCGTGCGGAGCGGCAGTGGTCGCTGCACAAAACTGCTTTCCGCGCAGCATGATCAGAACGCCTGGGTCAGAAAGCCCACCGCAAGGGCGGCGAGCAGCGCGGAGCGCTGAGCGCCCGCAGCAGAGCGCGCGCTGACGTCCCTCATGTCGCGAGACAAGCAGCCGGCAGACCCACTTGTGCTACAGGGCAGCATGCAGCGCAAGGTGTGGGGCCGCGCTCGGCAGCCACCTCGCCGCGCAGTGCGATGTATAGCCCAGGGCGCGCTACGCGCGCGCGCCTCCCCGCACACCCGTGGAGGCAGCATCCCTGGGCCTACTGCAGCGCGCCCAGCAGCACGGCGTGCGCGGCCGCGACGGCGGCCACGTCGCCGCGCACCGCCGCGCGCACCTCGGCCTCCAGCAGCGCCGCGTGGTACGCGCCGCCCGCGTTCCAGAACGCCTCTGGGTCGGCCGGCGGCGCGCCCGCCGCGTATTCGCTCAGCAGTGCGTACCACTGCGCGCGCGCAGCACCAGGGTCGCCGCCCGCCGACCTGCAGGCCTGCAAGCGGGATGCGGCTGAGCATGCAGGCATCCGGCAGCGCGGCATGGCCCCGGCAGCGCCGCATCGCATGCCGCCTGCACTTTCGCGAGCTGGTGTGATTAGGTGTTGGGGCAGGGCGCTTGTGCCGAGCTTGTGGTAGGGTGCCGGGGTTCGCACCGCAGGGAACAGCGGCGCCGGCGGCTTGCCATCGCCGTAGCCGTCGCCGGGCTCCGGGCCGCCGCCGCCGCGGCGCGCGTCGGCGTCGCGCGCCGGCGGCGCGGCCGACGCGGCCGCGTGCGCTCGAAACCCCACCTCAGACCCTAGGCCCGCCTCCGGCGCTGGCACGGACCGCGCCTCGTCGCCGCGCGCCGCCGCCTCAGCGCCGTCACGCGGTGACTCGCCGCGGCTGCGGCCGCCGGCGCGACGGCCGCGGCCGCGCCCGCGGCCGCGGCCGGCGGGACTCCCGGCGGGGCTGCCCAGGGGGCTCACGGGGGCGCTGCGCACGCCCGCGGCCGCCTCCGCCAGCTGCACGGCGTGCACGCCTGGGCTCAGCATGACGCGAGTGTGCGTGAATAAGATGTGGCGAGTACAGCTGTGCTACACAGAGAGCACGGACAGGGCTGGCAGCGAGCGCAGCATGTGCTAGTCAGTGCTCTGCAGAGTGCCGGGCTTGGCCCACTCTGTGTCGAGCATGTGCGGGCACCTTGCACATGCCAGGCTCTGTCTCCCTGCTTTGCACGCAGCCGACTGCACCCGTTGCATTCCTTGCATTTCGTTGTATAGATGCAGCTGGAAAGAACAGGGTCTCAGAGGAAATAGCCACGTGCACATGCGGTGCCGGGCGGCAAGGTCAGGGGCTGCCATCCGGGGCGGAGCACCTCCGCCAGCCCCGAGCGGCTGCGCATCGGCCCGTCCCAGTGCCCGTGGTCGCCCGGCCGCTCGGCGGCGAGCGCCGATGCCGCCCAGGCCGGCCCCGCCTGCGCGTGAAGGCGCTCCGCCCGCCGCTCGCCGCGCCTGCCGCCGCGGCGCGCGTGCCAGTGCGCTCTGCCCATGCGGGTGAGCATGGACGGGAGCGCCCCGCAGGTGCACACGCAGCACTGCCCTCAGGCCTGTCCTTGCCTGGAGCACCCGCGCGCTGCTGCATCTCAGCGAAGGCCACGCGCTCGTCGCGTCTGTATGTAGCAGCTGCGCCCCGCACTGCCGCACGTATGCACTAGTCCTGTGTTTACCCTGCCCAACCCAAATCCCCCACAATCCTGTATCTCTACCCTGCGGCAGATGCCCGACGCTGCATGTACTGGGATGCATCCCCTTGGGCCATGCAGACACCGCGCGGCAGCGCGCCCGGCAAGGCAGCCCAACGAGCCGCTCAGAGGCCCGGGGCGGCGGCCGCACCCGGCGGCGAGCAGCCGGCTGGCGGGCGCGTCCTGCGAGGCGCGGCCCCCGGGCCCCGCGCGGCCACCGCGCCAGCGGCCCCTGCCGCGCCCGCGCCCGCGCCCGCGCACGCTCCCAGCCAGCGGGCTCTGCACCAGCGCCACACAGCTTAGCACCAGCTCGACAGCCAGTGCTCCTACGCATCCTTGCGCTGCGCATCAGCCCGCAGCGCAGCCTGGCTGAAGGCGTGCTGCCCTGCACAGCGCGGGCGCCGCAGCACTTTGCGCATGCGCAGCAACCGAGGGATTGCCACCCAGCCTGCAGAGGGAGGCGCGCATGCGGCAGCGCGCGCAGAGGCGCGCACCGCATCGCCCGCGCTGCCGCCGCCGCCCGCGGACGCAATTGCCGCCTGGCTCCTCCCGCGCCCACGCGCGCGGCCCCGCCCGCGGCCCCGCCCGCGCCCGCTGCCCGCCGCGGCCGCGGCCGCGCCCGGCGCCCCTGCCTCGCCGCCGCCAGAGCTCGCGCTGGTCGCCGCATCTGAGGCGGCAGACGCCTCGCCCTCCGGCGCGCCTCGCGCGGGCGGCGCCGCGCTTTCGCGGCCGCGGCCCCGGCCCGCGCCGCGCGCAGCCGCCGCCCGGCCGCGGCCGCGGCGCCCGCGGCCGCGTTCCCCCTGGCCCCGCACCGCGGCGCCAGGGCTGGGATCCGCCTCGCGGCTCGCGCCCGCCAGGGTGCCTGGCGCGGAACGGCCGCCGCGGCTGCCGCGGCCGCCGCGGCCGCGGCCTCTGCCGCGGCTACGGCCTGGCTCAGCCGCGGCCTCATCAGTCGCGCTAGGCTCAGGGTCAGGTCTCCCCGGCGCAGACGCGGCCCCGCGCTCGCCCACGAGCGGCGCTGCGGTCGGACTTGCCTCTGGTGCCGCGCCGTGCCCGCCGTGCCCAGGCCCGCGCGGGCTGCCGGGGGCGGGGGCAAACCCGGGCGAGCCAGGGCCCCGCCCGGACAGCCGCTTGGCCGCGGCCGCCAGCACCAGCGCCGCGGCGCGCGCGCGGTCCGGGCTGGGCGCGCCCGCCGAGCCCAACGGCGCCAGGCCCCGCGGCGTGGACTCCAGGCTCGCGCGCGGCGCCTTGGGCTTGGGCCCGGGCTTCTTTGCAGGCACGCCTGCCTTGGTCTGCGGCCCATGCGTTGGTCAGCTGGGGCGTGTCTGAGAAAACATTATCGTCACGGTACCTTCTGCAGGGAGGAGGCGTCTTCCGCAGTCTGTGCACGGTCCGTGCACAAGCAATACAACCTGCAGCGTGTCACCACGACCAGCAGAGAGCGGGGACACTCCACTGTGCACCAGCGCATAGCGCCTCTTGCAAACGGGCGGGCCGCACCAGGCGCACGCCGGCAGGGTGCGGCCCCGCGCCCTGATCCGCCCACACAAACGGCGGCCCGCCGTCGCCGCGCGGCCGCTTGCCCCCGGACAGCGGCGGCCCGAGCGCCTTGACCTCGCGCTTGAGCGGCCGCGGCAGGGTCCCGTTTGGCGCTGGCCGCAACCCTAATGCTGCCACTCCGGCCGCCCCGCCAGCGAGGCATGCGCCAGCCTGCGCCAGCGGCACGGCCTGCGCCGGCAGCGGCGGCGCGGGGCTCGCCTGCCCATGCTGCGGCGGCGGCGGGCGGCAGCCCGCGGCCGCGGGCGCGGCCGCGGCGACTCCGTTGGCGCCGCCGCCGAACCAGGGCACGGCCAGCCAGGGCAGCCGGCGCGGCTGCAGGGGGCTCTTGCGCGACGTGCGGTCCGGCGAGCGCAGGCTCGCCTGGGCGCCACCAGTCGTCACTCACGATGACTGATGTTGCCTTGTACAGAGCAAGATGGGATGGAATATAAGAAGTGATCACATAATAATGTTAACACAACACAAGACACCCTCAACACCAAAATAATCAGCAGTTTGCAGTTCTGGCAAGTAATTCAAACAATGAATGCGCAGGCTTGCCTGTGCGCCGTGGGGTGCGGGTGCCGCTGCGGCAGTGCCTGCAGCCGCATCGGACGGCCCTGCATCTGACGCTGCTGCAGGCAGGGCGCGGACAGGCGCTGGCAGGCTCGCCGGCCAGGCGGCCGCAGCTGCCGGCACCGCCCCCACCCTCGCACCCGCTGGCGTGCCTCCGGCAGGAGCTGGCACCGCCAGCGTGAAGCTGGCGGGCCATACATGCCCTCCTGGACTCCAGGGTTTACGTGCCGCGGCCGCGGCCGCGGCCTGCTGTGCGGGCGCGCCCGCAGGTGCGCCAGCCGCTGCGCCGCTGGACAGCCAAGCCGCGGCCAGCCCGCCGAGGGGGTTGTGCGCTGCGGCGGCGCCCGACCGCCCGGGCAGCGCCGCGGCCGCTCCCGCTGCCAGGCCGCCAGGGCCAGGCGCGGCGGCCACGACTGGCCGGGCGGGCGGTGGCGAAGCAGCGGGTCGGCTCGGCGGCAGCGCCGCTGCGTCCCCGGGCTCGCGCGCCAGCGCGGTGAGGGACGCGCGCTTGCGCTGCGGCGTCAGGCTTGCGCGGGGGCTGGAGCTGAGTGCGCGTTTGGCGCCGATGGCTGGGCGCGCGGGCGAGGTGGCGAGCGCAGGGGGCAGCTGCCGAACTGGCGTCACTGCTGGGCTGCGTCCTTCGGCCTGCTTGTTCAGGCCAGGCTGCTGTCCAACCAGTGACGGCAGGAGTGACGCAAACGCATCCTGTGGGGCAGTGGCGCTGCGTGGCGTCCCCAGTGCTGGCCCTGCAAGCGCAACTGCACATTAAACAGAGATTATAAAGGTGGGCTGCGCACTGGGTGTTTAACATAGCCAGAAATGCTGTAATATATCCTGCATAGAGGCTTTGGTGTTGCATGGGCCAAACATCTGGATTAACAGCAACAAGCGCTTGCAGCAATTCAGTGTGGCAGTTTGTGCGTCAAATGAAGCTGTCGAACCCTGGGTGCAGGCACGCGCCTGGACTTTCAGCAGGTGCCTGTACATGCTGCTCGCCGAGCTTGTCCATGCGACTGCGCTTTCAGCAGATTCAACTAGACACTAAGCCTTGCAGGATGGTCAGCACCATAGCGAGGCAGGTTGGCTCTGCATATGTAAGTGGTCATTACGCTGCAGGTCGGAGCCTGGAGAGAGTGCATAACGTCTTCCGAAGTGCTGGTGAAGCAAATAAACGCAGATTCATTTATTCGGCATTTGCTGCCACCCACACGCTCACCCTGCCTCAGACATGCTTCACAGCAACGCACCGCCTGCGCTGCGAGGTAGCAGCTGCAGAGTGTGCAAATGTGTTCCTGAAGTGACCCAAGACAGCTCGAAGCAGGGCTTGGCTGCGCGCGGTTGGTGGCGTTCGTGATCACTCCAAGCTGTCACTGGGACAAGAGCATCAGGCGGCGTCAATGACTATATAAAGATAAAGAAGCAGTGCTTGACACGCCGTGCAACTGGCACTACAGGTGCGAAGCATATGCTTCAAGTTGCCTTGGTCTTGCTTGCCAGAAAAGCACATCAACTGATGAGGCCAGCCTCTGCTGTGCAGGAGTCTGTTCTGCGACAATGCCTGGCCCAACCACTGCGGCCCGCTTGTCTGAGGAACACGCGCAGCTGCTGAACGGCAATGCAGATCTGCTTGACGCCAAGGTGCGCTCGCTGTCCGTCGGATGGAGGGAGCTTGGCGGTGCTGGTTCGCCCTGTGTATGCTGCGACATACTTTAGACATATAAAAAAACATCTGCCCGCCACTGAGAAGCAGGGCGTTGGCACAGGCAGTCAAGCTGGTCGAGGACTTGCTGGAGCTGGACCAGGCACATGTCTTCAGCAGCTGGCCTCCACCAGGCGCGCCAGTCGTGCCTTGTCACGCTGCTGCTTCCGTCCAGGGGTGGCAACATACTTTTTTTGCGAGTGGCAATTTTCAGGGGAACTCTGTGTCGAGCGCATGCTCTGTGTCAACATGATATGAATCATTACGCATCACAGTTTCTGCCAGAGCATTTCTGCATGCTACGATTGATCAACAAAGCTATTTATAGTTGATACAAAACTGGCGCATGTGGCAGGGCAAGCTGATGCGGACAAGCGGCGAGTCCTGGAGCAGCTGACGCACCTGGATGCAAATTACAACGGGGGCTTGGCAGCTTACATCACTAATGCCAAGCGTCTGCTTGATGACTCACGCACAGGCGCATACACTTCCAGCAACACTAATTCGCAGCATGACCGTGGCAGAGATGCATGCACATAGGTCTACCACTTATGGGAACAGACCATCACTACCTAACGGCAACAGTGCATAGCGTGCTCTGTTGCTAGTCAACATGCACACATTTTGAGTGATCCGCTAAAACTAATACCGGCAATTCTGCTTCCTAGTCCGCAGCAACGTCCGAGCTCCATCGCCAGAGATGCATTGCCTTGAGTTCTGCCGCAAGCTTGTGTGCGGGCAGATGTTGGTCATGAACAAGATGATGAGAAGGCCTGTCGCCGCGCAGGCAAGAATGCGTTCGAGGGGTACGTGCCATCGGTGCCCGAGGGCGAGCGCCTGGACTTTGGCGGGTCGGAGTTCCGGGAGTATGAGCGCTCGGGCGCGGCTGAGGCTGGACACGCGGCGTTTGTGCTGGTTGCCGGCGGCTTGGGAGAGCGCCTGGGCTACTCCGGCATCAAGCTGTCGCTGCCAGCCGACCTCGCGCGCGGTGCCTGCTTTCTGCAGGTGCGCAAATCAGTTTCAGAACACAGGCAAGGAGCTAGGATGCAGGCGCTTCCTTCGCAGTGCCTAGGTAGGCATAGAAGAAGCTGTGAGAGTGCCGTGCTTTCATTACATACAAGCATTTCAATGGTTGTGGTTGAATGAGTCGTCCAAGCTGGTATGCATGCTGACAGTCTGAGCCAGGCCTGCCGTGCTCATGCAAGCTTCAGCCGCATCTTCCCATGTGTGATACACCAGGATCAATAACTGAAATTTATCAACTCTGCTGCTGCCTGGCAGCTTTATGTGGAGTCCATCCTGGCGCTGCAAGCGCGCGCGGCGCCGGACACGCGGCTGCCGCTGGCCATCATGACGTCAGGCGACACGCACGAGCGAACCGAGGCGCTGCTGCGCGACAACGCCAACTTTGGCATGGCGCCCGGCCAGGTCACGCTGCTGAAGCAGGAGAAGGCGCGCTGCTCTCTGTGTCAGCCTTGGGTGCTGTGCTCACCCGCGCGTCGAGTTTGAAAGTCCCAAGGCAACTGCTCTTAGGTGTGCTGTCTTACAATGGGTCCCTGTGTGGTCTGCAGGTGGCATGCCTGGCCGACGGCGCGGCGCACCTGGCGCTGGAGAAGGGAGACGCGTTTGCGCTGCAGACCAAGCCGCACGGACACGGCGACGTGCACTCCCTGCTGCACACCAGCGGCCTGCTGCGCCGCTGGGTCGCCGGCGGCACGCGCTGGGTGTGCTTCTTCCAGGACACCAATGCGCTCGTCTTCCGCGCCCTGCCGGCTGCCCTAGGTGCGAACTCCTACCTGTTGTGCCTGCCTGTTGTAAGCTGGCTCGCACCGTGCTGCTTCGCTCTGTGCTGACGGCGGACTTGCATCATGTCGCTGTAAACAATGTGTTTGCCATACGAACAGATATCCCACACAGTATCAAGACTCTGAGAACATTCGTACTCCTCTTCAGCTCGCGCGCTGCTTGGCACAACAAGGCCAATGAGAGCACAAGTAGCTGCTACGGAGCATGATGCCACCAAGCATCCGCGCAACAGACTGGCTGCACGCGCACGCGCAGGCGTGAGCGCGCGGCACGAATACGACATGAACAGCCTGGCGGTGCCGCGGAAGGCCAAGGAGGCCATCGGCGGCATCGCGGCGCTACGGCGCCCCGACGGCACCGCGCTGACGATCAATGTTGAGTACAACCTGCTCGACCCGCTGCTGCGCGCCAACGGGTACCCTGACGGCGACGTCAACGATGCGAGCGGCTGGTCGCCCTTCCCGGGTTTGCCCGCCCAGCACAGGATGTGCTGTGCCCTGCGCATGCGATCCGATCCAGCGGCGCGGGGCCTATTCCGCATGCACACCCGCAAGAACCTGGGTCATGCCTGAAAACCCTGAGCACTTGTAATGGGGCCGTATATTGAGCTGCAGCTGACATCATGTCAGCTTTGCTGATTGAAGCTCAGCACGGCATGCAGGCAACATCAATCAGCTGGTATTAAAGGCTGAGAGCTACGCGGAGGCGCTGGAGCGCACCGGCGGGGTCATCGCTGAGTTTGTCAACCCCAAGGTGACAATTCCTACAATGACTGTCAGCCCCATACATGTCTTGTCGGAGGAGCAATGGATGGATGGATGGATGGATAATGCACACACTTATGTGCTAGGAGGCCAGCATACAGGTCCCCTGACCATGCAGCATGTGCAGTGATTTAGCAAGAGATGTAGCTAAGCAGCTTGCTGAGCGTGTTGAGGAGTGGCATGCAGCGCCCTGCCTATGCGCGCGTTACTACTTTGGTCACCTGCAGTGGCTGTCGGCCATCGACCAGTACGTCAGGGAGCTGCAGCGGCCGCAATTGTAGCGTCTGGCGTGGGCCGGCAGTATGCGGACGCGACCAAGACGGCCTTCAAGTCGGCCACGCGCCTGGAGTGCATGATGCAGGACTTCCCGTACGAGCTGCCGCCCGGCTCGCGCGTAGGCTTCACCACCATCAACCAGGTGCGCATCTGCGCGCTATATGCGCAGTCCATGGGTTGGTCGAGCAAGGCGCGTGCCAGGCTCAGCTCAGCGAGGAGCGGCTGGACAGTCACCCTGCCTGTGCAAGAGCACAGCACGCGCACAAGCACACTCATCAATGCTGGCGGGCATGTCGCATCGTGCAGTGCCAGGCTCGTTGTGCAGGCCGTGTCCCCAGACCACATCAGTTCCTTGTCCGCAGACAGGCGCATGAAGACCCGCTACGTTACCCTGCGTGCCTGCCTCCTGTCGCAGAAGAGAACATGACAGTGGTATGGACGCGCCGCACATTGCAGGTCTGGGCGGCCTACTCGCCGGTGAAGAACTCGCCGGCGGACGCGCGGGCAAAGGTGGCCGCCGGCAACCCGTCGCACTCTGCCACGGCCGGCGAGCTGGACATCTACCAGGCCAACTGCCGGTGCGAAGCGGCAACCAAAGTCACAAACACATGCAGCGGTAGGCCAGCACATTTGGTGCACCAAGTTGAATGTCTGAGATGCATGTACTGCCGCACAACAGCTGCGTTGGTAAGTACTCTCACCTGTGCGCGGAGGTGTGCACGCTCACCTGATCCCACCTTGGCAACGAGACAGCCACACGATCCAACCGAGCATTGCAGGCGCCTGAGTGCTCCTTGTTGTGCGGTGGTGCGCAGGACGCTGCAACAGCTGGGCGCCAACGTGGCGGGCCCCACGCCGCGCGAGTTCAACGGGCTGCAGATCGACCTCTGGCCGCGCGTCTCGTGGTCGCCGCTGTTTGCCCTCACCTGGGACGACGTGGAGGCGCGGCCCGGCTGGACCGCCTCACAGAGCCCGAATCGCGCGCTTTCGAGGGATGTCGAAGCATTCGCGCAACAAGTTAGTCATGCATGCAGGCGCATGTACACCACCTCTTGAAACGACAGTGTGTTGTCACAGTGTGTTACATAAACACCCAGCAAACACACCCTGGTGAAAAGCATAGGGCGTGTGTGGGTTGGGAGGACGGCAGTCCAATGGGCAGGCCTGGCCTGCAGGCCAAGGTCAACGCGGCGCGCGTGCGCATCGCGGCGGAAGCAGCGCTGGTCGTCAACGGCGCGGGCGTGCGCCTGGAAGCGCTGGACCTGGACGGGGCGCTGGTCATCACAGCCTGTGCGGGTGCGCCTGGGTCGGGGTGCTGGTACATGAAGGGATGCGCATGTAAATACCATCACTTGCTGGTGCTGGGTGTTGCTGGTGTAGCTGGCAGCGTAACAGGTGCGCAGAAAAAACTGCAGGGCATAGGCTAGGCCAGGTGGGCAGGAAGCCCAATCCACTATGTGTATTGCTATTCACGCACAAGATGTGAGCGGCGCGCTGTAATTGAAAGTGCTGCGACCAGACCCGGCTGGGGTGTTGGGCGGGCAGCGTATAGTGCTGGTGTGCTGGCAGCATGAGCCTGCGCTCGCTGCATGCCGCTGTGTTTGTCATTCGCCTGGAGCCCCCGACGGATGGTCTTTGGTCGATGACAGGAGAGATCATTTTGCTGGTCATCTTGTTGGACTACTGTGGACTGGCACTGTGATGCTGACATGTGGCTGCATGACAGTGAGCTACCCCACCCCGCGCTGTGCCGCTCTACTTCACACATGCATTGCTGGCTGTAAGCGGCGCGCGCTGCGCCGGGCCAGGCGCGCACCTGACCATGGACGGGCTCGCGCTGCGGAACGCCGGGTGGAAGTGGCAGGCGCTCAACCCTGCCAAGCCCATGACGGAGGAGCAGGCCATCAGGCGCGCTCCGCCGCCGCGCACCATGCCGCGCTCAGCCAGCCCTGCTTTTGTCGTGCGGTTGCAGCTGGCAGCCAGGCTGCTTTCAGGCGCCTGCGAGATGTTGCATGCCCTTGCTACATGGTGCACCCATGTCTGCATGTCCGTGTCTGTGCCGCGCGATGGTTTGCTCACGACGGCCCTGGAGACCATCAACCTACCGCGATGTAGGTGAATAGGCAGGGGACGATTGCACCTGTGCACGCATGCCATCTGGACGTAAGCCTGCTTGCCTGGGAGCTGGCATCAGCTTCAACGCATGCACATGTGCTGCAGGGGGTTTCTGGTGTGCCGGCGCGAGACGCTTCAGCTGCAGTACGATCGGGAGGGCAAGTACGTGTACCCTGAGCCGGCCGAGGCCGCCAGCAGCAACGGCAGTGCAGCTGCCAAGGAGTTGGCTGCTGCTTAACACGCGATGGGTGGGTCTCTTGCAGTCCAGTTTCGGACTCCTATTGGGCCTACGAATGACGGGTGTGTATAGCTGGGACATCCCGCCTGTTGCGGAGCGTTAGCCTGGGTATATGCACATATAGTCAGGAGCTGCACATGCATATTTAGAAGTGCTCGGACCTGCACGAGGAGGCAAACTTCAATATGCGGTATTCCGTGGCATGCAACCCATGGACGTTGGGAGCCGTGCGGGTCCACACCCCAGTGGTGCTTGTGCTGTGCATAAATCCTGTTGTGATATACACTCCTGGGACCAATAAATAGCAATGCAGCTTTCCTAGGTAGTATATAAATGGAAAGACGGTTTATTTCCTATCGAGGAACTTGCATTTGAATTTGCATGATTTGCCAATACGCTCCGACAGGTGGTCCTCCGGACAACATGTTCCCTGGACAACATGTTCCAGTCGGAAGCTCGTTTGCCCAACTCGGCCCCACTCGGCCGTGCTGTTTCAGAGGCGAGATTTCAGCTAGTCGTTGTCAGGGCGTACCTGAGAGACCGGCTCCTGCCAAAGCACCTGCTTTCTCTGCTCCTCTACGTGCCTGGCATGACAGTCGAGGAGGATGCGCCGCCCGCGTACTTTGCGGGCACATCAGCAAAGTTCCAGGCAGCCGCGGACGTCCAGCTGAAACTGCGAGGCGGGGAGCGCCTGCCAGCGCACAGCCACATCCTGGCGAGCATCTCGCCGCTCCTGTCCGACCTCTTGGAGGTTGCCAGCCAGGAGCGCTCGGACGGCAAGATCGAGCTGCCGTTCACCGACTTCTCCAAGAGAGAGGCTGTCGCCATCCTGAAGGTGCGCAGTTGATGGTGACCACAGTGTTTGCTCTCCTTCTTGTGGTGATGGAGGCAGAGGGCGACGTGATCTAAGGCGCGCTGTCATCGCAGGCCTTCTACCCTGTGACAAGCCGCAAGGTGGTCTTCGACACCTTGTACCCACGTGACAGGGAGGTGCAGGCCGCAGCCATGCGGCAGGCGGCCTTGCTCCTGCGCCTGGCGCACAAGCTTGGCCCTGCGGAGCACGTCCAGGGCGCTGAGCGCTTCCTGTGCGACCGCATACACTTCATGATCACCGTGCGGGCCCAACTCGCTGAATATGTTCTCGCTCACAGGAAGTGCAAGCAGAAGCGAGACAGCGCTCTGGCTCGCTGCAGGGCTGGGACTACCACTGGAGCATTGAGTACGACGTCCTGTTCGAGACGTGGGCGGTCGCAGACAGGCTGAGCCTGCACAGGCTCGCTGCACAGTGCGAGTGGGCGCTCGCACAGCTGTGGAAGGAGGAGAAGGTGTACGCGCGCGCCGTGCGGGAGCTGAGCCCGGGCGCGCTGCAGCGCATTGCACGCAGCCTGTGCGCCGGCATGGAGGCCGCACGCCAGCAGCTGCAGCGGGTGCTCACGACTGCAAAGGGCCAGCACGCGGCGGCACTGCTGGCCGATGTGGGTGAGTATGCGGTTGCGACGGTGTCTGCCGCAATCATGATGGACTGGCGCGAGGTGGATGAAGTGCATGCAGGGCTGAGGGCTGCACAGTAGTGGGCGCCACGTGTGCTTGGCTGTAATGTCAAATATGGAGTAGCATGAACAGGTGCTCTGCTGCGCGCGCTAACCATCAATGCTTCTGAACGAAAGCAGCGCTGCAATGATTGCACTGCAATGTATCACTCTTGTACTGCTCTGGTCATGGTGTTTTGAGGCATGGCCACGGCTTTGTAGAGCATGGCATACGCTGGCACTGGGCATACGCTGAACATGAGTAGACCCACATATTGACCCAAAGTGAGGGTGGCAGCACGCCATGACCGAATTTTGTTTTGGCTGCCATGCATGTTTGCTCAGGGGTATGTCAACAAGTACGCTGGTATGCTGTGCTCTGCTGGGTGCTGCTTTCCAGCATACTTTGCATATTTATTGCTTAACGTGATGGCACGGAGCTACTTGCTTGCTTGTTGCGCTCTGTCACGTGGTTATCTTGTGCTATGCTGTGCTGTGCTGAGTGCTTTGCTTCGCTGTGCCTTGGGCCCCCTGTCTCCTGATCGTTGAATGATGTTTAGTTTCATTGACTAGCCAGTTTGTCAATGCTATCTGCTTGCCCGCCTGTACAATTTCCCGTCTTAACGTGTACAGCCGAGGCCCGTGAATGAGTCCGGAAACACACTGGAATTAGCAGTGCATTGTTTTGCTTCAACCAGCATCTGCAGTCACAAGTTAACCAATAGTGCATATGCTTGCAAAACTGGCTGATAGAAAACCTTGCATGGAAGTCTAAGACATGGAGCTCAACTGCACTCACGTCAAGATTGCACCACGCAGCGTCGCATTTGATGCATGCAATATCATGCGAGCCTGTGCACCAAGTACATCCATCTCTAGTATCCGCGGTGCCTAAACTTGCAGGGTGCTTTGTTGCACACAGGGCAGTGCGTACCTTTCAGACAGCGGCAGTGTAGACATGCGCCGTGCGTAAACTGGAATGCCTGCATGCACCAGCTTGAAACGCTGGCTGCCGGGAGAATTGCAGTATTATGCCAGACCAGGGTGCACGGCTGTTGGAAATGCAAATTTCAGCAACATGGGCCTGCATGAGCGCTGTTCAAGCCTTGAAGTTCAAGGCCTTAACGGTGGCAGTTGCTCTCCGGCACTTCAAGCGTCCTTTGCGTGAAGACATGTGTAGCGCCAACAGCTCCTAAGTCTTCCAAATGTGTCTTGTTCTGGCGGTCTCCCGCTTCGCAATGTCTCTCTGAAGAGCTTGCGCTGCTCCCAGCCAGCGCTGCCTGTGTGGCTATTCTAATCTCGCAATGCTGCGCAAGACACGCTGAGCCTCGGGGACCCAGCATGTCAGCAGACAGCGGCAGCTCTGAGGAGTACGTGCCGGAGGAAGGCAGCGAGAGCGAGTCAAGCGAGCTGGATGAGGCCGAGCTGCTGCGCCGCGGCGCGCCGCGCGCCCGCGCCGGCGGCGCCGCCAGCGACGAGGACCGCGGCGGCGGCGGCCTGACGGAGGAGGACGAGGAGGATGAGCCGGACTTCTTCACGGCGCAGCTGGACCCGCTGTCGCTGGTGACGGAGATGGCCGCGCAGCGCCAGGGCGGCGCCGCCGGCCAGCAGCCGTACGAGGTGCTGGCGGCGCGCAAGCGCGCCGCGCGCCGGGAGCTCGCCGGCGCCGACGCGGAGGTGGCCGCGTCTTGCTCTGCAGCTGACCCCAGACACAGCGTCTCCTTGCCCAAGGGCTGTGCAACTGTCTGAGTGCAAGCTATGGCGCGCCGTCCATACCAGCCTTAACGTCACTGCACTAATACAGCGTGCTCACTGCCTGTGGTTGTGGTGCTGCAGGAGCCTGGGCCCAGCCGAGGTGGCGCCTTTGGCGCCACTGTTGATGAGATCTGGTATGTGGCTTTCCCCTCCTGCGTGTGATTCCTGTGAGCTCGCCTGCAGTACCGTGCATATGCAAACGCAGTGCACATCATGCACGTCAGGCCAATGATTGTTTGCAAAAGCTGTGAATAGTGTCAGTTGGTGCTTACAGCCTATGCCTGCCACATCCCAGCGCCTCGTCCGGTGTCGTGCCCACCTGGCAGTGAGCAGCTTGCAGTGACTGCTCTCAACCCCACACAGACGCAGTGATGGCAGCAGCTCCGTCAAAAGCTCACTACGCTGCGCACGCTCGGGCGGCAGGGACGAGGACGCGGCGGAGCGCATGCACATGGCGCCCAGCAGCGGCCGCGCGCGCAAGGCAGCGCGCGGGCGGCAGCGGCGCGCGCGCCGCGCGGCGGCCAAGGGCGCCCGCACGCGCGGCGTGCCGGAGGAGGTGGCGCGCCGCCTGGGCGAGGCCAACCTGCTCTACGCCAGCGGCAAGTGCGCCTAACCCTGCCCTACCCTACCCTACCCTAGCCCCAGGTCAAAGGCGCCGCTCGCGTCGGTGCATCTGCAGGCGTGTGAGGCCTGGGATGCTGGTGCCTGGGGCCAGGTTCTTGAGCAGGGATGATGCGGGGTGCCCTGGCAGGCCGGCGACGCACCGAGCCGAACCAGCGTAGCACCGTCTGCCAATGATGGCATGCAACGCGCACACACGGCGCACGCCTGGTGGCAGCACCGCATGTCTGGTCCGTGCCTTGCGCGCCTTCAGCCATGGGTTCTGCCGCATCACATCTCAGTGCGTGTGCCAACCTGCCGTGACGCCGGCAGCATCAGCGTCCTCTCCAACCCAGACCGGGCCCCTATCACCTGCTTGGGTCAGGCGCTGGGAGGTGCGCGCCCAGGTACGAGCCCGCCATTGAGCTGCTGCTGGAGGTCATCCAGGCGTCGCCCAACCTGCCGGACCCCTACCACACACTTGGCCTGCTGCATGAGCAGGCGCTTACCCGCCCGATTCCCCTGTCCCCTCACTCCCCTCGGGTTATATCTGGCGCCGCCCAACCTGCTCGATGCGTATCACACGCTCAGCCTGCTGCACGAGCAGGCGCCCCCGCCCTACTCCTCTGACCCCTCAGTCTCCTCAGGTTGCGGCGCGACGGGGCGCCACGCTGTCTTGCCGCACACGCGCGTGTTGGCCGCACGCTTGCTGGCCAGTAGACCGGCTGTAAGTCTTGGTTTATAGCTGATTGCAGAGTGCGGCGTTCAGCAGGAGGACATGACATGAGGCATGCCGGCATGCGGCTGCAGGTGGGCGAGCCGGGCAAGGCGCTGGACTTTTACATGATTGCGGCGCACCTGACGCCGAAGGACGCAGGCCTGTGGCACCGCCTGGCCACGCTGTCAAACGAGCAGGGCTGCCTGCGGCAGGCCATCTACTGCCTGGGCAAGGCGCGCGCGGCGGCGCCCGCCGCCCGCTGCCCGCTGTCGCGGGCTGGCGCGCTTGAGAGGGCTGCACTGCTATGTCTTGTCAGGCAATGAGACTCGCAGACTTATGCCACCGTCGAGCCCTGTATGCTCGTGTTACGCGGCGGTCTAACCATGCTTGGCCCATGCGTGGTGCGGCCATGCGCGCGACCGGACGCATGCACCTGCCCAGCCGGGACAGCCCCGCCGCAGCAGAGGGCCCTGCCCTGACCTCCGCGGGGAGCCGCGCTCGAGCGCGCGCCGTGCGCGCGCGCGCAGGTGATCGCGCGCGACCGGGACGACCTGGATGCGCGCTGGGACCGCGCGGTGCTGTACCAGGAGGTCGGCGAGCACCGGCGCGCGCTGGCCGCGTTTGACGTCATCGCCGAGGCGCGGCCGGCCGACGGTGAGGCGCGCGCCCGCGCCGAGGCCCCGCGCCCGGCGCGCCGCCGCGCGCCGGGCCCGCCTCATGAGCCTGCCTGCCGCTGCCGTGCCCCGCGCGGCGACTGTGCCCGCCACGCCCGGCTTGGGCTTTCATGGGCGCCCGAGCGTGACTTTGAGCCCGCCCCGTCCCGGCCGAGCTGTGGCTGGACGATGCGAGGGAGCCGATCCAGAGTGCAGGTCAGGCCCCGATCTGCGCTGTTGCGGCGAAGGTGGTCCAAAGTGCAGTGTACTTGCTGACTTACATGTTAGTGGCGACGGGGGTCCATGTGCACTCGCTTATGCACAGTCCTGTGGCGACGAAGGTGGTCAAGTTCCGCGCGCGCCTGCACCACAAGCTGGGCCAGCCGGAGCGCGCGGCCGGCCTGCTGGAGGACTTCGTGCGCCGCTTCGCCGACGACGCCGACCTCACGCACGTCAACATCCTGGCCGAGCTGTACATGGAGGCCGGCCGCTTTGCGGAGGCCGCCGCGCTCATCAGCCAGGCCGAGGCGCGGCTGGGCGCGGGCGCCGGCGCGCTGCCCGTCGACCTCACGGTGCGGCACGCGCTGGGGGCGTCTCGCCCATGAGGCTACTGTGGCGGTGAGATAGGCTCTCTTTTGCGTTATGCCAGGAGCTGTTGCTGCTGCGCCCCTCGCATCAGCATAGAGTGTGAACGCGCCGCAAGTGCTGTGTGGCCTGGCGCTGGCAGCGTGTTGCTGGGTTTACCATGAAGTAGGCCAGTCTGATGCAGGTCTGCATGAAGCTGTGCATGACGCTGGCAGCGACACGGCTGCTGCACCATGCGTACATGTCCTGACACGGGAGGGCCACTGTCACGTTGGTCATCTTCATCGGCCGCTGCGGGGAGGCGCAAGTCCCTGCACCCCCGCGAGCCCTCCCCCAGCCGCGCAGCGCCGCGCAGGTCAAGCTGGCGCAGTGCACGGCGGCGGGCGGCGACACGCCGGCCGCCGTGCGGCTGCTGCGGCCGCTGCTGGCGGAGCACGAGGCGCAGTTCGCGGACCTGTTTGTCGAGATCGGCAACTTCCTGTTCGACCGCGGCGAGCCTGAGGAGGCGCGCCGCCCCGCGGCCGGCCTGCGACCTGGGCTGCAGCACCATGGAGACGTCCTGAGACTGGCGCCTGTGCGCAGTCAGGGGTCAGTGCAGCCGGCCTGAGCAGGAACATACCCAAGTCTAGCTCAAAAGTTGTGCCCTAGAGGTATGCTTGCACATGCGCTTTGCCGCCAGTATGGTATGATCACAGAGGTCTTGCTGCTGGTGGAGGGAGATCCAGAGAAAGCAGCGCCTGAGCTGCTCCCAGCAGGTCCGGAGCTCTCGCACATGCGGAGCGGGCCGTGCAGGCGCTGCGCTTCTTCAAGCGTGCCCGTGCGCACCCGGACTACGACACGCTCGCGCTGCTGGAGCGCATGGCGCAGTGCCACGCGCAGCTGGGCCGAAGCACAGACGCGGTCGGCCTGTACCAGGCTGTGCTGGATGGCGCGCCCTCTCCATGACCCTATTGTTCGTGAGTGGGTAAACAAGCAAGCGCACCCGTCTGCCTCGTGCAGCTGTCTGCAGCGCTCGATGCTCCGTCTGGAGCCCGGCGCCATCACTCCGCCGCGTATGGACACCCCGCAGCGCACGAGGTAATCCTTCTGTGTGCGTGGTCGAGTTGCGGAACCCGCGGCGCCGTGAGCGCCACCCGCTTGGCACCGGGAGGGGCCGCTGGCACCGGCGGACGTGCATGTCTGTGTAGGCAGCCCCTGCCGCTGTGCCAGAAGCATATGTGGTGCAAGTGCAAGCGTGCAGGATGGTGCCGGTCCAGCCGTGTGAGGACACAGATCTTCCAGAGTGATGCTGTGATTGCGCAGACGGCGCCGCGCCCGCCGGCCGGCGGCTGGAGGCGGCGCTGGCGCTCGCAGAGCTGCACGCCGGCGCGGGCGCGCCTGCGGCCGCGCTTGCGGTGCTGGAGAGCGCGCCCGAGGGCGAGCCGGGCGAGGTCGGGCTGCCGCTGACGCTGCGCCGCGCGGAGCTCTGGCTGCGCCTGCGCCGCCCGGCGCGCTCACCAGTTCGTGCTTGCGCCGTGCACGCTCGGCACCCGCTGGTGTTTCTTGTTTTCTTGTTGTTGTGACGCTGCGCCGCGCAGCGCTGTGGCTGCGCCTGGCCGCCCGGCGCGCCCGCCAGCCCGTGCTTGCGCCCTGCATGCTGCACTTGAGCTTTACTTTCACTTCTCGTTATTATTTTGTGTGACGCTGCGCTGCGCGGAGCTTCGGCTGCGCCTGGGCCGCCCGGCGCGCCCGCGCGCTTATGTCTGACTGTGCTCGCTCTGCACACCCTCTGCTGCTTGCTCGTCCTGCTGATGTCGCACGGCACCTGCCAGCGCGGTCGCCCGCGGCCCAAGGATGTCTGATGGCCAGCAAGCAGTGCCTCCAGCCAGTGCTCCAGCAGCCAGCGGCTGCATTGTCAGGGGACCATGCGGCGGCCCTGCCAGCAGCGCGCTCCGCACTCACTGGTGCGCATGGGGAGCGGCGGGCGCGGCAGGGCGCGCACAAGTAGCCGCGTCGCCAGTGGTCGCGTGCCTGCTGGATTATCAGCACCTGGAGGAGGATGCCGGCAGCCGGGGGCTGGGTGGTGCGCCGTCCGGGGCCAGCCAGCCGAGAGGAGCTGCGCTCGCTGACGTGCACGGCGCGCGCCGCGGCAGGAAGCGTACCTGGACACCATGCAGCCGGTGGCGGTGGCCACGCTGCGCCAGCTGAGCCTGGAGGCGGACGCGGGCGGCCAGGGCTGGGACCCGGCCGTGCGCAAGGCGCTGCGCCGCCGCGCGCGCCGCGCGCACCGCCGCCACGCGGGCGAGGCCGAGCGCGGCACCGTCTTCACGGTGCGCCGCCACTCCTGCGTGGCCGGGGTGCGGCCATCAGGCTCTGAGCTGGTGGTCTCTACGGGGAAGGCTCGGTTCCTTCACTCCCGCTTCTAGCAGGCTGTGACTCACGGGGTGTGCCGCCAGCGCGCCGTGACTCGCGGGGTGCGCTTGCAGCAGGCCGTGGCTCGCGGGGTGCGCGCAGGGCTTTGTGTCGCGCGACCGGCGCAAGCCGCACGTGCGGCGCGCGGACGAGGAGGCGGAGGCCATCGCGGCGGCGACCGAGAGCGAGGGCGAGGGCGACGGCCGCGCGGCCGCTCCATGCTTCCCCGACATCCTGCACGACCAGGTGCAGCTGTTGCGACATCACAAATAGCCGGATGCCTTAAGACGCCTCTGTGCCCGCACCCTTGATTTGCACGTGTGACTGGGGCGCTGCGCCAAGGCTCTGCAGCGTGCTGTGAACACTGCTTGGCACAGGCTGGCTGACAGGCCACCACATGGGTGCGCCGCAGCACGACTTCGACGCCTTCCTGCGCATGCTGCGCGTCATGCTGGGCTGCGGTCAGCCGCGCGACGCAGACGCCATTGCCGGGAGCCTGCTGACGGTCGCCGGCAAGCGCTTCACAAACAGGCGCGCGCCCCCGCCGCGCCGCCAGTGCTGCGGCGCGCTGGTCGGCGCGGCCAGGCACGGTCAGCCGCAGCAGCCGTGCTGGACAGCCGCGCCCGAGCGGACCTTGCCTGCAATGTGCACAACTTTTTTTTCAGTGTATCGTCCAGGTTCGAAATTGGGCGCATCTGGCGTAGCTGACCCAGGCCGCCCTGCGGGGCTACCCGCGGGGGCGCGGAACCGGCAACAGCCCTGCGCGCCCGCGCGCGCGCAGGGCCAACCGCGACTCGCTGCGCATGGTGCAGGCGGAGGCGGCACTCGCGCTGGGCGACGCCGGCGGCGCGCTGCGCGAGCTCAAGGCGTGCGCGAGCCGCTGGCCGGAGAGCGCGCTGGTCTGGAACCTGGTCACGCGCGCTCTGGCCCTGCAGGCGCGCGCGCCGCGCCCGCAGGTTTAGGGCAGGGTTCAGGTGGGCGGCACAGGCAGCGACACAGGCTCTGTTGTCTGATGTCATGTAGTAGCACAACAGGCCAGGCGCCGGGTGTCTTGCTGCGGGGGCCGTGGGTCTGTCATGGCGGTGGGAGAGGCATCTGGTGTTCAGGAAGGGCTATGCCGGCCTGCTTGCACGGGAGCTCGTCGCTGCGCGCTCCCACAAAGGGCGGCGGCCAGCGCCCGCGCGCGCGCTGTCAGGACGCGCGCGCGCGCAGGGCCCGGCCGCCCGCATGCCCGTCAAGCTGCTCGGGAACCTGCGCGCGAAGTGCCCGCGCAGCGTGCCCGTGCGCCTGCTGCTCGGCCACGCACTCGCCGGCTCCGCGCCGGCGCGCCCCTCCGCGCACACCCGCCCCTTCGCGCACGGGCTGGGGCCCCGCCTGTACTCGGCCCGCGCAGCCGGCCGCTGCAGCACTGCTCAGAAAGAGAGCCCGGTACCGTCCGCTCGCTGAAGAGTCCATGCTGCCCTGGGCTGGTGAGGAGCGCTGTTCCTGGCGCGATCAGCGCAGCTGCCGCTGCTCGGGCCAGCAGTGCAGGCTGGCGGGCGCGCGCGCCGACTGGGCCAGCTCGAGTGCCTGTTTCAGATGCAGCAGCTGCGCTCTCACGCAGGCGCCTGCCGGGCAGGCAGTGCCCGACAGCTGGCAGGGGTGCTTTGCACACTCGCCGTCGCAAGCCCGGGCCGAAGCGTGCGCCTGCTGACACCCTATCACAAACCCTGGTGCGCAGGGCCACGCGGCGGCGCAGTACATGGCTGCGCACCGGCTGGCGCCGACCGAGCCGCTGCCGCTGCTGTGCCTGGGCGCGCTGCAGCTGGCGCAGGCGCTGACCAAGCGCGTGCCCGACCGTGACCGCGCGCTGCTCGCCGCGTTCGCCTTCCTGCAGGCGCCGCGCCCCGCCGCCCCGCCTGAGCAGCCGTGCAGCAGCCTCCGCGCCTTGCGCCACGCGGTTCAGCGTGTGTGTGCAGCATTTTTAACCAACCACCGGGGGGTGCAGGAGCCTTGCACGAGGCTGGGCGCTGCTGGCGGGTCTCAGCACCGCTGACGTGCATGCGCCCACTGCTAGCGCTGCACACGGCAAATTTACTTACACTTATCTTGAAAGCGGTTACGTCTCGCATCAGCGCGCGAGAACTCCTGTGGCGTTCACGGCGACGCGGTCCCCGCGCTGACACCCGCCTCCCCGCGGCGGCGGCAGGAGTATGCGGCGCTGCGGCGCAACCCGCAGGAGGCCGCCTACAACCTGGGCCGCGCAGCGCACCAGATGGGCCTGCTGCACCTGGCCGTGCCGCTGTACGAGCGCGCGCTCGCGGAGCCCGGCCCCGACCCTGGCCATACCCTGGACTCCGAAGCGGGCCCGGCGGCGGCGGCGGCGGCGGACGGCCAGGACCCCGCGGAACCCTGGTTGGGTGGCGTAGGCGCTCCAAAAGCGAGCGCGCTGTGCCTAAAGCGCGAGGCCGCGCACAACCTGGCGCAGCTGTACCGCGCGACTGGTGCGCCGGGCTTGGCGCGCCAGCTCGTGCGGCGCTACCTGGTGTTCTGAGGGCGGGGGGCGCCATGCCGTCACTAGTGCTTGTGCTGTGAGCGCACGATGTCACGATGGCACGCATGTCTGCTCTCGAGTGCTGCACACATGTATGTCAGGCGCGAGCTTGCCGAGGTGAAGCCAACGCAGCGGTGTCCTGTCATTCATGTGCCCCGCCTGGTGCTTTGCCAGATCCGTGTTGGGCCGTCGGTTGACTTGAAAGTGTATTGTGAGGGTGGCTGGTGAAGGTGGAGAGATGTTCGCTTGTGCAATTGTTTGTGCTGTGGCACAATGTCACAGTGGCAGCATGACCACTGTGCTGTGGCGACTCAGCTGAAGAATTCCAACTGAAGGAATTGAGCGCAGGTGCAAACTCCTGCGTAGCATGCACAGTTTGTTGCTCACATGTATAGGTGCTCTTGTTGTTAGCTGCTTGGCTGCTTGCGCGTCTGGTCCCTGTATGCTGCTATTTCGCACCATGAACTTTTGCTGGATTGCGTTGATTGATGTATGCATCATGTGTTTATACCACTCTGCATGTCTGCATAGTGCGTGCTTACTGCATTAACTGGAACACAAGATGATGGTAACAACAGTGTATTTGCCTTAATTTCGCAATGTGTTCCTGTGTGCGCAAGGCATGGGAGGCAACTTACTCAGCCTGCTTGCATGCAGCCGCCAGGTTGTGCTGCTTCTGCCGCAAAAGGCCTTTCATGGACCTACCCCCGCTTGCCCAGCCAGCGTCTGCCCTAGCCAGGGTCTGCCACACTGCCGGCGCTTGCCGGCCCGGGTGCCCGACCATGACCGCCACCCCCGCGCCCCGCCCCTGTGGCCCGCTCACGCACCACACCCAGTTCGCTGCCCCCGCCGCCAGACACGCCGCCAGACACGCCTGCGGGACCTTGCCACACCATGCTGGGCCCTGGAGGGTTGCCACCAGGGCCCACGGACTCAGAGCAAGCCCTGCTGCGCCCTCTCTGACCCCCTGGCTGCGTCTGGACGCCCGCCGTCGCGCCCGCGGCGCAGCCGTCCCCCGCAGGGCCCCCACTTGACGTCCCAGCGCCCTCCCCTACTCCGCCCCCGCCGCGCCCGCAGCCCGCCGCACCGCCGGCAACGTAGCCGCTCGTGGCGGCCGTCGCCTCCGTCGGCCCCCCGCCCAAATCCCCGATACCGCTCTCCCCGCCGCGCCCGTAGCGCTCCCACGCGTCCTCCGCGCCGCTGTCCGCCGCGGCCGCGCCGTACGCGAGCTCCGGCGGGACCGCCGCCGCGGCGCCGCCGCCAGCCGCCAGCCGGGCAAACACGGCGCCATTGGCCTTGTCCGCAAGCGCCAGCACGCGCTGCACGCTCTCGCGGTCCTGCCCGAGCCGCGAGCACCTTCAAGCGGGTACGCACGGGCTGGTGACCCGACTGCGGCTGCACATGACCTCAGGCCAGCGCTCCGAACAGTGCGGTGCGCCGCCAGCCGCCGGCCGGGTAGGTGAGAAGCCGGGGCCTTGGCAGCCGGCGCCAGTGTGCGCTGCGCGCCCTCGCGCCTCTGCCGCAGGCTCAGGCTGGCCGGAAGCTGCATGCACAGGCAGGTGTTGGCGCAGAGCTGAGGCGCGAGCATGGCAGGCCAGGCGCGGGGACGGGCTGCTTGGGAAAGGGCCACTGGGGACAACCTGCATACCCTCGAGCCTGTCCAGGTTGTCTGGCCGCTGGAACAGTACTCCCAGCTAGCTTGCACGAGCATGGGATTGGATCAGTGCTTACACGCAGGTTTACGTCATGCTTGGGAGTCATGCGCCCAGCTGGGGCTAGGGCGCGCGCGCCTCGATGGCCAGCGGCGTGAAGCGCACAAGCCCAAAGTCTTCCACCGTCTCGGCCAGCGCCGCCGACAGCGCGCGGTGCCGCCGCCCAAATGCGCTCTGGCCCATCGCGTCCACCAGGCGCAACAGGTCGCCCACCTGCGCGCGCCGCGGGCGCTCTCTAGGGTTGCGGTAGGGCACGCCTAACCCTACCCAACACATATTTGACGGCAGGGGCCTTGGCTCGGCTGAGGCGTCCCCAAGCGGCCCAGCCTGCGCAGCGCATGCACGCCTGGCGGCAGGCGGCGCGGGCCGTCCGCCCCATGCCCAAGGGAGTATAAGGTACCCGCCGCCTCGCCTGGCCGCACTGCACGTCATGCATGAGCGGGCGGGCAGGGCGCGGGGCTGCACGCGGCCCCACCTCGGTGTAGTACTCCAGGCTGAAGGCCAGGCGGCCGAGCGCGGCCACCGTGTCCGCCTTGGACAGCAGATTGACCTGCGGCAGCTCCAGTTGCAGCATGGTCGCCAGGCTCAGCAGCAGCGCCGCCAGGTACTTGCCCGGGTCCGCGCACAGGTGCGCGTCCACCAGCGACACCGCCACTAGCCTGTCGCGCACCGCAGGCAGGCGCGTCGAGCCAGCGGCCGCCCCACGAGCTCCAACGGCTGCCCCATGGCGCGAACCCGGAGCCGCTCCACGGGTGCACGTCCACCGCTTATGCCGCCGACGCTCGGCCTTAGTCTGGAGCTCTGTGCAGACGTCGTGCATGTTTTGGCCTGCCACAGGCACGCCGCTGCACAGGCTTCCAGCTGGGCGCGCATTGGCTGCGACGCACACGGCCAGCCAGTTTCAACTGCAGGCTGGCAGCGGCGCGGCGGCGCACCGGTAGTGCCAGCGGTCGGTGATGGCGGCGATGACGGCCTTCAGGCTGGTGTGCAGCGTGAACAGCTCCACCTGGCCGGGGCAGTCGAACAGGACGTAGCAGCCCTCTGCGCGCCGCACGGCCCGGGCCGCCTTAGCGCTGCCGCGCTCGCGGCCCGCTCAGCGGCTGTGGCAAGTCTGCCAAGTCTGCCACAGGAGCCGGGCGCGAGGCGGACCTGCCTCGAGTGGCGCGAGCCGCTGCTCAAGCCAGTCCAGGTTCTGCGCCAGGTAGTCGGCGCAGTAGATGAGGCCTGCGCGACACGGGCAGCTTTGCACTGTACAGCTGCTTGCGGCGCTACGGGCTCGGTGCCTGGTCTGGGCGAGAGGCCAGGCCCCGCCCGTGGGCAGCACACAGCGCCCTCGCCCGTTTACTGGCCTGGCCAGAGCACGCCTGAGCGGCAGTGCGCTCTCTTGCGCACCGCCGTTGGGGCCGAGGCTCATGCGCTCCATGACAGCCTCCAGGGAGACCAGCTCGCCGACGTCGACGGCGCACTCGTACGGCAGCGCATCGTTGGCTGGGTCCAGGTTAACCACCGCCGCCTTGCGGCCCAGCAGGCGCAGGTACTGCTGCATGCCGTTGCAGTAGGTGGTCTTGCCGCTGCCCGGCGGGCCAATGACGAGCTGCCCAAAGGGCATGGCGGCTCCAGGAGAGCCAGTTGGGCTGCTGCCGGCCGCGCACTCAGTTTGCACCTTGGATGTGCGCGCGTATGCACACTCTCCTGGTCTTACAGCTTATACTGCCTTTTGGCGTTGCCTGTGTTCTTTGGCAGAGCTGCGTAGATGTGCAAAAGTCGGGACTGCTTTCAACTTTGCAACAGGAAAGAAAAAGTGGTACATGGAATTCATGCACCCTTGGTGGGCCCACTTTAAGTGCATGGGCATGTGGTGCGGGCGAAATGGTGTGCATGCAGGCCATGAACTTCAGATTGTCATACTTCAGATTGTCATACATACTCAACACATCAAACATACTCATCACGCAGACTTTGACGTTGTATGCAACCATGCGCCAAGTTTCAGCCCATCGGGCGCACTGCTACTGGTATACCTATACCACATACAACTGTGCCAGGTGACATGACCGAGACATCCTTATGTCTAGGCTACACCACGTGTTGGAAGCCATAGCAATCACACAGCTGCACTCCCCCTTGCAAGCACGGAAACGCTCCAGAGCAGGCAACGTGGGTTGGTGGCCGCCAAGCGACTGCCCGGCCTGAGCAATGCGGTGTGCATGTATGCATACATGCACCAAACACCTAAGCGCTACAAAAGGCATGCACAAAGGTGCTCTCGCATCGGAAAGCCCGCACGTCGGGCAGCTTATTGCACCAGGAAACAAGCATGCAGGCGTCAGGCCTCTTGTGTCTTGTCTTGGTGCTCGTCAAGCCTCTAGCCTCTAGGTACGCTTCCTGCACCCGGGGCAGGGCCCCAGACGAGGCCTACGCCATACACCGTAAAGTACAAGAGCATGGCCAGGATGCCATGCGCGCCCGTTCCTTTCCGCCGCCTACCATCGCCCTTCGGCCCGCGTTATTCACACCGGCGCTCTTGCGCAGGGGGCCGTGCTGGGCACGCGCGCCTGCCAACACAGGCACGCTGCGCTGCATGGGGCGCTGCGGCAAACAGACCTAGGCCTCTGCCAGACCCTGTCCCAGGCGTGCCGGCTTCCACTGCCCGACCAAACGCGAACACGCCTAAACTGCACCCACGAACCATCAGGCTCTAATTTACCGCTGGTGCAGAGCGCGTCCCCATCCCACGCCGCTAGCTCATGGCGAAGAGCCTCCCTCGGTGCGAACGCATTTCAGAAAGGACATGACGAGGCGGCAGGCGAAGGCCGCTGGGGCGGATAACATCAGCGCCCCAGGTCCAACGCGCCTTCGGCCAGCGGAACCCTAGGCGCGCGTCTGCAGGCGGCGCCATCCAGATGCGCGCCTCAAGTCGTCAGGGGGTGCTCAGGTGCTCCAGCATAGGGTAGAGGCTAGGGTAGGACGGTACCGAATTAGGAGGAGGTGCTCAGGTGCTCCAGCAGCGCAAGCGCGGGGTCAGCGTCGCGCGGCGCCAGGCGCAGCACGACCCACTGCGCTTCGCCGACCTCCAGCCGCAGCGCACCCGCCCCGCCTGCGTACAGGTTAGGATTAGGAGCCCTAGCCCTATCCGGGCGCGACCACTAATATGGAGCGCCCTGCCTTACACAGGCTGCGCTCCTGTGGTCACAAGGCACTCCGCCCCGGTCCTCCGTCGTGCGCAACAGGGCGACATCTGGGCACTGATGCACACACACTCCGCCCCATGCACGAGCAGAGAATGGAGTGCACCCGGCGCAGGCCCCACGTCGCCATGTGGCGCTGAGCTACCAAGCGCCCCCGCCAAACATGCCGGCAGGGGCGCGGCCGGCGGCGGGCGCGCGCCGGCCTTGGCGCCCGGCGCCGCCGGCAGCTTGGCCACGGCGCGCAGGTCGTCGTGCGCGAGCGCAAACGTGACGCGCTCCGCCGGCGCGTGGAAGCAGGCACGGCGGCCGGTGACGTACAGCTTCCCCGCGAATACGACCTGCGCCGCCGGCGCGGCCCCGCATCGGCACCTTGCCGTGCGTACACCAGCATGCCGTTCAAGGCCACCTGGCCGCACACGTGAAAACACGCAGACTGCCTGGTGGCCCTGCTCTTCAGACATTGCTGCAAACCTTGTTGACTACAAGGCCGGCAGTCGAGTGCCTGCCAGCCTCAGCATGCCAGCGCTGGCCTCTCCAAGCAGGGCGTGCCGCCGCTCCTGGTGCAGACGCTTCGGCCGCGCCTTCTGGTGAGAGACCTCTGCTTACAAACCCTATCTTACCACTTTTTATAGGGTTAAAATTGAATCTCCTGAACACGTTGCGGGCATGCGGGGCAGGGGGCGGCCGCAACTGCAGCAGCTTGGGCTGCGGCGCGCCTCGCGCGGCGGCGTGAGTGCGTTGTGCTGGCAGCCGTACGTCTGCACCAGCGCGCAGGCGAAGCTCTCCAGCACCTCCTCGCCCGCCGGCAGCCCGAACAGGCCCGCCAGCTCTCCCGCCGCCTGCCGCGGCCGCGCCCGCATGCATCAGCGGGCTTCCCCAGCGCTAGCAGGCTGCCGGGCGCGGCGCCTCCGTGGCAGCCGCCGCGTGGGCGCGGCGAGTGCGGACACCCGAATACAATGACTTGGGCAGACAACACCTCGGTGCTCGACGCTGCTCGAGCGCTTTGTCCGTGCCAGCGATCCCCCACAGCGCACACCGCGGCCAGCTCTGCATTCTTGAAGGCCGGGCTGGTGCCGGTTGTGGCGTCAGGCTGCCACATGGGCGCAAGCAGCCGCCAACCGCGGGGGCGCGCCTTGCTCTCGGGCGCGCCCGCCGCGCCGGCCTTCGGCGTGTCTGGCGCCTTGGGGACCGGGTCCAGGTTGGCCCACCAGGACGACACATCCGTCGCGAGCTTGGACAGGTTCTGCCGCGCCTCCGCCGCGCCGCCCATCAGCTGCGCCGCGGCGGGCGCAAGGGTTAGGGTTAGGCCCACAAGAAGGCCGCGGGCCAGAGACTCGCACGCAGCAGATGCCCAGCACCTGCGCGAATTGGCTCTGCAGAGGGAGCGCGTTTGCATGCGGCAGACGCCCAGCACCTGCGCACGCACGCTCTGCCGAAGGAGCACACTTGAAGAGGGGGGGCGGGCGTGCCTTGGTGGCTGCATCCTTGGCGGCATCGCGTGCCAGCTCGGCTGCCTGCAGCCCAGCAGCTTACGCGTCAGTCGCGCCCAATCCTACATCTGTAAACTTGACTTTTAAGCTCTTGCAACCTACGGGCCAGCCACCGCTGGCCTGCCTCACACTGCCGGTGTGCGTGGAGCCCTGCGAGTCCTGCACCACGCCCAGGAGGGACGCGCCTTGTGCGTGGCTGTTTCAATCTCCTTGAGCAGCGGGTCGATCTCGCCGTAGACGCCCGCATCGTTCGCCGCGTCTGCGCATGCAGCGCCACACAGGGCAGTTGTAACCAGCCCAGGGGTGTGCATCTAAACTTGCATGTCAGCTTGGACTCGCCACACAGAGTTTCATAAGACACGCGCAACGCATAGAAACGCAACATGCAGTGCCAGCCGTTGTAGCATTAGACAGACAGTGGCTACTTGGCATTCCTACAAGCCAATCACACCAGGTGTAGACGAGACATGCACGGCCCCTGCCCTGTATGCCTGCTGAAGCAAGCGATGCAACCTGCTGATTGACTGACATACGAACAGAAGCACTGGCGCACCAGCAGAGCGGCTGTGCCCTCGCCAGCTCTGTTCGGCCTCGGGCTCGTCGCCAGCCGCTGGCGTCGCCGCGGACTGCGCAAACGCGGACACCGCTATAGTGCTGGTAGTGGGCGCAGGCGCGGCGGCCGCGGCCGCCAGGGCGCCGCGGCCTGCTGCGGACGCGGCGCCGGGGTCGGGGCTGAGGCCGGGGGCGGCGTGCGCGGCCGGCGCGACCGGCGGCCGGCCCGGCGGCGGCCGCGGCGCGGACGCATTCTTGCCCACCACGGCGCCGGGCGCGGGGCTGGCGCCGCGGGCGGGCGCGCGGCCGGCGCCGGCGCCGGCGCCGCCGCCGCTGGCGCCGCCGGCCGCGGGCTGGGGTGGCTGCGACGCGGCCTCGGCGTCGGCGGGCGCGGGCGCCCACTCGACCTCCTCGCCGGAGCCCGAGTGCTCCACATCCTCCAGGCGCACCTACCGCAGGCGGCGCGGCCTCAGAACCCCCCTCGAAACAAGCTTCCTGTGCTTTGTGGCGCACGCACAAAGTTGGCAGGTGCATCCGCCGCAGCAGAGCGCCATGTAATTGCTGTGCATGACTGGCCACGGCATGGCCGGAAGTGTACCATGTAGTCAGCGGTAGGTCACCTGGACAACGTGCTCGCAACACAACGCACAAGAGCCCTGAAACCGCCCACTGCCTTGCATAAGATACGTGCAGGCGCCATAGATCGCTTTTGTCTGCGCTCCATGAAGTTGCTTGGAACCTGTGAACCTCGAGCAGGCAGTCAGGCCGCCAGCAGGGACCAGCGTGAGGGGCACCCGCCTCTTCAAACTCGGAGCCGACCATCGAGTCCAGGTCCAGGCTTGACGCTCCGCGCACGGCCTTTTGGGGCTTCAGCGGCGCGTGCGTGGTCATCCGCGTGCGCCCCCCCCGACCAGCCTCCGTTCCACCTAGCTAGCCTTCAGCGCTCCTCCGAGTCAGGCGCCCGCTGCCTTGTCGAGAGAGCTCCAGGCAGGACGCCTGTGGCGTGCGGGTGACTATCCCTTGATGCAGAGACTTAGGTCGACTCGTGCAACAACAACGTGTGTGAGCTTGCGCCGAGCTGGCCACCAAGTGCGCTAATGCCTGCAAAGTGCCAACCCCCTCAACTAGCGCCACAGCGTGAGGCCGCAGACAGCTAGGATTTTTGCTCTTGCTTGCGATCGTTGCAGTCGCTTGAGGCTTGAGGGTGTATTCAGCAATGGTGTTCACATAACCTCAAACTTACTGAAACCTATGACCGGAAGCTTTCAAAGTTTGTTTTCAAGCGTGAGCTGTTCGACTCCTTGGCGCTATTAATACACCGCTGATCACCCCATCGCTGCTTATCTCATGAAGCGCAAGTCCGGCTCTGGCTGCCTCACGCAGGCGCCCATCACGCTCTTCCTCCAGGGCGCGCCTGCCGCAAAGCGCAGGAAGGAGCTGGCAGAGAGCAAACTGCCAGCACAGCAGGACAGCCCTGGAGCGCATGTGGCACAACCTCTGCAGCTGGCAGCGGCACCGCCAGCTCGCTCTGCCACTAGAACTGCAGCGCTGAACGCGCAGCCCGGTCCCACCTCGCGGGGTTGCTCTAAGCACGCCTGTCCGCCGCAGAGAGAGGCCAGCCTGCAGCCAGGCTCCTCACTCACGGCCGCAGATGCACATTGCATTATCAGCCAGTATCCTACCGTGGAAGTGCGCGGCGCAGCAGTAGCCCAAGACTTTATAAGTACAGCGGCAGCGCCGCTTAACGCTGGCTGCCAGGCAACCACGGCAAGCGCCAGCGCCCACAATGTCAGCCAGACCGGCTTGCAGCTGCGAGAAGATGCTGGTCAGCCAAGCACGCCGGCTGTGGCCTGCACGGCCGACGACGGCGTGCGCAACAACTATGAGGCGGAGGTGCTGCAACACATTGCTCCATGAGTTCCTTGTAAGGGCCTGCCTGCTGCAGACTTGCAACAGTTGACTCAGCGCAGGCAACAACTAGTTAATGGCTGTTCCATCTGCACGACCCACACTATGCTTTCAGAAACCCGGCGGTCTGCCGCACGACTCACCAGGTGGCCGGCTGCCCTGCGCGCAGCGCGACGAGCGCATCCGCCGCAACCAGGAGGTGATGCGCGCGATGCTTGGCGCCGCCGCGGCGCCTGCCCCGCCGCCGCGACAGCGGCCGCCGCCACCGCCGCGCCGCGCGGCCGCGCAGCGCCAGCCGCGCGCTCCGCATCCCCCGCGCCGGTCCACGCGCTCGCGCGGGACATGGCTGCCCGAGCGCTCCGCAGACGAGCCAGCAGAGCCGCTGGTGCTGCCCCTGCCGCTTGCCAGCCGCGCGTCTGTGTTGCTGCGGCCGCTTTGGTGCTGGCCGCTCACAGCGCGGAAGAGCGCACCTACTGTCTTGGCAGGTCCAGCCACGTTGCTAGCGCCCTGCAATCTGTGGGGGGAAAATGCAGTCTGGCTAGAATGGTAAAGTGTTGCAGAAGGATAGCGCATGTGCCCTCCGTTCGCCACCTCACTGCAGACAGCGCCCAATGCATCTCTTGTTGTGGGCAGACCGGCTGGGCGCTCGCCACCGCGCACCTGGAGGGCAGCAGCGCCGCGGCCGAGGAGGCGGAGGCGGAGGAGCCGCGCTTCTCCAACTCCAGTGTCAAGGCCTACATCTGCGAGCGCTGGGCCGGCGCGGCGGCCGCTGCGCCTTGGGCAGCCCTGCTCGACGCCAGGTCCGGCCCGGGGCGCGCGCGGCGCCGCGCAGGGCCCGTGCTGACATGCAGCGTCCCCACGCCCGTGAGCCTGTCCCTGCAGTGCATGTTGTGACGCGCGCGCCCTGCCGCGCCGCGCGGGTGCTGGTGCGCTGGCGGCAGCCGCGCTGGCTGCAGAGCTGTGCCTGGGTGCCTGGGCCCCTTTCGAGCTTGTCCGCGCTGCAACATTGCATGCGCAGGACCAGGTCCAGCAATCTGGTGAGGCGCGTGTGCAGGCCAGTTGCGGACGCGCCGCAAGGGGACCTCACGGGCTTCCGGCGGCTGCCGGTGTGCTTCGCGGACGCGCAGCTGGCGCGCGCGTACAGGCACGCGCTCCACGCAGAGGCCTGCGTGCCCCGTGCGATCCTGGCACACTGATGCGATCTTACAGATGTAGGCGTGAGCAGGTGCACAGCAGTGACCCGGACAGGGCCAGATGCTGAGCTGCTCGTCCGGTGTCGGCCACACTTTCTTTGCCATGCACCTATGGCTTGATAGCTTGTTGCTTGACGCTGCAGTCCTGCTGCGCCCCGGATATAAGCTGGCTTGGTAGCTTACATCTTAATTGTTGCTATTGGCCAAGGTGCAAGGTGCTCTGGATCAGCGCAGAGGTTGCGTCGCTGGAGCCATGCGCCAGGCCCCTGGGTGGCAGCCGACAGCACGCCCCATCAACGAGGCCGAGGCTTGCCTCCCGGTAGCATTCGTGGCGCGGCGCGGCCGGGCTGCTGAGACCGGGGACGGGCGCTTCGCGCAGCCTGGACGCACGGTGTGGGCTGCTGGCGGCGGGCGGCAAGGACGGCCGTGTGGCCGTGTGGGGCATGCCGGGCTGCGCGGTGCGCCCCTGCCCAACGCAGGCCGCCCATGTTCTGCCGCGACTCTCTTTGCTGGCTGGTGGTAACACCAGGCAATGAGTGACGCGCGTCTCGCGTAAATGCTGTGGCGGGCAGCACGCACGCGCGACCTTGTGAAATGCGCTCGGTTCATGTCAGGCACATTTTTGTGCAGAATGAATGTGGCAAGCAGAGCGGAATGGAGCAAGGCCTTGCTCGCTGGCGGCCGATTGCGCGCACGCTGACGCCCGCCGTGCACGCCCGTGCGCAGCGCAGCGCGGGCTGGGACGCTGCGGAGGCCGCGTTGGGGCTGCTGATGAGCGCGCGGCTGCACCGCGGCTGGGTCGCCGACGTGCAGCTGGTGCCCCACGGCGCAGGCGCTGAGCCGAGCGCGAGCGACATGCCTGGAGATGCGGGCCAGTCCTCCGCGGCATGCCAGGAGCCGCGGAGCGCTCGAGTGGGGGCCGCCGGTGAGGGGGGCGCCCGCGCGCGCGACGAGGTGGGGTCCCCTGGACCGGGCGGCGCTGTGCCGCTGCTGCTGACCGCGGGCAACGACGGCGCGCTCGGCGTGTGGGACCTGGCGCAGGCGCGCCTCAAGCATGCCGCTGGCAAGGCCCGGCCGCTGCTGCCTGGCGCATGCCGCGGCAGGGCGTCCGCGGATGGCTTGGTACAGAGGCAGGCTCGCTGCCCATGGTTGCCGGCAGAGCATGGCTCCGCGCATGCCGCGGGCAGAACCGTGTCGCCGCGGCTGCTGATGCCTGCCTGTGCGCAGCGCAGGCCGGGCCCGGCGGCGGTGGAGGAGGGCGGAGCAATGAGGCGCCGCGCCGCCTGGCCTTTGCGACCGACCTGCATGAGGGTGCGCATCACAGGACACGCTCCCACCCCCTTCTGACGCGCCAACCTGCGGCCTCTGCGCGGTGCTGGCGTCACTGCTGGAGGTGAGCTGGAGGTGGAGGTGAGACCTACCTTGCCATGACACCTCCTGACTCTAACCCTGAACCCAGGCGGCATCTTCTCGATGCACGCGAGCGGGCGCGCGGTCCTGACCGCGTCCAAGGACGGCGGCGTGGTCGCGTCGGAGCTCGGGCAGGACGGGGGCGTCCGCGCGCTGCGCCGCTGGCCGGGGCATCACGCGGGCGTCGCCAAGTGCGCGCGCTGGCGCGGGGCCGCCGCCGACGTGTTTGCTAGCTGCGGCAGTGACAGGTGGGCCGCGCCGCGAGCCCTGGCCCCGCTCCCCGCGCGTTCGCTGGCACTGCCATGCATCCAGCCAACGCCGCTGCTGTTCAAATGAGTATATACGTAAACCGTGCACACTGTGAACATGGTCGCCCCCACAGAGGGTATCCAAACCAGGCGTGCCAACACCGATGTGGTCGCCTTCCGGGCAGGTGCATCCGCGTGGCGGACGTGCGCGAGCCAGCAGGCTGCCACGCGTGCGTGCGCATTGCGGACGCGCACGGCGCCGCGGTGAACTGTGTGCGCTGGCACCCGCACGACGAGCGCACGCTGCTGTCGGCCGCGTCCGAGCCGGCCGCGCGCCTGTGGGACCTACGCAGCCCAGGCAGCCCGCTGCACGAGCTCGGCGGCGCCCTGGCTGCCGCCACGGCGCGCGCTGTCGTCCTGTTTGCGCCCGTCTTCTCTTCGTGACGGATGCGTGCCACCATGGCATGGCCATGCGCGCAGCCCTCACAGCACACTGGTGCACACAGTGCCTAGACTGCTGCTTGCACAATCCTCATTTGTCTGCACCATAACACTTGCCCGCTAGGCTGCGCAGCCTGACAGACCAGCTAGGGGCTGCTGAAACACAGCGCAGAGCCCCGTCAACATATCCGCATCACAGTGTCACTTGAGACTCTTGCTAGCTCTCGGATATGGTGGCAGGTGTCGTGCGCAGCTGGCACTGCACGGCATGGTCATCTCACACGCAGACCCTGACACCTGCAGGTGGCCAGACGCCGCGCAGCGCCCCATATCGACAAAATTCCTGCCGTGCGCTTACTAGCACGCCCCCCACAAATATAGTTCATGCGTGTGCTTATCCTGTATGGCTCATGCTCGTTAGGGTTGGGTTTGGGGTGCATGTGCCGCGCGCCTTGACGACGCCGCCGCCGACGCCAAATGCGCCGGCCACCACGCCGGCCAGCGAGCAAATGGCCGGGTACAGCGCGGTGTTGCGCTCGCTCCAGGCCACATCGCCCTCGGCCCACACATACCCGGCCGCCAGCCGCCTGTGGTAATCGCGCACCAGGTGCCGGCGTACCTGCGCGCCGACACGACTGCGGCCTGGACGTGTAGTGCTGGGATTGGCCTGAACATTCACTGCTGGGAGCAAGGCACATGTGCCTGAATACTGAGAGATCTTCCGATGGCCTACTAGGCAGCAGTAACGGACACACGCCAGCGGGCCGTTGCTGGCTCATGACCCAGATTAGACGGGCGAGTGCGTGCACAGCATGTCCGTGAAAGCAGCGCGCAACTCTCGCGACTAACAATCCTGACCCTCACTGCCTGTCTAGCACATCCACAGAGAGGTCGCATGCTTCCGCAATGCAGTGTCCGTGTGTAGTGCTAAAGCTGCGCTTCTGGACGCGCACCAGCACAGTGACGAGCAGGACAAGCGGCACGATAGAGCACACCACCGCCCAGTACGCCGCGCTGCCGCACTGCACGCGCGCCTTGAGCAGGTCCGAGACCAGCACGCCTGCACCCGACAGACATGCCTGACCCTCAACGCAGCCTGCAGTGCAAAGGCAGCAAAGCACTCAGCGCACTGATCCACTGCACAAGGGGCGCGCCGCACCGCCGAACAGCACCACGAGCACCGCGAGCTTGCCCAGCGGCACCTGCCGCCGCACGGAAAACTTCTCGCTGGCCGCCGCAGCGTCCTCTGCTGCCAGGTCGTTCAGGTGCCAGTCCGCTCCCGCGCCCGGCTCGCCTTCGCGAGCCTCTTCTTTAGCGCGCGCCTCCCCGCCGCCGTTCAGCGCCTTATGCCTGGCTCCCGCGGTTCCGTACTCGGCACAGCCATCATCCGCATCACGTACTGCTGCCGACTCGGAGCGCTCCGTGACTGTCCGCAGCACAGAGGGCGACACGCCGTTCGTGGCTCCGTCCGGCGCCGCGTGCATCGCGCCAGGGTGCGGTGCAGGCCTCGCCTCCAGGGCGCCCTCCAGGGTCTCCTCACCCCGGTGCCCCTCGCCGGCGCTCGCCGGCCTCTCCGGCGCGCCCACCGACCGATCAATGGACCGGCGAAAGCTGCTGCTGCGGCTGCCAAACCTTGCAAACTGGCCGGCGGCCTCGGCGCCGTCAGCCGGCGTGAAGGAGCCGGCGCTGGTATATGCGAGCGGGCTGCCAGCGAGCCCCGCGTCCTCTGCGGCCTGCGACTCGCTGGTGGCTGCGCCGCGGGCTGGCGTGCCCAGCACCGGCAACGGCGATGTGCTTGTCCTCAGTACGCCTGCGAGGCGACATGCGCTGAGCTGCGCTGAACTTGCAAGCACACTGAGCGCGCCTGCGATTGGGCCTGCAGCATGGCTGCGAACGGTAGGTCTGCTGCAAAGCGACCTGTGACATCTGGCAGCCCTGTCGTGTTTATCCTACTGCTAGAAATTACATACTGTGTGTGGTGCAACAGCAAACAGTGAAACACACTTTAGGAAGACACTGACTTGCATGCTCAACATGTGTACAGGCCAGTAGGACCGTGCTGTGCAATACATTGCGCGCCAGAGCACCCCATGACTACTCCCACGTTGTGTTTATCTGATATGTGCCTTTTCTACACCGTGCACAACAAGAGCCAAGGGCGGGACGCGCTGTGCGCACGGCGCCAGCAAGCCTCAGCATTGCGGAACACACTGGGCCACGCACGCCCACCGCCCTCCCTGATGTGTCACCAGCAAGGGAGGCCCGCACCGTCCGTGCGCATGGGCGCCGGCGGGTCGAAGCTCTCCGCCACGTGCTCCGCGGCGCGCTCCTCCGCCAGCAGGCGCTGGGTCAGGCCGCCCGCGTCGGCGCCGCCCGCGCCGGCGCCGCCCGCCACCGCCAGCTCGCTCTCGCGGCGCCAGGTGATCGCCGCGCGCACGGCCAGCTTCCACGTCAGCGCGGCCAGCAGCGCGGCCAGCACCGCCGTCGTCAGCCAGTTGGGGGACGCCTGCGCGCACCGCAGGGGCTCGCCGGCCTCCTCGTGGATCACATCGCTGCGACAGACGTGTGCGCAGAACCGGGTCTGTGCAGCTAGCAAGATGAGCAGCACCACGGCCACTCTGAGGACAGCTGTATGGCAAGGAGGAGGCTGGTTGGGCATTGCTTGCCTTGAAAAAAGCTCTGCCAAGCTAAGCTTAATCTGTGGTTTATAACTCACGCGCAGCTGCACGCATCACCGCTACAACATAGCTAGCCCTCATGCAGCCTGCATGCAGAGGTTCAGGCAAACGAGCGATGCAGCTAACAGGTGACCTTGATGCGTAAGCGGGAGAGGGTTGTAAGAAGAGAAAACGTGCAATGCCGGCTGCTACCATAGATACAGCAGTATTAACACAGCCGTGTTAGGCTACTTTGTAACTAGCAAGCATGCGAGTTGTAGGGTGTCAGGTGAACATATGCAGGGCGACAGAGTTTAGCTCAAGCATAAAAGTGGCTGTAGGGGGCACTTGCCCGGTTCATGTAGCCTCCAACCAGTGCTCCCAGTATTGTGGCAGGCTCCATGACGATGATGAGGTCCCCCAGTCAATAAGGGGCCGGTCCATAAAGTGATGACGCTTGCCGACGTTGATGACAAAGTTGCTGATAGACCCTCCAACAATCGTTATGTTGGACAGCGCGATGGCAATATTTGTCGGAAACGCTGCGCACCCAGGTCAAGCGCTGGGTCATGTTAGCAGTGCCATGCATGCGTGGACGTTATGTACAAATGCTTCAGGTTCACCGCAAGACAAGCGCAGCAAATAAAACGCTTCTCCCAGTCAACATAATGGCTCGTGAAGCTGCAGCAGGCCGACCAGCATGAACTTTGTACCACATCCTTACTTAACAATGAGGAGCGTGTGGCGGAACAGCTCGCACCCAGCAAGAGAATGAAGACTGGCACCAGGATGCCGCCGCCGCCGAGCCCCCCACCCGCTGCTATGAAGAGACCCACAACAGCGACGCCGAAGCCCGCAAAGTCCCTCCAGCTCAGCGGCCATAGCGGCTTGTGGTCCTCGTCTTTTGTGTTTGACAGCAGCGGCACGTCGCGCAAGACCTGGAAGAGCCTGGAGCTGAACAGTGTCGAGCAGCCGGCCGTATGTGGAACAACTAAGCCATCTTCGTCCTCTACCAGCATGCGTGCTCTGTGCTGGACGCCTTCCTTGGCCTGCATGGCCAAGGGGCTGCTCCGCTGCGGCCGTGCGGCCACATAAGGGCTCGCAAAGCAGGCGCAGGCCACAACTGCAAGGCACCATGCAGTCACCTTCGCTCGGAGGTGCCCCATTCTACGCTATGTACACATGCGGTACAGTCTCCTGCAGGCGCTGGCGCATGCGCTCTCCCATCTTTGTCGAGCCCGTTGCTCATGCACGGCAAGCCGGCACGTGCCGGCTGCACGTGCTAGCCCTAGCTAGACTGTCATTACTGGGGCAAATGTCGATCGAGCTTATGGAGCCTGCAATTGCGCATGCGGTGCTCTTTCATCCTTGGTCATGAGTCCGCAGGGAACAACTCTTCGCCCCAGAAAATAATGCAAAATGCAAACTGCACGTCACAGAGCAGACGCACACATAGAAGGACAGGTACAGTAACGCCCGAGCAGAGCGCGCCCCGACCCATCACACACGCCCTAGTGCGGCGCCGCTGGCGCGCCTACTGCGTCAAGGCCAGGTGCGCGCTTGCCAGCCTGGTCGTCCAGGTCACGCCAGTTGGTCGTCACCGTCTTGGGCTGCGCTCGGGCGGCAGCACAAGTGGGTCGCTCTTGCAAGTACTGGGCTGCAGATCAGCTGGCAGGTGCGGCCACGACCAGGAGAGCGAGTAGGACGCCAGCAGCAAGCAAAGCTCATGCATGCTGCATGCAGACAGGGCTTAGGCGCCCTGGTTTTTGCTTCGACCACATAAAGCAGAGCCAATGAGAGTCAGGCCTACACTGTTGGATACAAATCCCTAAGCCAGAACCGTTCCGTGCAGTGGGGGCATGCACATCACGTGCCGACGCCTGCATGCAGGGCACTCGAGCGCTGTCGAGCCGCGCTCACACTCGCGCATGCCGCGCGGGCACGCAGCCGCGCAGGGCGGGCGCGGGCGCGCGCCTGCGTGAAGAAGTCGAGGCCGGCCTTGCCGTACATGTGCAGGTCGCCGTGGAAGGAGCCGCGCCAGCCGGTGAATGAGAAGAAGGGCAGCGGCACGGGAATCGGCACGTTGATGCCGACCATGCCCACCTGCGGGCGCCGGGCATCACTTCTGCCAAATAAGGTCTGCAAGGCGTGCCGCCCGTCATTCTGACGGGCCAGAACGAGGACGTTGAGTGATTACGTCCTGATTAGAGTATGCTCCAGAGAGCGTACAGACATAGGTTATGCACCAGAGAGCTAGGGTGCATGCGCTTCACAAGTAGTAATATAGCTAGAATGCTTCAGTACGGAAGGAGCAGCTATGCTGATGTTAGTCCAGCCAGCCTCGCGCGCCCGCCGCATGCACGCGCGCAGGCTGCCCGCCCGCGCCGGCTCCACGGCAGCGCTTAGGGGAGCCCACTGCGCACAACCGCATGTACGGCAACGAGGCCAGCTGCTCTGTTATGCGGGTTAATGTGATCCTTACTGCATGAGGCGGTTTTTGCGATGCTCAGAACAGCTGCACGGCTCAACCGGTACGCCCTGGCCCCGCGCACCTGGACCTCGTCCTGGAACTTCCGCGCGGCCGGGCCGGAGCGCGTGAAGAGCGCGGTGCCGTTGCCGTGCTGGCACGCGTTCACGATCTCCAGCGCCACATCCAGGTTCTCCGCCTGCAGCGGTTCCAGGTCAGCTCTGCCTGACCCTGGTTCCTCTCCGCACCCAGTCACGAAGGCGGGCTCTGTGTCGCACCCTTCTTCCCAAGCATTGCTGAGGCACAGGTGCCAGAGTTTGCATGCACTCGGCCGCCATCAGGGCAGCAACACCAGACTGCTGGCCACGCACAAACCTCACAGACGATCAGCCCATCCCACACACACGCTCCAGGAACCAAGCTAAGGCAGGGTTCCAACGCACAAGCGCGGCGCAAAGATGCTGCTGCCCACACCCAGGGTCAGCTCAGGGAGATCAAGTGGGTAGAGCGCGGCCAGGGAGTGTGGACACAAGGGGCATGATTGCCGATCAGGCGCGCACTTCCAAGCAGACGAGCACGGGCGCAAAGATCTCCTCGGTCCACACGTCCATGTCCATGGTCACGTTAGCCAGGATGGTCGGGCCCAGGAAGTTGCCGGCCTCGTGCCCCGGCACGACCGCGCCGCGGCCGTCCAGCGCGCACTCGGCGCCCTGCGGGCATGGCCCCAGACGCGTCAGCGCGCGTGCATGCGCCCTTCGTAACGGTTTTTTAAGGAAGCGCTACCGTTCTGGAGGATACATTATCAGGTGCATACAGCTGGATTAGCATAAACACCGACAGCCAGAGGCTGAGACGCCAACGAGCAGCACCATAACTTGCCTCAGCACAGCGCCGGTCCGGGCTGCCTGCGGCGCAGCAGTGTGCGCGCACGCCAGGCGTGCAAGCAGCCGCAGCATGGAGGGTGCGGGATGGGGCGCGCGCAGGGGCGCGCCTGGTGGATGCCCTCGGTGATGAGCCGCACCGCGCGCTCCTTGGCCTGCGGCGAGATGAGCGGGCCAACGGCGGTGCCGTCGTGCGCGCCGTTGCCCACCTTGAGCGACTTGGCCTTCGCCACCAGCGCCTCCTGGGCCGCGCGCGCAGCGGGCCGAGTCGGCGTGGCGCTGGGGGGAGGCAGGGCAGGGGTTCACAGATGGCGGGGTCGCTGGCTGCTGTGCCTCGCGTTCGTGAGCGGCCGTCCCGCCTGCGAGCGCCCACATGATCCACGCACGCAGAGCAGGCGGGACAGCATGGAGGAGGATATTGGCATTGCGTAATGCAACAGAGGGCGCGCCCGCCACGGCGCCACGCCGCCGACGAACACCGCCGCGCTGATGGCCATGCAGCGCTGCCCCGCGGCGCCGAACGCGGCGCCGGTCAGCGCGGCCACAGTGGCCTCGCGGTGCGCGTCCGGCAGGACCACCGCATGGTTCTTGGCCCCCATGTTGGCCTGCGTGGGTGCCAGTACAGGGTGAGGCCGCGCCAGAGCGCCATGACCATTGGCATGGCGCAGAAATTGGGCATAGGAGAAAGTGGGAGAAATGGATATCAGCAGACCTCTGGTAGAGCAAGTGCGTGAGCCAAGAGGCTGTGCTTGAGGCAGCTGCCCCGGCTAGACAGCATCATTGCGGCATGGGCTGACCTGTGGGCCAGCTTGCCTCAGCACCCCGTCTGCCTCGGCAGCCCTCGCAGACACGGACCACACATGCCGGGCCATGCTCCGCTCGGGCCGCGCTGCTGCAGGAGGTGAGCCCGGGCGCGGGCGCCGTGCGCCGCACGAGCGCGCCTGCACGCGCTTCCCGTTGGCGCAGCCGCGCTCGTAGATATAGCGGCCGGCCTGGTCGGAGCCGACGAAGGACACCGTGCGGATGTCGGGGTGGTCCAGGATGCTGGTCACCGCCGGCCGCGAGCCGTGCACCACATTCAGCACGCCCCTGCGCGCCCAGATCCTCCCATCAGGGCAGAGGCTCAGGACGCAGTCAGCCGCAAGCCGTGCGCCACGTTCAGCATGCCCCTGCGCGCCTACAGCCCTCGGGGCAAGGGCTAAAAAGACGGTGCACCGAACAAGGCTAGGACGACACTATTGATGTTCGTTTGCACCGCACTTGGCTACTGACCAAGTTGCATGTCTGCATCCATAGCTGCGCATCTCACAGCCTGTTAGCGAGGACGCTTCTGCAGGCGGGGCATCCGCCTGTGCAGGCGCATGCGCGCCGGTCCGCGCGGAGCGGACAGCGCACTTTGGCAGCCCGGCCTGCATAGCAAGCTCTGCCAGCATCACGGCCGCCCCCGGGTCCTTCTCGGACGGCTTGAGCACAAAGGTGTTGCCGGCGGTGACGGCGAGCGGGAACATCCACAGCGGGATCATCGCCGGGAAGTTGAACGGGCAGATGCCCGCGCACACCTGCGCCGCCGGCGGCATGCACCTGACGCGCAGGCGATGGCAAACACGCGCTTGCCGCTTCCAGCGCCTCCCACCCTGTGTGTGTTTGCAAGCAGGGCGTCAGCCAGCGCCATGTCATGCTCGCATGAGTGACAAGAGAAATTCTAAGCTTGTAATGCAGGACGGGCGCCGGCGCACCCCGAGCGGCTGGCGGAAGCTGTAGGTGTCCATGTTGCCGGCGACGTGCTCGATGTAGTCGCCGCGCAGGTCGGGCGCGATCCCGCACGCGTACTCCACCACCTCTGCGCGCGCGGGGCAGCACGCGTGCCGCACTTAAAAAAGCCTGCCGGCGCCAGTATGTACAGTTGGACATGGCACTGACACATACAGCAGAGCACGCACATGATCTTGGCACCAGCAGCGGTGCGCCTTATTTGACATGGGGATTGATGTGCTGGCAGGGATGTGCATATATTTGATTCACATTGGGAGAGCAGGAGCCGCAAGCACCGACGGCCGCCTTATCAGCACACTGCAGTTCATACAATGTGAGAGCTAAGGCTGTGACGGACACATTGCAGCTATGAGTGCTGCACAGCACCAAGGGGATAACACACACTGCCCTAACCTTTGGAGTCCAGCAGCCACCCGAGGCGGAAACTCACCCAGGCCGCGAAACACGTCCCCGCGCGCGTCAGGCAGCGTCTTACCCTGCTCCAGAGTTACGCTGGCCGCCAGCTCCCCCTGCCAGGCCCACCGCATGCTGTTTGCACAGCTCAGCAGACCAGCATAAGGCAAGCGCTGAACAGGGCGTGCTTGCAAGGGCAGCGGGGTTTGTCGCACAACGCGCGGGCATAACTTGCCAAGCTTTCGACTCGGGGCAGCAGGATAGCCAAAGAGCCGCACCATGTGTTCACGGATGAGCTGCTGCAGCTTGAACATGACACGCTGCCGCGTCGGCAGCGGCGTGCGCCGCCAGGAGGGGAAGGCATCCTTGGCCGCCTGGACTGCTGCCTGGAACTCTGCGGGGGTTGTCTCGGGGCACCGCGACACGACCTCTTGCGTGGCCTGCGGCGCTCTCAAGACGGCTTTGGTGCTTGTACAGACGCAAGGCAGCCAGTGAGCTACTCAGTACGTAGACGCATGCACGCAACATTACAGCAAGCGCCTGCCGCTCACCGGGTTTGTTACATCTATCCACGTGTCCGTCTGACTCTCTTTGAACTCGCCGTTGATCAGCAAACGCGCTGTGGACTATGGCCCCCGCGCGAACTAGTCAGCGGCGCGGTAACGCTACGGATGTGCAGAGTGACCAACACCTGGGCACTGCAGTGTGCAAGCTCTCACAGGCATAGATGCAAGCGCATGACGCTGTTCTCTAGAGCTCCGCGAGCTTCTGCAGGCAACATCAGAAAAAGCGAGGTTGCGCACCACACCCCGCAGCCTGCCTGCGCATTGGCTGCACGCCTCTGCAGCTGCACGTGATCGTAGCGCGAGCGCTCTGAACATTGTCAAGATGCTTGTCTAAACGCTCCAACCTCGGCAGTGTGCCTAGGCAGCTGTTTAAGTCCACAAGCTGCCAGTGGCCTATGGACCGCTGCCCCCAGTGGTCCACACGTTCCAGAGGCGCGAGTGGGTCCAAGGCACCAGAGCAAAGGTGCAGGTTCCCACCTAAATTTCCGTAATTACGGGTTTTCTTCTCGGTAAGCCGCAACGGTTACAACAATACCCGTACTCATTTTCTACACGATTTCATTCAATCAATCAGTCATGCGCACGGCGCGTAGGCAATATGTAGCCGCCCGCCAGCTTGAGTTGAGCATAGTAGAGGCTCTACTAGCCGACACGTTTCCAGCAACTTCATGCGCGTCAACGCAGGCACTGTACAGCCGCCAGCCAGCTTGGTGCAGCAGAGTAAAGCCTGTACTCTGCTGCACCCAAGCTGTCCGGCGGCTGTACAGTGCCTGCGACGGCGCGCAGGCTCTACTCTGCAGCGCCCAAGCTGGCCGGCTGCTGCACAGTGCCTGTGACGGCGCGCAGTAAGTACTTCCAAGACCCTTTCTGTGCCCCGGCAGGAGCTTGCCTGCGCGCCAGCGTCTTGCTGATAGCTTGGGCTGCTGTTTGGAAGCGTGTGCCCCTCCGGAGCCCCAACAGGCGACCTGCTTCGCTGCCAAAGCTGACGGCTGCAGAGCTGTTCCAGCCCTGGGTTGTCACTTCGGTGATACAGTCTGATTGAAGAGGCACACGCTACAGTCAGGATCATGGAGGCACACGCTGTGCCTCTCTGATCTGTTTGTAGCCTATGGTGTGACAGTCCCGGGCTGGAAAAGGTCCCCAGCCTGTCAGCTTTTGGCAGCAGCAGGCGCCTGTTAGAGGCACACGGTGCCGTCCTTGCAAAGAAACACCTCCGCGACGGTGCCGCTCTGGACGCGCGTCGCCAGCAGGCCAACGGTCACCACTGACAGGGCAGCCGCGCTGCGCAGGATGTGCATAGGTGATTGACCTACGGCACTTTGGTCTCAGTTGCGTCATAGGTCATCCATATATTTATAGCCTGCGCAGCGCGGCTGCCCTGTCAGTGGTGTCCATTGCCTGCTGGCGACGCACGTCCAGGACAGCTTGTCTGCTTGGTTGCACAGCGTGGCAGTAGGCGTTGTGCTTGAACTCACTGTGCTGCCAGGCTCATGGTATGGATGCAAGATGCATGCATGCTACACGATATGCTTCTGATAGCTGGCTGGAGCACATAGCGCTTGGCAGCCCCGCCAGAGCCGGGTGAATCACAAGCGCTGGGCTGTGCAGTGACGCCCGAACATCTGCTCGTGCATGCGCACGGCCAGCCGCACTTGCTGCCCGTGCGGGTCGCCCGCGGCGCCAAAGGCCCGTCGGACGCCTCGCGGGTGCTGTTCTACGCGCAGGCTGCCGACCACAGTATGCAGGAGCGGGAGCTGCGTGGCCAGCACCTGCCTGAAGGCTGACGTGAAGCCTGCCGACAAGTCGGTGCCAGGCTGCCCTGCAGAGCCAGCAGCTCCAGCTCCTGCATAGTGTGATCGGCTGCCTGCATGTAGAAGAGCGCATGCAAGGCCTCCGGCGGGCCCGCGGCGCCGCGGGCTTCCCGCACGGGCAGCAAGAGCGCCTGGCCGTGCACAAGCACGAGCAGATGCTTGGGCGCCATCACACAGTTCAACAATAGCGCTTCACCCGGCTCTGGCGGGGCTGCCAAGCCTTATGGGTGCTCATCATGCGTCCGCCGTCAGAGCAGCACAAACAAGAGAGAACTCGCAGTGGGTGCTGCAGCGGCCACCCACATGCATGCCACATGCATGCATGCATGGATGCCCACATGCATGCATGCCCATGATGGGTCAATTGGGTGGGTTAGACTGATGTTTCGGGTGGCAGCGTGAGGCCGCCTGTTATAATGTGGTTGCGGAGCTGAGCCAGTCCGGCAGGGACCTTGGTGGGGACTGCATTTTGCTACCAGAGTGTGTGCTCCCTAAGACGGACCCAGGAGCTGTGGGCTTGAAAGTCTGCCTCTGAACCCAGGCTGCGGGCTGTGGAAAAGAGCCTGCCTGAAGAGCGGGGCGCAGCATGGGAGGCATGCATAGCGCCAGAAAGCAGCCCAGTAGTGTAACAGCAAACACGCCCACGAGCGTCCAGCCCGACGTGCATATGAGGCATACGAGCGCAGTGCGCCCACTCTCATCTTCCAGGCACTGCATCTTGCAACCCCTTGTGGTCCGTTCGTGGCCGTCTGTCATGCACCGCCCTCTTGCACCAATCAGCATCAGGTTTAAGTGTTTGGTCACAAGTGATCCGCCACAGACAGTGCGCGCAGCGTGCTGACATACGTGTAGCAAAGCAGTCAGGGTTAGGCAGGGTCACAAGTCATCCGCCACAGACACTGCACGCAGCGTGTTGACGTACGTGTAGCGCGACAGCCACAGGAACAGCCAGCGGAACCAGACCCACTGGCTGCGGTGCGCGCGCATGGCGGCGAGCGCGGCGCACACGTCGCGGCTCACATAGCAGGCCCTGGCCCTACGGGCCCCCAACCGCTGCGCAGGCGACGCGCACCCCTGGCGCCCCGCCCCCAGCGCCGACCATGGCACGTCCAGCGGGCCGAGGAACTTCCTCGCACGGCTGGTCGTCTCCTGTGCGGCGGCGGCGTGAGCAGTGGCCAGCGTCACAGGCCCGCGGCAGGGAAGGCTCTCTGCATGCCGGAACTCGCGATGCAGCAGGCAGGCCCACGAGCGGACAAGTCGCATGCAGCGGCCACGCAGCGCACTCACAACAGCCTGCAGCAGGCAGCGTGCGAGCCCAGAGGCTACGCAACATAGCGTGCAGCCCATCTTCACTTGCAGACTACTCGCAGACGCATGCACTCCTGGGCACGCCCAGCTGCTGCAACCAGGCATGTGCGACAAATGTGTTGTCCTGCTTATTGAAGCAGGACAGCACATCTGTCACTTTGTCAGTACAAAATGCATGCGCTGGCGTCAGAAGTGATCGCGCTCATGGGGCTCGCATCCGCACATGGGTCCCTCGATCGACAGAGTGCAGCGCTCACTCACCAGAAACCAGAGGTGGGGCATGGTGTGTCCTTGCAGAGGCATGCGCGCCACAGGTGCAATGCGCCTGACGCGTCTTGCATACTCCCTGCCGCGCGTTGTCAGGCAAACGAGAGCTCAGAAGACACATGGCTTCAATGTCGGCTCATTCAAGGCCTCTTAAAGATACGCAAGCTGATAAGAAGGCCCAGTGCGGCAAGTGCAGCAAGGAGGGTGCGCACAAGGCTCCATAATGTGCTGCCACATGGTTCGCGTGGCCAGAGACGCCTCCCGCGTCAAAAGTGATCACCTGTGCCGGTGCTCCCAGGCTCGCAAAGCCGACAGCGCGCAGGCGGACGGGAACCGGCTAGGAGAGCCCGCCGGCAGCCAGGGGGCCGCACCATTGCAGCACTGAACTTGGTCACTGCTCTGGCGATATGCTCAGCGACCAGCGCGGCGTCCCAGCGGCGCTGCTTGCCATCCTGCGCGCAAGACTGTCAGCGGGCTCGAGCGTTCCAGGCAGGTGCAAGCAGTAGCCGACCTTCGCGCCTGCAGGCGCGCGTCATCTACAACCTCGACCACGTCTGCAGCCACCTGGAGGGAGTGGTGTTAGGCAAGGGTCTGTTCATAGCTGCGGAATAGCAGTCGCCCACGTCTGCAGGGCGACGCGCACATGCAGCAGCTGGCAGGCGGCTCTGAGCTCGCTCCGGCGTATGTCACCCTTGCCATCGGCGTTGCCTGTGCGTACAAGTGCGTCGCGCCCCGCTCACACCGCGGAGTTTGCGTTCTGCTTGCACACGTACCTGCTGACAGGCACAGCAGAGCTACCTGCGCTCCCTGGGCGTGCAGGCCTTGCAGGGCGGGCAGGAAGAAGAGGGTCTCGTCGTCTGGGTGCGCAGTCACAAGCAGAGCTGTCCCTGGCGTGTCAAGCGGGGTCTCCAGAGCTCTGCGCAGGCCCTGCCATCGGGCCATAGCGCGTGCATCGCCAGGAGCGGTTACACGCGTAACTCAAGCCAGCAGGACCCCTACCCTGCATTCCAGCACGAGCGCAAGGCACTTTAGGGCAGCTGTGCCCCAGCAGAAGTGTGAGCTGTCTCTGCACCGTTGTCTGCCTACCTGCCAATCAGGAAAGTGTGCTTCGTCGCTGGTGCGCGTGCTGCAGCAGTCTTCAGCTCGGGCCCTACAGCCTTCAACTCGGTGCCGGTTTGGCCGCCCTTGGCTACAACTAGGGCATTATGGCCCAAACGGGCCTCCCGGACGGCAGGCTGCTCGCGGTGATCGGAGACGAGGTGCGCTGCAGTGTATAAGCTTCACGTCTGAGCTGCTCCTGTCTCACTATTGGGCCCTTGCCAGTTATAGAAATGTTGGCTGACCTCCGCGTGCTGTCCTGTATTGGCATTGCCGTGAGCTACGTGCTTCATGCGCACACCGCGCCCGGTGGCACAGTGCTGTGCTGACGGCCAGGCGTGCGATTACCACAGCTGTGGGCTTGCCACACTGCTGCTGTGCGGCGCTGCAGGACACGGTGACTGGCTTCCTGCTGGCGGGCGTCGGCAACGTGGACCTGCGCAGGAAAGGCAACTTCCTGGTCGTCAATGAGAGTGCGGCCCGGGCGCGCGGCGCCTGCGCACTGCGCACAAGGCAGCTAGAGGTAGCTGGGCGGGACGCGGGGCTGCCGCGCGCTGTGCAGCCGCTGCGCGCAGGCCGGGCGGGGCGCGCCTGGGCTAGGTCAGAGCGGTAGGCTATAACGCGGGGCTGCCGGGCACCGTCAGCAACTCCGCAGGGCGCGCGCCAGTGCTGCGGCGGCGCTCACGCGCTGGCGGCCTACCCGCGCGGCCGCGCCAGCCTCAGCCTGCCAGGTCGCAGCGCGGGAGCGCTTCTGGTTGACGGCAGAAACGTAAGACTGTCCTCGAGCGCGTCGTCCACCCACTTCGCAGTTGGCTCTGCAGCGGCGGCGGTGCCTTGGGCGTGTCGTCTACCTGCTTCACAGTCAGCTCTGCAGCGGCGGCGGGTGAGGGCGCTCCAAAACTATCTATGCCTTATGATACGGATGCGACATTTCTCTGCGCAGAGACGACCGTGAAGAAGGTGGAGGACACGTTCAAGGACTACACGCAGCGCGAGGACATCGCGATTCTCATGATCAACCAGCACGTCGCCAACCTCATCCGCCACTTGATCAACAACTACAACAAGGCGCGCGCCCGCGCGCCGGCCGCGCCCGGAGCGCACCCGCCGCGCGCCCTGAGTGGCGTCGCGCCACTGCATGACTCTGATACTGTCCATGACACGCAAGCCTGTAGGTACCTCTGAACATGTTGCGCCGTGTGACCTGCCTGCTCCTTGCAGCAACATCAAGATGCCTGCTAAACATGACATTGATTGCTTTTTTTCCGGCACTGACTTCCATGGAGTGTTTCGTGGCCTGGCTCTGAGCTGAGCGCGCCGCGCGCAGCCTGTGCCGGCCATCCTCGAGATCCCCAGCAAGGAGCACCCGTACGACCCCAACCAGGACTCCGTCCTGCAGCGCGTCAAGAACGTGCTGGGCGGCGACCTGGGCGCCGCATAGCAGCACCGCGCCTCTGGCTGTGAAGGTTCAGACTCTAACGATGACAGAGTGCCACAAAGCAGCAAGGGCGCGCTCTGCGTTCGGTACGCATGCTGGGTGGCGCCCTTGAACGGCGGAGCGGGGGCGGTTGAGTCAGTGAGGTGTGTGTGTCAGCTGTCCGTGTGTGCCGGCTGGTCGTCCTTCCGCATCATGCAGGCGAGCCTGCCGTTATCACGCAGGCGCTTTGCAGGCGCTTGCAGGCGCTTGCAGAAGCCCACTCTGTTGCATGCCCCGCACGGGCACCCCTAGAACATATAGGGAGATGTAGAGCATGCAACCACCTCACTCCTAGGCGCGCAGCTGGGCAGCTCAGCAGGGAAGCACAGTGCAATAGCACACTGGCTTGCTTGAGGATGCTGAACAGCCTCCTGCCTGATCAGAGCACCCGGACCACCAACACACTGCAAAACCGCAACCGGCACGTCAACACAGGCATGAAGCGCGCGCCAAGCGCGGCATGCCGAGCTACTCAATCGCTGCACACCCCTTCATGCCCCGCCTGTCTGAGAGCGCTCATACAGCAGCAGGCACATGCAGCATGCTCCTGACATTGGTGTACATGTATCAGAGCACCAGCAAGACAGACATGCGACACTCATTGCTTGGCAGCCCAGCCATGATGCCAAGCCAGAGTTAAACTGAGCAACTGACGCCACCGGGCTGTCTTCCAAGGACGCTATTCCAGACCTGGAGGTCATCCACAGGCTCCGTTCCTCCTTATACAACCAGGGTCACTGAACCGGTGGTGATGAGCTTGCTCACAGCGTTTGCCACGCTGCCCACCAGGAACTTCTCCATGCGCGACTGCCGCAGGCGCACACAAGCCTGACGTCAACATGCAAAGTCCTGCGCGTGAAGTGCTGAACATATGCGCTATGCTTGGCAGCGCACAAGTCTCGGCCTTGTTTTGTGATTGTGTGCTTGCTTGCATGCAAAGGGCTGAGCCAACAGCATGCATCTCATCCAATGGTAGGAGAGGTGTGCAGCAGCACCTTGTTGGACTTGGCCAGGATGATGTACTTGGCGTGCACCTCTTGTACGACCTTCTCGATGGTGTGCGCCACCACGTCCGCCGGCGCGTCCGTCTGGTCGACGAACAGGTGCGGCACGTACGGCGCGCCCGCCGCCTTGACCTTTGACTCCACCCTGCCGCAGGTGAGCACCCATCAGCACACTGCTGACGTATTCCACTACTGCCAAGATGGGCACCGGCTGCTCCTGCCTCTGCCTGGGTGCGGTCGCTGGCCAGCCTCCGTTGCAGGAGTGCATATGCATGCATGATGTGCTCGCCGAACATGTGATCTTCCACGTAAGTGCACAGCAAGGGCGCACTCGCGGCTCAGCCACTCCCTGGCCAGGCCAATCTCCTTCTGGGCCTGTTCGATCGTCGCGTCCCTGAACTTGTAGCTGGACCCCACGGGACCTGCGGCGCCCCGCAGCCTGGTGAGCCTACAGCGGCGCACGACTGGCTTGTGGAAGGTATTTTTGGTCCCGCACCGTGCATGACGACCTGCTCCGGCGACAACACCTGCAAACATCCAAGCGTTGACTGTCTGGACAACCTGTTTACATTGGCGTGCGGTGGCGCTTTGCCGGCTCTGCTGCAAGGAAGCAGCAGTGCAGTTGGCCGACTGCACTCAGGTGCATACCTTTGCCACAAACACCTGCGCAGCGCACTCCTTGGTAGGCGTTCTGACACATTGGTCACATTCCACGTTGGACACAATTTAAAGCCCAGCAAACACATGGGGCGCGTACAACGTGGATAGTGTCGCCAGAGCGGTATAGCTCGTGCAACGCCCATGCCAAGGCTCTCAATGCTGTCTCTGACCTATCAACGGCCACCAAAATCTGCCGCCCTGTTGTGCGCACCAGCACAACAAACGTTATCACCGCTTTGCAGGAACACACAAGCTGCAGAGTCATATACTAGCGTCATGGGTCAGGCACACCTGCGCCTGGCTCTGAACCACCGAGCTCCTGGCTGCTGTGGACGCGGTGTGCGGGCTGAGTCTCTGCCATGGCACTCTCCGCACTGGTCTTCTGCGACGATTTGCCACAATTAATATTATGAGTCGAGAGGATGGTCGGGGGTGTCCGCTGTTACAGAACCTAGACCCACAAACCCTCCAACACACCCAGGATGCTGGACTTTGCCAGCAGCCCAGTCCCAGGCCAGGCCCAGTGTTATTGCCCAGCCAAAGGCGCGCTCTAACAAAAGCGCCTCTTGCCGCGCTCAGCGTCGATGAGGGAAAGCGTGGTACCCGCCCTGCCCTAGGGCGGGGTGTACTCTGCGCAGCGGCCATAAGATGCGAGTCAGGGCGTTCGCACAAGGTACATATGCGCAACTGAGCCGCAGCCCTTGCCACTGACCTTCTGCTATAGCACGACGGATCACTGCTCCACAGATTTGGAGTTGCAGCAATTTGAAATTGCCACTGGTGCTTTTTATGATGTAAGATTGCATGGGCTAACGGCGCGGGCGCCGCACCAAAGGGCTCGGGCGGGGGGACCTCGTCATCGTCGCGGCGCCGCACGCGCGGCCCCGGCGCAGGCGGCGGCGCAAGAGGCGCGGGCGCCGGGGCGGGCGTCTGCGCGGGCGCCGGCGCGGCCGCTGCCGCGCTCGCGAGCTCCACCGGCTCGCCTGCGCGTATGCCCCGGCCGCGGCTTGAGGCGGCGGACCGCGCCAAAAGCTGTCAGCAGCCGCGCTGCACACTGCTTCAGCCTTGGAGCGGCGGCATCGTGTTTTACAATGCACACGGCACAGCGCTCGGCGAGCCCCCGCATTGTGTCAGCCTGGACAGAGCATGACCCAAGCGGAGCGCAGAATAGCTCTCTGCGCGCAAGCGGGGCTGGGCAGAGCGGGGCTGCGGGGCTGGGCAGATCGGGGCTGGGCAGACTCTCACCCGGTCTGCGATCCTTCAGCACCAGGATGCCGGCAGCAGCGCGCCGCTGCTTGATGGGCACCCAGCGCGAGGCAGGGTCGAGCTCAATGAAGCGCTCCTGCGCACCGCCAGCGCCGTGCGCGCGGTCAGGGGCAGGGGGCCTGGACACAGCGACCGCGCTGCAGCGCACGCCTCGCAAAAGTCGCGCCTCGCAACAGTCGACTGCCTGCAACAGTGTATTTGACCAGCTCGCAGTGTGCTGTGCTGGGGGTGCAGCTCTACAGCGCACGCTCAGCCCAACGGCCAGGCCGCTGGCGCATGCGAATGGGTAAACTCAAGGATCCGGAAGGAGGCGGAGAGGGGCGCGCCTGCGCGGGCACCACGCGCGCCGGGTTGTCCACGCGGCAGCTGGCCGGCTCCTCGGGCGCGCCGTTCGCGCTCGGCCCGCTGCCGGCGCCGTTCGCGGAAGCGCCGGCCGGCGCTGCCGCAGCGTCGCCGGCGGGCTCGTCGCCCTTGGCGGCGGCGGTGGGCGTCGCCGCTTCCTCAGTGTCCATCGCCGCTACCGCAGGAGGGGACGCTGCTCAGTGCGTGCGGGGACAGACTGAGTTGGGATGCTTTGCATCATAAATAATTAAGGAAACCAAATCACTGGAGACGCTCGCCTGCAGTGCGTCTGCAAAACCAGACTCTCAGACAACAAGCGCTACTCCGTACTGCGCGTGAAACCTCGAGGGCAGAGGGACAGCCAGCTGCCTGGAGCGGCACGCGCCGAAGCGAAGAGGCGCAGAGCACGCATGTGCACGGTGCTGCATCTGCTGCTGGTGCATGCAATGACAAGACGTTGCTTGCAGCACTGTCACGGACAAGCTGGCTGAGAGCTCCCACCACACCCACAGCCACACCCTTGGCAAGAGGCAAGCCCAGACTGGCAGCGCTCGCGGCACCCGCCCACGCAAGCACAGCGCGGGCATGGGCCGAGCGGCGCGGCACACCGGGGGCGCCGGCGGGCGCGTCGGCGGCGGCCTCCGCCTTCTTCTTCTCCTTCTTCTTGGCCTTGTCGCGCGCGCGCGCGGTCGTCGACAGCACCGCCGTCGGCACCTTGGCGGCCGCGGCCGCCGCCTCCTGCGTCACCGGCGGCGGGTACGCGAACAGCGACGCCTTGCACTTGCATGCCACCTGCGCGGCGGCGACTCGCATGAGACTTGCGTGGCTGGGCGCCGCACGCCACGCGCAAGCGGCGGAGGAACATGGCGCACTGCTGCGTCGGCGGCATGCCTGTCAATGGTAGTGGTCTGCGGTCTGCAGCCACGCCATTTGAGCGGCTTGGCCCCCGACTGCATGCAGCGGGGAGTCCGGCGCAAGCCTCATGCAACGGATGCATGGGCAGACAGACGGCTATTGAGCCGCACTTTGCGCTTCAAAAACAGGGGGCCTACAGCAGCGAGCATGCCTCGCGACAGCAAGCCGGGGACGCGCAGGACGGACAAGCACACGCACCCCATCGCACAACGGTACCTATCAAGACCATAGGCTGCGCACCGAGAAGGCAGGCAGGCGCAGGTCGCTGTTGAGGCCGATCAGCGCGGCCGGCTGCAGCGCCAGGCTGATGCAGTACGACAGCGGGTACCAGTACCTGCGGCGACGAGGCGGCAATGGGTGTGCATGCCGACACCAACACTGTGAGCGCTGCGGGGAGTATGCCAGGCAAGTGGCTTGGCGCCCTGAGAGTGCGGGCGCGCGGCGCCAGCGCGGGCTCGCCCCGCGTTGATGCGCCAGAGGGTGAGGCCGCAGCCGTGCGCGCGTCGCAGGCCACGGCGCACTGTGCGGCTAAGCCTTCAGCAAGGCGCGGGCCCGGCAGGCGAGAGCGGGGGTACAGGGATAGGGCCAGGGTAGGCCCCGGCGCTGCGGCCCTAACCCCATCCGCACCAGTACTGCGTGAAGAGCGCGAGCGCGACCACGCTGGTGCGCCGGAAGTAGCCGCTGTGCGCGCGCAGCGCGGGCGTGGCGTTGCGGCCGCCCGCGTCCAGCAGGCCGGCCGCCATGATCGCGCCCATGCGCGCCATGGCCTCCTCGTGCTTGTCGCCCACCACGCGCTCCACGCGCCGCCGGAACGCGCTCACCTGCGCGCGCGCGGCGCCGCTGGGCAAAGATGGACGGAGACGCTGAGGGCAGATGGAGATAAAGATAAGACGTGCTGCAGACAGTGCGAAGACGCGACGCAAACTCGAGCACGCATCAGGCGGCGCTGGTGCGTGCATGCGGCCGTCGGCCGGCAGTTGGTGCACCCAGGCCGCTGGCGCTAGGCTGCGGCGCCGGCACAGGCCGGGGGACCGCACCTTGGCCTCAGGCTGCTGCATGAGCACGAGCGCGCTGGCGATGAGCGCGCCCTGGCGCACAAAGTCCACCGCGTCGCCCAGCAGCGGCTCCAGCAGGTCGGTCGCAGCGCGCATACCCGTGCCCGCGCACGCCACGCCGACCGCCATCGCCGCGCCTGGCGCGCCGCAGCGGGTGCGCTCAGCGCCGCGGCCGCCCGCGGCGCGGCGCGGGCGGGGCGTCCGGCAAGCTGTGCACGCCGAATTGGCCTGCAGGCGCCCGCGCGCGCCGCATCCGCCGGCCGCCGCCGCGCGCGCTGCCAGCGGGCGCGGCTCTGCCTGGCTGGGCCGCACTGTGCCGCGCCGCTTGCCCTATGCTGATACCCTACTCTACCCTACCCTATCCCGGGGGCGCGCACCGTAGCGCAGGTGCGGGTTGTACGACTCGGCCAGCAGCGCGACGATGCGCGGGCACTGCTCAGGCGCGCCCATGAGCACGAAGCCGAGGCAGAGCACGGCCGCGCGGCGCACGTCGTCCGACACATCCGCCACCGCAAAGTGCAGCAGCCGCTGCACCGCCGTGTTGTTGGCCGTGCCGCGGTACGCCAGCCCGGTCACGTACATGCCGCCGTAGCTGCGCGCCGGGCGCGGTGCGTCAGCTGGCGGCGCGCCGCCGCGCATGTGCGTGCGCGGCAGGAGCGGGACGCACCGCGTGACGCATGGCACGGCCTTGAAACGCATATGTTTACGTATATGTCCGCATCTGACATGCTGGGCTCGCACAGCCCGGAAGGGACAATGCGATCATCTGTGCGGTCAGGCAGTGTGCGCGCGCGGCCGCACCGCAGAATGGGGTCCTGATCGCGCGTCATCTGCTCGATCAGCGCCTCGGCGCCCTCCTCGCGCGCGTACATGATGAACGCCAGCCCGACGGCCACGCCGCGGATGATCTGCGCGCGCCCCCAGCGCGCTCAGCGCGCGCCTCCGCTGCCCGCCCCGCCGCCGGCGGAGCCGGAAACCGGCCGTACACGGGTGCGAGCCCTACTCGCTGCCGCCGCCGCTCCAGGCGGGTGGCTCCAGGCTGGCAAACGAAGCCGGGGCTCCGGGCGGGCGGGTGAGGGCGAGCAAGATAGCGCGGGGCGCGCCTTCTCATGCTGCGTGTCGTGCGCGTAGGCGAGCAGCTCGCCAGCCTTCTCGGTGGCGGAGCCGACGCAGAGCAGGCCGAGCGCGAGGCCGGCCGCCTCGCCGGCGACCGCCGAGTCGGTGTACAGCACGCCCTTGAGGTCCTCGAACGCCTCCTCGTCGCCCGTGCCCAGCGCCGCCAGGCCGAGGCCCAGGCAGGCGCCGTGCTGCGTCACCTGCGCGCGCGGCCCGCACGCTCGCCGCGCCGCCGCAGCGCAGCGCCGGAAGCGCGATGCGGGAAGCGGGCGCGCGCGCATTCCCGCCTGTGTCGGTCGCGCCCCGGCGGCCCACTGCACAGCTTGCGCAACAGCTACTCATGCAGCGATCAGCACACCAATAGATTAGACGAATTTCAGGATGGCATCTATTCTAGCGCGGCTCCCCGGCACGCCCGCCGGGAAGCAGGCCGGGGCCGCCAGGGCAAGGAGCGGGCCAGGCCGCGCGCCTCGTGGCTGGTGCCGCGCAGGCTGTCCAGCAGGAAGGCGCGGATGGCCTGGCCGTGGTTGGCGTGGATCAGGCCGAGCGCATACAGCGCCCCGCCCTCTGAGTACGGGCTGCCCGACGCGCTCGGCGGCAGGTAGGGCGCCATCAGGTTGCGGCCCTGCGCGCCGCACCCGCACACCCTGTCTCACCAGCGCGCCTGTGCGCTGACGCGCGCCCGCGGCGCAAGCGCGCGCGCCCGCCCGACGGCGTATGGGCAGGCGCGCAGCATGGGCGGGCGCGCGGGCGGCGCCGCGCGGCCAGCCCGGCGCGCCGAGGTCACTGTGCTCCCGCTCCGCGGCAGACCCTGCGCGCCGCGGGGCGGAGGGCCGCGCCTGCGCCAGGTGGCCGCGGTGGATGACGCCCAGGCCGGCGGTCGCGCTGAACTTGGCCCAGTTGGTCGCGCGCGTGAGCCAGTCCATGCTCTCGCGCAGGAACGCGTCCACGGTCGTGCCGGCGTGCATGACCGCGTTGGCGAAGATGACCGCCGAGTGGCACACGCTGTTGCGCACCTCCACCGCGCCCTTCATGTTCTTCAGCACCTGCGCGCCGGCCAGCGCCGGTTGGCCGCCACGCTAGGACACTAACCCTAATCCTAACCCCCTGTCCGCACCACCCCCGGCCGCCCCCGGGACAGGCGGCCTCGTCGGCAGCGCCGCGTATGCGCTGGCCTGGCCGCGCGCGTCGCCAGAGCCGCTGACGGGGTGAGGACTCGCAACGAGGGGGTGCGGGCGCACGACGCGCGCCAAGCAGCGCATACGCACGCCCGGGCAGGGCGCGTGCGTCGCGCGCGCAAGCGTCGCTGCACCAGGCTGGCAGGCGCCGCTCTGCGGCGCGCGCCTGCCGGTCGGCGTGGTTGTGCGAGGACAGGAATTCCAGGTACAGCGAGATCGGCGTGACGCCCGTGATGATGCCGCGCAGCTTGCTGTACCGCTCCGCCTGCGCGCGGAGCTGCATAGCATGTGGCCCCGCTTGCGGCCGGCACAGCGGCACGCACTACTATGCGAAGGCTGGGCTGCCTGGCGGCCGCATGAGGATGCCGGGCCCCATGCTATGGTCGTACCGTAGGCGAGTGCTGAGCGACTTCGGACTGCGCACAGTTGCAGCAACGCATGCAGGCACAATGCAATGCAATCTCCTACTCGCCATGCCACCCCTAAAGCACGTCCTACTGGCTGCAAGCTCGGCTCCACGCACTGCTCACGCTTGACAAACTCTTTGAAGCGGGCACGCTCGGCTCCTGGCACGCTGACTCTCCGCAGCCGCCCGCTCTCCCCGGCTTGCCCTACAACAAAAGCTGCAGGGGCCCCGAGCGCGCCTGCTCGTGCTCCTCCGGGCTGAGGTGCGCAACCGCTGCCAGAGTGGCCAGGCCGTCCGTGTCCATTGCCTCTGGGACGTGCGCGTCGCCGCCCGCGCGCCCATCCGCGGGCCCCCCCGCTGCCTCCGCAGCCGCCGCCGCAAGCCCCGGCCCAGGCCCGGGCGCGGGGGCGCCGGTGGCGGGCGCGCCTCCCGCGCCGGCAGCCGGCGCCGCGGCCCCGGCGGCGGCCTCCGGCGCCGCGGCGGCCGCGGCCGTGCTAGGTTCAGGGTCGGGGTTGGCCGCTGGGGCGGCGTCGGCGGCGCCGGCGGCGGGCGCGCTGGCCGGCTCCGGCTGGGGCAGCCGCGGCGCGGCGCGCTCCAGGATGCTCCAGACCTGCGCAGGGACAGGCTTGGGTTCGCCCAGACCCAGACTGGGCAGGCGAGGGTGGGCACATGCGGCACAGCCCTGCTCGCTCCGCGCGCACGCTCTGTGACGCGGCAGGTGCTGCCGCGCGTGAAAGCTTGAAGGGATGTCTACAAGCTCAAGAGGCTTAAATGTGTGTGGGCCTGGAAACAAAGTTCACATGTATTCACTACCGCCAAGACGCAGAGCATGAGCGGGACTGCCGTGCAGCGTGGGCAGGTGGCCAATGCTCTGCAACATACAGGCTGGGCCTTGTTGGCCAGCAGACAAAGAGGGTCAGATGAGCACAGATAACCACCAGCTGGTGCATGCATACATTGAGTTGCATATGGCAAGGACAGGCTGGTTATTGCCCCTATGGTGCCCGGGCAGCGCTGCGCACCTGCAGAGAGAAAGACTGCTGCTCGTTCTCGAACAGGTCAAAGCAGACCTGGTAGGCCAGCAGCACGTCGTCCTGTGAGTGGCCACAGCAGAGCGCGCTCAGTATGCGGCTGCGCCTTCTACAGTCTCCGCTGCTTGAGTGCATGCAGGGCAGGCGCGGGCGGCGCATGCTGAGCAGCTACCTCTGCACAGGATAGGCAGCAGGATCAGCGACATTCGGTCTCTCCTCCAGCCTTCCCACAGTGGCGTGCAAGCACAGGGCACAGTCCGCTTTGCGGCCTGCAACCGCACGCTGTCTGACGCACTTCCGCCTTTGCAGGCGACACAGCGAGGCGCGCGTCCCACCAGCTTGCGCAGAGGCATGCGCGTGAGCGCACCTCGCTGCCCTTCAGCAGGCGCTCCAGGATCTTGGCCACCTCGGCCGCGTCGTCCAGGAACATCAGGCACTGGCAGATGCTGACCCAGTCCGGGCTCTCCACGCTCTCATACAGCCGGATCAGCAGCCGCAGCACCTGCAGGGGCACCGAGTCCTCTCAGCGACGAGCAGCTGCAGCAGCGCCTGCACGGGCACCAGGCCTGGAGGGCGCTCAGCGCTGCCTGCAGCGTGCGCAGCGCGGGGCCCCACAGCGGCCGCGGACCTCAAAGCGGAACTCGCGGCTGACGACCAGGTCCTGGCAGACGCGCAGCGCGTAGGTAAGGATGGCCACCGTGTCCGGGCTCCGGTGCACCGCCTCCTCCAGCTTGTCCAGCCGGCGGGTCTCCAGGGCGATGCCGACCGCCTGCTCGAACTGGCCGTCCGAGAAGCACCTGCCGGCACGCAGGGGGCCCGCTGCAGACCAGCGGCAGCGGGATCACCGGTCGATCGCCTCCACACCCGAGGCCATACCTGCTAAACATCCGCTCCACAATGGCCGTCAGGCGCTCGTCGATCACCGCGCCCTCCTTGCCGTCCGCTGCGGCTCTCCTCAGCTCCACATACCGGTCGATGCAGCTCGCTGCAGCCCGGGGCAGCCCGCAGTGACATAAGAGCGCAAGAGCCAGAGCGGGCAGGCCGCACGCAGGTGACAAGCGGTGAACACCAGGCGCGGGTCCGTACATAGGATGGTCTGCACATACTCCGACTGCTCGCTGGTGTCAAACAGCGCGCCGGCGCCCAGCGCGTATGTGAGCGCATCGTCCAGCTCGCCCAGGTGATAGAACACCTGCAGAAAGCAGCGTCGATGAAGGCCTGGCGTTATCAAGCAAGAACGCCCTGCCCTTGCGACGAGCGCCGCGCTTGCGAGCGAGCGCGGAGTGCGAGCGCGCAGAGCAACAGGGGCCGCCGGCCACCTTGGAGGCGACCAGCGCGGCGAGCCCGCGGTGGCTGAAGCCCTCGTCCTCATAGAACGCCTCCACCGCGGCCAGCGCGCTCGCGATCTGGAACCAGAAGTCGTGCACCACGCGGTTGAGCGCTAGCAGCGCGTACAGGCGCAGCGCGTCGTCATCCTCCTCCAGCAGCGCGAGCAGGTTGGCCGCGCTGGTCGGCTGCTGCACGAGCGCCATAGCGCGCGCGCTGATGGCGCAGCGGTGCGCCGGTCCCTGCTTCCAAGCGCGCTGTGCTACTGCCGTTCTGGTGTGACTCGCGGGGGTGCGCTTCCGGCTCGGACCTTGTTGGTGTGCTGTTCTTGCTGCAACCTCGTCGCCCTTGCCTTGAGCTACCCTCGGGGGCTTTGGCCGTGCACGGGCCGAGACTTGCTTCGCATGTTGCATGCGCGATCACAACAGTCCGGCGGCGCGCGGCCGCCCTGGCAGGCCGCAGAGCCGGGCGACAGCGGCGACGAGGCGCGCGCGGGTGCGGGGCCGCGCCCGCGCGCAGCGACTCACTCAGCTCTTTTGCCTGCATCCGGTGTTGGGCACTGAGCGGTGTGCCTGCCGCTGTGTGGGAAACAGCTGGCTGTCCCTGAGCGCCTCCGCATGTGCGTGCGCCAGGCGGTGGCGGAAGAGCGGGCGCCTGGGCGCTGCTGGGCCTGCTGGCGCCGCTGGCCGCGGGCGCGGCAGTGCGCGGCGCGGAGGCCGCGGCGGCTCGCCCGGCGCTGTCCGCGCTCGCGCTGTGCGGCGCTGCGCTGGTGCAGCTCAGCGGGGCCGGCGCCGGTGTGCTCGCTGCCCTGACCCGCCCACTCCCACTCTGCTCTTGTTCAACTGGTGCTCCATGAATGGCACACAGAAGCGCCGGACCAAGGACAACCGCCACGCCCATAATGTGGTATGGGTTCCACCATTCACTCTTTGCTTCTGTAACTCTTCTTGTGGGGCTCGCTGCGCGCTCGTTGCGGCCGCTGTGGAGGCGGCGCTTGGTGATGGCCGGGTTCACTGAGGGCACACCTTAACCCTATGGAGCTTCAACGATCTCTGACGCAAACCGCGCATCCCGACGCGCGCTGCAGTGTGCTTGGCGCTGGGCCTGCTGGCGCTGCTGCTGCCGCACGGCGCGCGCGTGCTGGCGGCGGCCGCGCGGCCGCTCGCCGCCGCGCTCGCCGCGTGGCTGCTCGCGTGCTACGCCGCGACCGCGGTGGCGCCGCTGGCGCCGCCCGGGCCGGCCGCCGCGGCGGCCGGCGTGGCCGCGTTCGCGCCGCCGCCGCCGGCCGCGCTGCCGCTGGCTGCGCTGCTGCTCGCCGCGCTCGCGCTGGCCGGCCTGGCGCGCAGCAGGTGGGGCACCTGGGGGGTTGCACAGGGACAGAGCTGCGTCAGAGCCAAGCTCAGTGCTGGATGGTCCTGCTTGGCGACCGCGCACTTGGGAAGTCGAAACTGGTGATGAGCGGTGATGATGGGTCCCAGGCACGCCTGCCAGCGCGCTGGCACGGGCCGGGCCCCAGCGGCGCTGCTCGTGCGCGCAGGAGCCGCGGCTGGGACGCCAGGGCGGCCTCGCTGGGCGACGGCGGCGAGCTGGGGCGGCCGTGGGCGGCGTCGCGCGCGCTGGGGACCTCGCCTCGCGCGCTCTTCGGGGGGTCTCCTGCTTCGCGGGGTCTCCTGCTGGGGGGCAGCCCCGCAGCTTCGGAGGTGCGGCGCTCGCTTTCTGCGGCACATGCAGCTGCCCACAGACGATGTCTGTCACTGCTGCAGGGTCCTGACATGCCATGCTGCCAGAACAGGGCAGGGCACTCTGAGGGCTTGCGGTAGGCTGTGGTGCAAGCTGTGAGCCGTGCACAAGCTGTGAGCGCTTGTTGGCTGCCGTTGGCTGCCCATGAGCAAACGGCACTAGGTCGCTGTGCTGACTGCATAGGCAAAGCAACAGGGCTTGCATTTCGTGTTGCGGTGTGTCGCTATCGGCCTGTCGATGGAGCGCGGGCACCGTGGCTCAGGCGGGCGGCGTGCGCAGGCGGGCAGCGAGTTCGGCGACGCAGAGAGCGCCTGGGCGCTGCTGGGCACCTCGAGCGCCACTGCCGCCTGGCGCGTCGCCCGCGCCGCTCGCAGGGTTGTAAGGGTTATAGAGTATGGTATGGTGCCGCAATGCGTGTCGCTGCAAGCCAGCCTTGAGCCTGGCGCGTGCTGGGCATGGCGCTGTTGTGCAGCAGCATTTACGTGCAGAGGCCTGCCTGGCGGCCGCGCGCGTGTGCTAGAGCTGCTCAGCGAGGCAGGCGCGGCCGTGCCGGTGCCCGGCTGCCCGGCGGGGCGCGCCTGCTTCGTGCCTGCCAGCCTGAATGCGCGCCAGGAGGCCCTGACACGCCCTGGGCTGCACCAGGCCATGCATGCATGCGGGGCTCCTATTGCTGCCTACACACTCTCTTACCTCCTAGGCTGGTCGTAATGCCGCTCAAACCGACAGCGTGCTCTTGTGCAGGTACGCGGGGCTCCTGGCGCTGCCGGCGGCGCTGTTCGGCGCGTGCCTGGTCCCGGGGCTGCTCAGCGGCGCGTACGCGGCTATGCTCGTCGCCGGTTGCCTGGCGAGCGCGCTGCACCTGGCGCCGCCGCTGCGCGCCGCTACCGTGCTGTTCGCTCAGGTGCGCGCGCTCCTGGCCTGGTAGCCCGACCGCATCCCGAGCAGTGCATCCCCTTAACATATCCAGTCTCAACGTATATGATGGAGTTGCGTGTCAACCTCGCACGCCGGCCCTGCCTCACCGTCAGCCATGGCCCGCCGCATGGCCGAGATGTCCAAGGCGCTGCGTTGTGCTGCACATGTGCAACGCTGAACCCCTGGTCCAGTCCTTTTCCAAGTAAGATGTGCTGCCCATACGCGCGCGCAGCACCGCCTGCTACGTGTGCGCGACACTGAAGCCCTAGGCTCCAGTATTTTCTACTGAGACACGCCCGCCTGCGCGCGCGCGCAGCACCGCCTGCTGCGCGCCTACGCGACCGCGCACGCGGCCGCGCTGTATGCGGCGGCGGCCGGCGCGGCGCCGGGCGCGGCCGCGTGGCTGCAGCCGCCGGCCGCGCAGGCGGTGCTGCAGGCGCTGGGCCTGTGGGCGCCGAGCCTGCCGCGCGCGCTGCTGCCCGTGCTGGGGCTGCTCCTGCTGGTGCGCGTAGTAGCGCCCTGGCGCCCCAGCGCAGCTGCTAAAGGGAGTCGCGCTTGGCAAGCAAGGTTGTGTCTCTAACAAGGCGGGCTCTCCTCATGGCTTTCACTGGCCCCAACAGGTATGAAGTGCGTCCAGGCGTGCCCACACAGACAACGTGGGTAATGCCTGCACTGCTACGCCGCCTGTTCACACCTACAGCATGTGGGTGTGAACAGGCGATGTCTGTCATTCTGGTGCCTGGATTCTGATGGCAAGCCCTGAACCCTGAACCCTGATCCTATTACCTGTCCCGCCAGGCGACCGCGCACGCCAGCCTGGGCCGCTGGCAGGAGCGCCGGCGCGCCGGCGAGCCCGGGCGGCGCGCCCACGCCGCGCCCGCCGCAGCGCCGGCGCTCGGTGCCGCCCCGCCGGGCTCTGCGCCGGGCCTGCCCGCCGCGCTGCTCTGGTGGGGCGCTCTGGTCGTGTCAGCGGGCGCGGTCATCCTCGTCTTGCAGGTGGCTCCTGCCCTCGCGGCCCTGATAGTGCTGGCCGCGCCAGCACGCCATGCGAAATGGGCCCACATGCGCCAACTGCTGGTGCCTGCGCGCCCCTGCTTGCTGCTCACTACCTGATTATGACACCTCTCCGTGCGGACGAAGCCCACGGCCGGGCGCCCACTGCGGCCGTCGTCCACTGCAGCTGGTCGAGGCGCAGGGCTCCGTCGTGCTGCTCACGCTGCCTGACCAGTCACCCTCAGGCGAAGGGGCCTACCCTACTAGGACCGGGCGCGCGCCGCAGGGCTACCTGCTGGTGCTGCTGAAGAAGCCGCCGTGCCTGCTGGGCCTGGCGTACCTCGCGCTGCTCGTGCCCGTCCTGGTGGCACCCCCGCTTCGCGGGACCTACGTCAAGACCGACGGCCTGGGCCAGCCGGCCGCGCCTGCGCGCACGGCCGTCCGCGCCGTGCTGCGCGGCGGCGCCGGCCACCCCGGTGCGCCGCACGCGCAGCCGTCCCGGCGCCGACGCCGCAGCCGCGCGCGGCAGGGGCGCCCGGGTTGACAGGCCTGGGCTGGCGCGGCCTCGCATTGTGCACGTCACTTGGAACCAGACCTGCGAGTGAGGACGACGCATGGGGTGCGCCGCGTAGGCGAGGTGCGCGGGGTGCACATGGTGGGCTCTGGGCCGCTGCGCTGGGCGGCGCTGGCAGCGCTGGCCGCGCTCGCGGGCGCCGACTTTGCGGCGCAGTACCTGGCGGCGGCGCCGCACGCCACGGCCTGGCTGCGCCTGCCGCCCGCCGCGGTCGCCTTCCTGACGGCGCGCGCGCCCGCCGCGCGACACTCTTGGCTTATTATGGGGCTTGGAGCAGAGCGAGAAGGCAGCTTGGGTCGGTGCCGAGCTTGGTTCCCGAGTCAGCTGGCACCACTCATGACGTCCTGCATGCTCAGCACACGACCTTCACTCAGCTTGGATAGCATGTCTCACTGCGCTGGATCCAAAATCAGCGGGCAAGTTGTGGACCTGCCTCTTGTCACCAGGAGAGTGGCCGCTGCAGGTCACGCACCCTGTTGCTCCTAAACACCAGCGTCAGGCACTGCAGGACGTCCACATGCCGTCAGTGCACGCTGCCCCGCAGGATGTTGTCGGCATCGACTGCGGCCTGCGCGGGTGGCGCCTGGCGCTGCGGCTGCTGGCGCCCGGCTCCCTGCTGGCCGCGCTGCGCCTCTACAGCTTCGGCTTCGCCCTGGGCGTCCTGCGGGTCTGCCAAATCATTAACAAGATCCCCACGGCCATGATCGAGGCCCCCGTGGCCATACTCTTGAGAAACGTATGATGCATCCTTAAGCGCAGCACCCTGTGAAGCACCCGCAGTCCCCAGCGCACTGCAAAGACAGGCTGCAGGCCCATACCCAATTTTTGGCCAAAATAAACTTAGTGTGCCCCAAGCACTGGCTGAGGCGGCCTCCACCGCCGCGCGCAGGCGCAGCGCGAGGCTGAGGACGCGCCCGGGGAGGCGAAGGTGGCGGCCGCGCTGCGCGCGCAGCGTGGCGCGCTCGCCCTGGCGCGCCGCGCGCTGATCTTGCACGGTGACAAGCTGGTTGCGGCGGCCGCCTTTGCCGCTGCGGGGCAGGCGCCCGGCGCGGCCGGCTGGCTGCTCACCCGTGCGCCCGCCCCGCCCGCGCCCGCCAGTGCAGCGCCGCCGCGAGGCGGCGCCGAGCGCGCGCGCACGCGCGCGCGCGCGCCTGTTGAGCCAGCACCGTGCATGCGCTGCTGGCACGGCCGCAGCCCTCGCCGCACGGCCCGCACCGAACCTGCTCCTGAAAGTGGCGCCGGTCAAGGTGCACGGGCGGGACTGAACGTGTGCGCGCGCGGGAAGTGGGCATTGTGGTCGCGGCGCCGCTGCTGGGCGGCCCGACTGCAACGCGGCACGCCCGCCAGGCGCTGCTGCGCGCGGCGCTGGGCGCGGCGGAGGCCGTGGCGGCCGCGTGGCTCCTCGCGCAGTACGCGTACGAGGTGCCGCCCGATCACGGTGCTGCTGCTCCTGCATTCGGGGCCGCTGAGGTCATGCTGGAGGAGGCTGCTTTATCCTGCTCAGCTGGCTGCTTGCCGAGCGGACGCCAGCGCTGCGCCCCGCAGAACGAGGTCGAGTACCAGCGTGAACAGGCCCGCAGCAGGACGCGGGTGTAACTCACATGCATGCAGACTACGCTCAGGCTGTGTGATGGAGACCCTAACCCTAAGCCTGCACCCAGGCACACAGGCTGCTCTCACGCCCAGGCGCTGCGCCGCGCTGCAGGTGGACTGGCTGCGCGGCTTTGCGGGCCCGCCGGAGGGCCGCGCGTGGCAGGCGCTGCGGTACGTGGGCCTGCTGGCGCCCGGCGCGGCGAGCGTCGAGCGCGCGCTGCGCATGAAGTGCCTGCTGCTCACCGCGGCCTGCCTCAAGCGGCGCTCGCTGTGGTGCGCCCCGGCGCAGATGGTGCGGGGGGTTGCAGGCGCGGCGGGGGCGCGGGGTGGCACGATGCCTAGGGTAGGGCAGGATAGGCACAGCGTCACGCGTATGCGGCGCGCGCTGTGCATGGCGTGCTCTGCCTGTGACCGTCTGCCCCTGGCCGCGTGCGCCGTGGAGCTGCCTGCCCACCTCCACGATGTGCGCCTGCCTGCTGCGCGTCAATCGGGCAGGCCCTATCCATGTTCCCTACCCTTTGTAAGGCCGTGCCAAAGCAGCCCTGCACGTTACGGGCGAGACGTTTCTCGCAGGTGGCTGCGCCACCTGCCGGCGCCCGTGCGCGCGGCGGGCGCGCCGGCCGCGCAGTGCTGCCTGTTCTGGCCGCCGCCCGGCGTGGAAGTGCCGGGCGAGGGCGAACCGCTGGGCGGCCTGTGGGCGCGCCTGCGCCGCTCGCCGCTCGCTCGCTCACTGCGCCTGGCAGCCAAGGCGCGCCCCACCGGCGCGGCGCCGCAGCCGGACCTGTCCTTTTTTAGGTCTGTCGAGCTCGCCCACTCGGACAGGCTGCGCACGCCGGCGCCTGCGCGCGCGGCACCCTGTCGGCCGTGCGGCCCTGAATCTGCACCGCCACACGCAGGACCTCGGCGCGAAGGCGCGCGCGGGCGCGCGGCGCGTGCTGCGTGCCGTGGACTGGCCCGCCGGCCCCGCGCCCGGGTCTCCGGGGCAGGGGGACCTGCCTCTGCCGCCGCCGGCGCCGGGCGGGCCCGGCAGCGCGGCGCCCAAGCGCGTCGTGAGCGGCGCGGCGCATGCGGCCGGCTCCAGCCCCGGCTCCGACCTGGATGGGCCTGCGCGCGGCGGAGACGCACCCGGCGAGGGTGGGGCGGGGGGTGGCAGCGTGGCGCTGGGAGGCTGGACCGGGGCCGAGGCCGCGCGGCCGCGCGGGCTCGGCGCGCTGCTGGGCAGGGCGGCGCGCGTGGCGCGGCAGCTGCGCTCCGTGGGCCTCGCGCTCGAGGACTGGGCCGAGCGCTTCTGGCAGGTGCGCGGCGCCACCCCACGCGCGCGCACCCGCAGCGCCTCCCATCCAGGCGGCGTGCTCGGCTCGCACACTCCACAGCCCACTCCACAGCACTATCATGCGCTGTTGCTGGTGCTGCATTGGAAGGCGCGCACGCTTCAAACCCTGAAAAACCCTGTACACATGTGCGGGGCCGCCTCAGACAGCAGGCTGCCCGCCCGGCAGGACTGGGGCCTGGAGGCGTCCATGGCCGCGCTGCTGGTGGCCGCGTTCACGGCCGTCAACGCGCTCTCGCTCGCACACATGGCGCTGATCGCCGTCGGCATGGCCGCGCCGCCGGCCGCGCGCCGCGCGACCTGGCGCCTCGTCGCCCTGCCGCTCCTGGGCGCGCTGCTCTTGGCGCAGTTTACGGTGCTCATCGGGCTGCCGCCGGGCGTGGGAGAGCTGCTGGGGTCAGGCGCATGGACGGGGCCATGCGCTGGGCCGCTGCACGCGGGCGGCGGCTGCGGGGGCGGCGGCGGGCCGCACGCTGGCGGTTGGGACCCGCGCGCGCGTGCGGCTGTGCAGGCGCGCCCCGCAGTGCCGTTCGGGCCGGCGCCCAAGAGCAGGATCCTACGAGCGGCTGGGGCCTGAGCTGCGGCACATGCGCGTGCATGCAGGGCCACCGCGGCAGGCGTCCAATCTGCAGCGCTCTGGGTTGCAAACCCGCCAACCAGAGGTTATCATGATGAGTGAGGTGCTTTAGCGTCCGGCGACACACGTGCGAGTGAGGCCGTTGCAGCGCAGCGCGCCTCCGCAGCTCTGACGCGCAGCTCCGGCTGCCACGCTGAGGCACACGGCGGCGTGATCGATTGATGGCGGATATGTGCTTACATCCGGTGCGGCGGTCCGCGCCCAGGACTGGCTGGGCCTGGGACGCGTGGAGCCGCTCGCCCTGTGGGCGCTCTTCCTGGCGTTCGCCTGCGCCGTGCTGCAGGTGCGGCCGGCTGTCCGCGTCGGAGCTGGCACTCGGGAGTGTGGTATGGTTAGGTTAGGGTGCAGTTACACCCTGTCAGCGCGCACTTGGGGCCCGACCTCTCCTTCCCATGCCCGCCTCGTTGACAGCCTGTCCTGCCAGGGGCTCATCAGCAGGCGGAAGGGCGCGTGACGGCCGTGTGATCACTTCAGGTTGCCTGCAGATGGTCTGTGTGCCGCGGCGTCTGCACGCATGCTAGCTAGCCGGTAGCTGAGCGTGCCACGCCGGCGCGCTCTCCTGCCTTACGGGCACCGCTGAGCAGGCTGTGCGGATGCAGAGTTCATCCAGGACTCACGGCCCGATCCGGGGCTTACCAGGCTGACTAGTGAGTGTGCGGCGCGCGCGCGGCCCGCAGGTGCACCATGACCTGTGGCACCACGGCCGCCGCACGGCCGCCGCCACATGGCTGGCGGTCTGCCCGGGCGCAGCCTGCGAGCCCGGCCACGACCCTCGCACGGCCCGGAGCCTGGACAGCGTGCACGTGGACGGCGGCCAGGCGCCCGCCGATGACCCTGACCGCGCCCTGGCTGCCCCTGGTCCCCGCAGGGCAACAAGGCGGGCGCCCGGGGCTGCGGCGTCGCTGGCCGTTGGCGGCAGCGTCCCCGGCGCAGCCGACGGCGCGGGCCTGCCCAGCGCGGAGACGGCGGGCGCCGACGGCGGCCTCGCGCCGGCGCCCAGCGCGCGTCCGGGCGCTGCCGGCACCAATGGCGGCTCTGCTGCAGCCGCGCGCGACGGCAGCGCGGCGCCGCCGGCGGCGCCCGTGCGGCCGCGCGCGCCGCGCTCGGTGTGGGCGCCGATGGAGTTTGAGGCGATGCCGCGCTGGGGCTTCATGGACTGGCTCCGCTTCTACTTCTACAGGCGCGCGCGATAGCCTGCTGCCTCGCCCCCTGAGCTGCCGCTGTGCCCAAAAACAGAGGCGCAGCATTGCGGCGGCGCAGGCACTACACGGACGCGCTGCTGGTGGCGGTCGTGGGCCTGTGCACGCTGGAGAACGACGTCGTGCACGCGGCCTACCTGGCGCTCGCGCTGCTGCTCTTCCGCCGGCGCGACGCGCTGCGGCTGGAGGGCGGCCGCCTGTTCCGCTGGCTGCCGGCGTACAACTTTGGCGTCATGCTGCTCACGCTGCTGTACCAGGCGCCGCTGGAGGCCGTCTGGGGCCGGCCGCGCGGGCCGCGCCTGGCGCGCGGCCCTTACCTTGGGATGCCGGCAACGCTGGCGGCGCCTCCGGCGTGCCGCGCGGCTGTTCTTGCCTGACAGACGCCCGTCTTTGCACCTCCGCTATGGTGGTCGCGCTTTGCCGCAAGCCCACCTTGCAGTGCGCCCGGCGCTCCCACAGTCATGACATACACTGCCTGAATGCCGTCGGTCGCGGCACCTTGTGAGCTCCGCCACGACCGTGAGACGGGCATGGCAAAAGGCTTCCAATGGCGTCTTGTGTGTGGAAATCAACGCATTGCAGGCCTTGAAGAAAAAAAGATAGTGCGAGTTGCTGCGAGCGAGCGCAGCCAGCAAAAAGAGCGCGCGCGCGTCCGCCAGGGCTGCAACCTGGCGCACGTGCTGGGCCTGTACCGCATGACCGGCGCGCCCGGCGCGGCGTTCGCGCTGGGCGCGCGGGGCGCGCTTGCGGACGTGGCGCTCTGGGCCATCGCGCGGCTGCAGACGCGCCTGTTCGCCTCGCGCACCTTCGCCAAGCGCGCCCCTGCCCGCGCGGCGCAGCTGCAGGAATACGGGATATCTTTTCTTTCTTCCCCGTACCCGTAAAGTAGCGCCGGTGATACAGCCCATTTTCGTCGCAGCTGTGCGTCTCGTGCACCAACAGGCCCGCCCAAACCGACACTTTTTCCGCTCAGAACCGCACATATCGCACGCATGGGCTCGACACGCTGCAGGCACGCAGCAGGGCCGGTGCGTCCTTGGCCGGGCGCCGGCCGCGGCGATGCCGCGCTCTCGGCCGTCCTCACCAGACGCCCTCTAAAACCCCATCATAACCCACCCTGAACCTAAACCTGTTTATACAGTCTCCCATGCCCGCCGCAGGGCAATGGCGATCGTGGCGCGCGAGCAGGCGGCTGAGTCGGCCAGTGTGGCGCAGCGCCGCTGGCGCGAGCGCCGCCGGCAGGCCGCCGCGGCGCTGGAGGCCTCGCGGCTGCGCCGGGCGCGCGCGGTGGGCCCTCGCACACCCTGAACTCACAATAGCCTTACACTCATGCTGATCCACACAGTGCGATGCGCTGCCTGTCTGAGCATTCTGATTCAGGTGCTTGGAATTGGGCCGCATGTATCACCTAGAAGGTACTCGGCGTCAGGCCCGCATTGCTTCAGGCATAGAGTGGAGGGGCATTGCCGCATACGCTGTTTTTATCTGCATCAGTAATGACGCACACGGGCGTCAAACAAGCGGCGAGGCCAGGCTGTGTGCCTGTGGAGGCTGTCGGGGCCATTGCGCTACCAACTGTCACCAGCCCGTGGTCGCGTGCGGGGCCGCGCAGGTCCGCGTGGCGCGGCTGAAGGCCGGCGCGCTCGCGCGCGGCGGCGGCGGCGGCGGCGGCGGCTGGCTGGGCGGCGCCGCGGCGCTGCTGGAGCCCGAACCGCAGGGCGCCTGGTGCGCCTGTTGCCAGACCTGGGCAGCTGCACAGTCCAGGCGGCGCGGCTTCAGGAGGCAGAGGCCTTTCCGGCAGCCAAGTGTGCCTTGTCCAGCTCCTGCGCCGGCACAGGCTTCTGTGGGCGCGCGTGGCGGTGAGCTGCGCCGGGGGCGCGCTGCGTAGGGCGCAGGCCGTGACAGGGTTCCTAGGCGAGCCCGGCAGCGCCGGCGCCAGCCGCAGCGGCTCCCGCGGCAATTTGGCCGGGCTCACGCATGGCGAGGCGGACGAGGGGGCAGGCGCAGGCTCGGCGGCGCCGGCCGACGCCGGGCGCGCGCGGAGCGCGGCGAGCGCGGACGAGACCGTCAACCTCGTGCGGGCCCGTGTTACGGAATGAGTTTCAGTCTTTGTGGCTTGAGCCCTGCCCCATACGCAAGCGCACGCGGCCCCGAGCGTGCCGCACTGGCGCCTGGCACATGTGGGGACGCTGCGATGCAGCTCACACGCCCGGCCAGCCCTTTTCGCGGCCCCAAGCTCTGAGCGCGCAAGGCGCTTGATGCGCCGCGCACGGCTGCCCTCCGCTGGCTTGCAGGCGTACGGAACCCTAACTATACACCAATTTGAACAGCCGCCGCTGCACCAGGTCATGTAATAGCATGGTGTGCGGCAGCTGCGCGAGAATGTGGAGCAGTACACCGGGCCGTCGACGGCGCACGTGACGTTCGGGCCGCGGCCGCGCCGGCCAGACCGCGGCGCCGGCGCGGACGCCGGCCGTGAGGCCGAGGCCGGCCGTGGCTGGCCGGGCCTGCTGCGCGGCCGCTGGCGCCGCGACGACCGCGAGAGCCTGGTCTGCTATGCGCTGTACGCGGGCGTGTTCGTGGCCGACATGAGCCTGCTGGCGCTGGCGTTCCCCGCCGCGCTCTATCTGTACGCGCTGCTGGTCAACCCGCCATCGCCGCGCTTCTGGCAGGCGCGCGCGCTTCTCTATATTACCTTCTCTATATTACCTTCTCTTTATTACCTGGTTACCTTGTTTATCACACTTTATTTTATCACACTTTATTTCAATATATACGTAGAAAAGTCAACGCTGGCGCCCGGGTCGCCGCCGCGCACCCGCTGCGCTGTGCTTGTGGATATGCGCAGGCGCGGCCTGGCAGGGACCACCTGTAGCCATGCCGGGGACCTCTTGTAGGACGCTTGAGTGTCGCTGTGCAGCCGACCTCACACACCCAGGTGGACGTGCTTCTTGTTTCGCACGGGGTAGATGCATTTGCCCGGTGAGCGGCTGAGGTGAGCCAGTGCTGCTTCAGGTGACACTTACCCCAAAAAAACCCCCGGCGCAGGCGGTGCTGGTGTACACGGAGTTGACGCTGATCGCGCAGTACGTGTTCCAGATCCCCACGCGCCTGCACTGCGACATCTTCACGCCGCGCTCGGCGGCGCGCGCCCGCATCTGCTCTCGCGCTCGCCCGCGCCCAGGCCTGCAGCGACCCGGCATGTCAGCCTCAAGCAGCGCCGCATGCCAGGATGTACCTAGGGCGACCGGCATCTGACGAGGCAGTCTGCTTAGGCTTATGAAGGCTCGATTGAATGCAAAGAGGCACGCAAACGTGAAATCCGTGACATAAGCTTTGATGCTGCGGGGAGGCTGCCCAGGTTTCGCGCCCCACCAGGCTGCGAGCCGCAGGCTAGTGGCGTCCAATTGCGCATGCGCGAGCGGATCCTGCCCTGCGGCAGGCAGCGGCGGAGGTGGCCGGGCTGCACGGCAACGCGGCGCGCTGCGTGCCCGTCTTTGCCGCGTACCTCGCGACGCTCATGCACACGTACTCGCTCGCGCGCAAGCAGGCGCGCGCCCGCGCGGCCTGCGGATCGCCGGCCAGCCTTGGACTCTTAGACTCCCGAACGTGCGCACCAGCGCTGTGCGCTGCCACCCGCGAGAGTGTTGGCCAGAGCGCGCGGCGCAAGCAGTGGGTTGGACAACCTGCCGCTCCAGCGTGTCACCCTGTCTTGACCCTGAGCGCAAACGCGCAGGAGCCCGCGCCCGCGATGCTGCAGGGCCCGGCCAGCCCCGCGTCGCCGGCGCCGGACAGGTCGGCGCACGGCGGCGGCGCACGACGGCGTTCCAATCCTGATGGCAACAACCCTATGCAACTACGGTATCTTGAGGAACACGACGCGGCGGTGGCGGAGGCGGGCGGCCGCGGTGCGGGCCACACGGGAGGCTTGGAGGGCGCCTGGAGCGCCAGGCGTGGCTGGCGCGGCTCGCTGCAGCGGACAAGCATGCAGCTGCGCGAAGGCCTGCTGGGCGTGCCAGACGGCGCGCTGCCGATGGGCGATGCCACCGGGCAGGCAGCGCCCTCACGCCGCCCTCGCCCTGCGAGAGCTGGGGTCCCTGGGAGCACGAGCGCGGGATTGCTGGTGGCTCTCACGCCATGTGCAACATGCTGCTACGCCGATCGATGCGGCAGCGCATCTGATGGAGGTTGCAATGCAGTATGGCTGCATGGCGCGCGTGGTTCGCATGTCTGCATACTTGTGATGGCGGTGCGCGCACGAGCGCCGCCCGCTGCCCGACGCACCCAGCCTGCCCTGAGGCTCGTGCCGTGCATTGTGCGGTTGGGCCAATTCTCTGCTCCACGCTGCATAGGCGATGGCGATATCCCTACCCAAATCCTAACCCTTGACCTCTGCCTTGCAATGCCCAGGTGGTCAACCAGTGGCTGTGGCGGCTGTGGCATGCGGCCTCGGGCGCGGCCGCGAGCGCGTGCGCCTTCCTGTGCGGCGTGTGCTGCACCTCCGAGCGCCCGCTGCACTTTGTCAAGGCCGACCTGGCCGTGCCAGCCGGTGCGCCCCAGCAGCCCGCCGCCCAGGGCCCCCACAAACACGGGGCTGGCATGCCCCGCTTGGGCCGCTGTTCCTGCCACGGCTTGCATCCCCAGAAGCAGCGCGAGACGGGCGCGCGCTCGCCCCGCGCTGCAGGCGAGGGCGCGCAGCTGGGCGTGCCGCGCTGCAGCATAGGGCAAGGTAATAGGGTTACAGGGTATGAGCTTGGCCCGCCCCGCGCTGCAGGCGAGGCCGCGCAGCTGGGGACGCCTGCTGGGCGCGCCGCGCTGCAGCGCGCGCTGCAGGCCGTGCTGGACCACTACCGCGGCCGGGACATCGCCGCGGCAGCCGCTGCGTCCGCGGCGCGCCGCCGCCGCCGCCGCCCTGTGGCGTTAGAACTAGGGTTGCCGCCGACTGTCGAAGCGTTGCTGCCGTCGCGCGCCGCCTCACACATTGGATCCGACTCGGGCTGGTTTGACGCGGTGCCTGTGGAGCCCGTCGAAATGCAGTCCGACTTTGATGATGATTTCAGCCAAACCCCGCCGCCAGCGCCGGCGGCGGCTGCCAGCACGGCCCCTGAGGCGTCGGAGCCGGCGGGTGCGGCATGGAACGGCACAGCCGCCAGCGCGGTCGCAGGGTCTCCGCTGCGCGACGCTGCCGGGCAGCAAGCCGCGCGGCCGGACGCCGTCCGGGAGGGGCGGGCCGGCGACCCGGCTGCGCGCGAGGGCGACGCTGTGGGTGGCCCGGCGCGCCCTGCGGCAGACCTGTCGCGCATGGGGCCGCTGGCGCTCACGCTGGAGGAGGTGTTGGAAGGTGAGGGCGAGGGCGAGGGTCAGGGTCAGGGTAGGGTCGCCGCGCTCCTGGCGGTCTCCGCGCGCCGCAGCACCACCGGCAACAGCGGCGGGCTGTCGTCCGTGGACGGCTGGCCCGTCCGGTGCGGCGCCCGCGCCTGCCCTGGTGACGCAATGCGGGTGCGATGGCGGGCGCGCTGCATGCGTGTCAGCTCTTCAGGCTGCTGTCATTGTCCGATGGGCTCTCAGAGCACTGGGCAGCAGTCAGGTGTGCCCCCGTGCGGCGTCCGCACCGAGATGCAACGAGATGCAACAGATGGCTTGGCCATGAGCAAAGCAGTGGTGCATGTAGGCGTGGAAAGCAGGCGGCTACATCAGAATGAACAGCAAGTTCCTGTGCTGCCTGGCCGCGCCCGGCAACAAAGGCTTTTGTGTGCCCCTGTCGGCGCGCAGGTCGCTGCGGCCGGCGCACGACGCGGCGGCGACGCTGCTGCGCTTCAGAGAGGACGCGTGTGACGCAGCGGGCTGCGCGCCTGCTGCCCCGGCGGCGCCGGACGGGGGCTCCGCGGCGGGCGCCTATGACGCCGAGGTGCTGGAAACAGACGAGCGCGCGCCCCTAGAGCCGCGGGAGGCGCCCGGGGTCCCGAGGCAGCGGACTGTGTCGGAGCCAGCCGGCACTGCAGCCGCGCAGGGACGGGCCGCATGGGCGGATGCAGCAGGCGGCGGCGGCGCGGCAGGCGCCGCGACGCCGCCGCGGCGCATACGCAGCTACCCGCTGGCGCTGGGCGCGGAGGGCACGGGCGGGCTTGCAAGCCCTGACCCTGATGCAAAGTCCGCAAGCAGCGAGCGCCAGGCTGGGGGCAGCGCGCCGGGCACGCCTGCGCCCTGGACCGGCGGACCCCGGCCGGCGGGTGGCGGCGCCCTGCTGGGCAGCTCCGCGCACGGACTCTTCTCAGAGCTGCGGCGCAGTGGTGCTCAAAAGGCCGGGCCCGAGCGGGCGGTCGAGCTCTCCCCCGCGGGGCCGCCTGCTGATGGCGCCGGGCTCCGCACCGGCGGCGGGGCGGCGTTTGGTCGGGGGGGTCAGGTTGACAGCGGGGGCGGTCCACGTGGCGCCACGGCGGGGGACGTGCACGGCGCAGCAGGGTCCCCGGAGGGGCTGCGCGGCCTGCGCGTGCTGGGCGTGGAGGCGCACAGCCGGTGCGCGCGCCCGGGGCTGCGGGCTCTGCCGCAGAAAAATATGTGAGGATGTGGCGCTTGCGTGTAAATGCTTGTCTCGCAGATGTGATGGGATGTGGTCAGTACATTCGGGGACATGCATGCCAGGTCGTTAAGGTGTATTCCGTGCCCGAAACAGTCGGCAGGGATGGTGCAGACAGGTGGCACGCGGCAGCAGCGCATCAGGCCCTGCCGCGCCCTGCGTCGCAGGCCGCAGGCGGACTACTATGCGGCCACGGTGGCCGTCGACGTGCTCTCCTTCCTGTACGTGGCAGTGAACTATCAGGTGACCCCATCTGCAAGGCGCCCTGCACAAACGCAGGCCCGCCTCACTGCGCGACCCCAGCCGCAGATGGCGCCCTCGCGCCTGCAGCGCAGCGTGCATGCGTGGTGCCCAGGCCCCTCCTGACGAGGATGCCTTTGTGCGCGCAAGATTGCGCCTGCGAGCAGCCGCGCGCCCCCCGGGCACGCATGCCGCGAGCGCGCCACAATTCGCAACTCTGGCAATGCGTGTCACGTATGCCGTCAAGGGAGCGCACATGTCCGGGAGAGGCGCCAGCGCAGGCGGCGCTCGCGAGCGCGCTCGCGCTGGCGGACTCTAAGCTTGTCATGTTATGTTGAGGGAGGCCCCCAGTACGGGAGAGGCCCAAACCCTCTAACCCTGTGTACCGCAGGCCGTGGTCGCGAGCGCGCGCACGCTGGCGGACATCAGCGACGAGCGTGTGGTGCCCGTGGACTACCTGCTCGCGCTCATCGCGCTCTTCCTGCTCATGGTCCTCGACCGCCTCTGCTACTCGCTCGGCAACTGCGCGGGCAAGGCGCGTGCTCGCCCTCCGCGCGCCCGCGCCGCGCTGCCGGCTCCAAGTGTCCATGTCTCGTTCACAATGTTTGACAGCACTGGCGCTCAGGCGGCGCTGGCTGTTTTATCAACGCGTGTCTTGTCCCGCCACGCAGAAACTGCTTGGTGCAGAGGGCAGGGTGGGATAGGGTAGGACTGTACTGCGTGCAGATGCAGAGGCTAGGGTAGGGTCGGACAACACTGCGCGCGGCCAGAGCCGGGCCGCCATTAGGGCGTCCCTGGGAAGGGCGAGGCCGGGCGCGTAACAGCAGGCCTGCGCGGCGCGCAGGCCGCGCTCCTGTGGGTCCAGCTGCTGCTGGTCGCCTGGAACGCGTTGCACCTGTTCTGGAGCCCGGCGACTGGCGGCGCGGCCAAGGCGCACCTGCGCGTGTGGGTCGCGCTGCGCGCGGCGTCGTTCGCGCTGTCCGCGCTGCAGCTGCGCCACAGCTACCCGCCGCCCGCCGCGTACACGTGCGGGCCCGCCAGCTCTCAGGCCGGCATGCGAGGGGCCCCTGCGTGGCTGGGGCAGGGCTGCCGCAGCTGAGCTCCACTGTGAGCGCTACGAGTACACGCTGGGAAATACACAGCATGTGGCAGATGACAACTTGTGTCATGAACAGTGCATCCATTGAGAGGGAGCCGATCAAGCTGGCATGGTGTGCGTTACACTCCTGTGATGCACAGCTTCCAAGCCGTTGGCTGAGCAGGCATGCGCCCTGCGGTGCTGAGTGCCGTGGCGGTGTGATGAACCTGCTGAGGGCGCCCAGCCGGTGGTCACCGTACATGGTTGACGCCTGCTGGGGGCGGCGCTGCGCAGCGGCCCACGCGGCCGGCACGCGTTCGTCTTCATGCGCTTCCCGCACGCCGGCGGCCAGCTGGCCTTCCAGGCGCGGGAGCTATCAGAAGATGACGCGTTGCTGCTGCTGCACTCTGCTGATGCTGCTGTGGTCAGCACGTGTGTGTGCGTCTTGTTCTGTGTGAGGAAGGCACGGCGTCCTGATAGGAGCACATGTGCGAATACGCCCCGCCAACGAGCCGATCATGCACTGCATGCACTGCATTTTGAAAAAAGAAAACTTTTATTCCTGCCTGCTGCCAAGCCTGCTCTATAACATGCGGCTGTGGAGCCGCGCGGGCTCGGCGCGACGCCGCGGCCCGCGCCCGCAGATCTTCAGCGCCATCCCGTTCCTGTACGAGCTGCGCGAGCTGCTGGACTGGTCCTGCACGGCCACCTGCCTCACGCTCTTCGACTGGCTGAAGCTGGAGGACATCCACACCAGCCTCTTCTTCGTCACGTGCAGCCGGCGGTCGCGACGCCGCCACGCGCTGGGCGAGCGCCAGCCGCGCTGGCTCAAGTTCTTCCAGGCAACCGCCCCGCCTCCCGTGGCCGTAACCCTGCAGCCCAAAACGCTTAGCCCTGTCTGTAACCCTACTCCCATAGCCGGCCTGTAGCCTCGCGCTGCTGGCACGCTGCGTCAGCTCTCTCGTGCTGTTCGCCTGCGTTTTACTCGGTGGGGCGCGCGCTGACAGGGCGTGTGCGCTGCGTAGGGCACGCTGCTCTTCCTGGGGCTGCTGCTCCTGTTGTGGGTGCCACTCTTGGTCTTCAGCTCTGGAAATCCCACCTATCAGGTGATGCTGCATGCTGCACGACTGCCCATGTCTTCACTCAGTTCAGTTGCCGTCAGCGCGGTGTGTGCATGTCTGATGTACGCGGGATGTTTTGCTGGCCTTTCAGGACGTCCGGGTATGATTTCATGCAGCATGGATGCCGAGCGCACCAAGCTGGAAAGGCTCACCACCGGGCTTGCCGCCCTGCGCAGGTGCCGGACGTGGCCGCCTTTGGCATGAATGTCACGCTGCTGGCGGCCGGGCCAGCGCGCGGCGGCGCATTCGTGGAGCGGCTGAGCTTCCCGCTGTTTGCGGCCGGCGAGCGGCGCGCGCAGGCGCCCTGGGCGGGCGCGGGGCCGCTGCCGGCGGGGCTCCAGCTCGACTACGTGCCCAGCCAGCTCATGCTGCTCTGCGTCGCTCAGGCGCGCCTTTACCCTGCGCGATTACCCTGCATCACTCAAGGGGCATGCGCCGCTCTTGCCAGCGAGCCTCGCGCACGTCAAGGAGGCAGAGGCAGTGTCTGGAACGCCACCCTGCAAGACGCACAGTGCCGCTCGCGCTGACACGTTGCGGCAGGACTCGGACCACTACTGGCTCGTGACGCCCGCCGCTCGCGCCGTGCTGGTCGCCGTGCTGTCCGAGGCTGGCGCCGAGCTGGCAATCACCTGGCAGGCGCGTAGTGCGCAGCCACACACCGCACGTCTGCGCAGGTTAGGGTTAGGGCTGGCGGTGCCGAGCTGCCGAGCATCTGGCAGGCGCGGCTCGTGCAGCTCCGCACCGCGCGTCTGCCCGCAAACCATGCGCGCCACCTTGCCCTTACCCCCCGTCGTGTGCAGCCTGTGGCTTGTGGCATGTGCAGCCTCCTGTGCGTAGCGGCGGGAGTGGTCTCCTGCAGGTGCAAAGCACTGCCGACGCACCCGGCACAGTCTGCAGCCATCCGCAATGCGTCGGCACTTTTGGAGCCCAGCTGGCTCTGCAGCCTTGAGACGCCCAGCCTGGCTCACCCTGAGCTGTGGCATGCGTCGCGATAGTGCAAGGCGTGCGCGGCAGGTGACACGCAGCGCGCCGCTGCCCAGCGCGCACGGCGGCCCCGGCTGCAGCGGCGAGCGCCGGCTGCCGCTCTCAGGGCGCTCGCGCGCGGCGCTGGTCGCCATGCTTCAGGTACGCCACTTCTGACTGTGCCGCGCTCCTGTGCCGCGTGCAGGCATGCGCTTGATGTCGGCGGGCGCGGCACGGCACGCGTGCAGCCACAGTGGGGCTGGAGCCTGCTTGTCAGAGGCTTGCAGAGCGACTCGCATCCTTACCCGGGCTCGCCTGCCAACCCTGCATGCCGCCTGCTGGGCCTGCCTTGCAGGGCCGCCTGCGGAGTGCGGCCCGCGCTGTTCCTGCTGCAACACGCCCATCCACACACGCGTTTGAAAAAACCCCAGAAAACCAAAACCAAAACCCCACGCATCAGCAGCGGCTTCCCCAACATGCCGTGTTCCTTCAGAGGCACCAACGTGCTCGGCGCTCACGACCGCCTTCGGTTTTGCTCAGGGCAAGCACAGGAGCGCGCAGCTGGAGGCCGCGGTGTTCCCGAACGGCACGGCGGTCCCGGGCGCCCAGGAGCCCGGCGGCACCGGCGTGCCCGGGCTCTACGGCCTGTTCTGGCAGCTGCGCGGCGGTGCGGCCTTGCTGCACCCGCGCTCGTGCGCGTGCGGGCCAGGCTGCTCCAGCCTGCACACGCTGGCAGCGGTCTGCTGCGGCTCACGCGTGGGCGACGGCTTTAACCCTAAAACTACCCTATACACGCCTGCACACTTATAAACAGCAGTCTGCTGCAGCTCACGCGTGGCACCAGCTGACAGGCCCGCCACCTGAGCTGCCGCGGCAATGTTGGCGCACAGGCGAGTGCAGCGTCAAGACCGGCTTTGGGTTTACCAGCGCCGGCAGCGATGGCGGCAGCTGCGGAGGTGGCAGCGGCGGCGGCGGCGGCGGCGACGACAGGAGACATGACAGGCGAGACGCCGGAGGCCGGTTGGCAAGGAAGGGCGCGCCGCACGCGCCCGCCGGGGCGACCGCCGTAGGGGCGCCTGCGGGCGCGGGCAGCTGGGAGGACCAGAGCGTCGGCTGCAGCCTGGCGCTGCGCGGGAGCGACGCGCAGGTCCGCCCGCCCCAGCCCCGCGCCATTGTTCGCAGCGCGAGCAGTGCCAGCTGCTGGGCAGCGCCTGGCCAGCTGTGTCATGAATGCTGCTGATAGATGACCGCAGCACTATCACCAATTGTGTTGCATAAAAGTGGTGGTGCATGCCATTGATGCACTGTGGCGCCCAGCCTCCGTACCGGCCGGGCCAGCAGCTGCTGTGCCGCTTGCGCCAGCCCAGTCGCACACGGCCAAGCGGCCGCCCCGCGCGCGCCAGGGCGGGCAGTGGTGGCGCCTGCACTGCCGCGTGCTCGACAGCGCTGGGCGCCCCGCGAACGCGAGCGCCTCGCACGACGGAACTTGCCCGCCCCGGCAGCAGGGGCCCAGGCGCGCCACAGGTCCTGAGGCGCTTTTGCGATGTTCACATGCTACACGGCACTGTCTGGCGGGCAGGGACGGCTGATGTGCAGCTCGGACACCAGGGCGGAGCCTGTGTGGCGCGATGGCTGGGGGGGCGGGGGATGCGGGCTGGTCCCAGAGTGCATGCTTGGTGCATGTGTGCTGAGGATGATACAGCCCCCCTTTCTCAGTCGGCGCCTGCTCGCCAAAAAGCCTGCAAGTGTCCTTTAGAAGCAATACCCTCTGACACCAAGGTTTTATGTTACGCGCAGACTGGTGGCTGTGCTCGAGCGCGTGCAGGGCGGCATTATCGGGCAGGTGCGAGGGCCCGCTGCAGCTGCACGCTGGCCCCGCATGTTGCCCACGTACCTGCTCACGTTAAGTCTGTACTGGCGCATGCTCCAGGAAGGCCGGCTAGCTCCCGTGCCGCTGTGCGCGCTGCACCCAAACGCGCTCCTGCACCCCCTGGCCCATATGAAGACCTGCCCGACTGCATGCGCAACGCCGTCTCGCCGCTGACACACACAAACCTCCCACCCCAGCACCAGCCCGGTGCCCGGCTGTGCGCAGCGCCTAGTGTGTGTGTCGACAGTGACATGCGCCGTGCGGTCTCTGGCGTGCATGGAGGGAGTCAGCGTGCTCCTGCGCGCTGAGCGCGCGCGCCGCGGCGGCAGACGCTGTCCTCGTTCGGCATCACCGGCCTGTACATCACGTTCGTGTTCGGCATTGGCCGCTTCCTGCGCCTGTCCAGCCAGAACCGGCGCATGCGCATCCCCTACGAGGACCTGCCGACCGCCGCGCGCCTCGCCGCGCTTTGCCAGGCGCGGCGCCCTGCTGCAGCAACATTCTGCAGGCACCCTGTGCAACAGGCGTCTGGTAGATGTTGATGAAGCAGCAGAGGCTCGCGACAAAGCGGGGAGAGCAGCTATTGCTCCCGCTCACGCTTGCTTCTCTGTGGTTCGCTCGCAGGACATCTATATCGCGCGCGCGGAGGGCGAGCTCGCGCTGGAGGAGGAACTGTACTGGGCGCTCATCAGCATCTACCGCTCGCCGGCGGTCATGTTCGAGCTCACCGCCCGCAGCGCTGCGCGCAGGAAGGATGCGTAGCCTGGGGGGGTCCGCCCGGCTGTTTGTCAGGCGGACATGCCAGTATGTATGGCCTGGTCAGGTCCAGTACAGGAGTAGGACTAGGGTAGGGTTAGGGTAGTGAATTGCTGGTCCTCCTGGTAGATGCAGCAGACCTGCACTTTCATTCAGCGGTGCTGACCATCGGCGAGTACAGGTCTGCTTACCAAAGAGCTGCTGCCTGCAGAGCAGGTGGCAGGCAATGCTGATAGACTCTAGCACATGCCAGCCACGAGGCGGCTGCTGTGTGGTCTGATGTTGTGGGGTGTACCGGGGCAGATTCAGCGCTGCCTTCCTTTAAATTCAGCAAGTACAGCAGGCGCTGCCAAACGTACGCAGCAAACAGCACTGACACTCCGTACTCTCCACACTCCACATACAAGGTGCAGATGCAAGACAGACAGACTGAGTTTGCAGGAGGTTGGAGGGGGTTTTGCAAAAACGAGGGGACACTCAGGGTGTGTCACACACCACACCACCCCCACACAGGGAGACCAGCTGGCAAGGGAACCAGGGTCAGGTTAACATAGGGTAAGCGACATACCCTAACCCAGAGCATACCAACGCGCGGCCTTATGTCGGCGGCTGCCGGATCGACCGGAAGCCCGAGTACTCGGAAAAGTATGACTCAGTGCCGTCGCGCTTGTCCAGCTCCTGGCCCTGCCGCGCATTGGGGTTTTCCAGCTCGATGCCCTGCGTCCGCCGCAACACCCAGTCACATGTCTACTCCTGCTACACACCTGCTTTTGCTTCCGACTTACTTGTGACAGGCACTCATGGCGTGGCAGGCTCTTGAGGACATCGCTTCAGCACACAAGCTGCCGCACCCGTGGAATAGACAGCACGAGCGGTCGCCACAGGAGCTACAGCGCAGCCGCAGGCCGGGAGCGCCCCGGGGCACCCTGCCGCCATCCCGGCGCGGGCGCGCGCGCGCCTGGATGGGCGTGAACGCCAGCGAGGACGACAGGCCGTTGACCGCGCCGCCCGCGCCGCCGGGCGCGCGCTTGGCGAACTTCTTGGCGGCCTTGGCCGACAGCTTCTGGCGCTGCGCCTGCGCCTGCATGCGCAGCCGGCCCGAGCCCTCCTTGCCCAGCACGCCCAGCCCGATCACGTCGTCGCCGTCGATGAACTCCTCCTCCGGCTGGTTGAAGTTGACGCGGTTGGCCGCCTGCGCGTGCGGGGTAGGGTTAGGGTAGGGCAGTGTTGGCCTGAGCCTTCCGTGCCCAGCACGCCCAGGTCAATCACGACGTCGCCGTCGATGCACTCCTCCTCCGACTGGTTGAAATTCATGCGGTTGGCTGCCTGCGCACGGGGTTAGGGTGTTTACCCTGACCTCGAGGCGTCAGACTGCCGCGCGCAAGCGCCGCAGCGGGAGCAGCCCCCTAGCAGGAGCAGCGCACCATGATTGGCTGCCTGCGCGTGAAGCTGAGCGGCGGCGTAAACGGGGCAGCCAAGTGCTGAGGGAGCAGCGCCCGTGCACCCAGACAGTGCTTGGCCTCGCGGCGCTGCCCCTGGGCTCACGGCACAGCCTGCGCTGTGCAAATCGGACCGTGGTCGAGGCCGGGGCGGGGCGCCGCGCCTTCTTGGTGTCGGTGAGCCCGTAGCGCTCCTTGTACTTGCGCGCGCGGCGGCCGCCGCGGCGCTTCTTGATCTCGGCGTCCGGCGCCGGCAGCACCTTGATCTGCTTCGCCGGCGGCGGCTCTTGCCACTTCTCGATCTTCTTCTGCATCTCCTCCTGCGCGCCGGCGTCCCGCCCGGGTTCGGGTCACCAGGGCCACAAAGGCGCACGTCCCAGTGGCCCAGCAATATCAGGCCTCCCGATGCTGCACGACTATAGCAGCTTGTGCGATATACAGCCGGCCCTGGACACGAAAGTGCTCATGGCGTCACTGTGTCACGGCCTTCAGGCCGGCATGACGCTGCCAACAGACTCACTGGCAAACGTGCACGTCACGGCAAAACAACCCTTTGCTCATGTTTTTCTAATGAAACGCACGGCGGGCAGCGCCGCGCCTTCATGGCCGCGCCGGCGGCGCCGCTGGGGTCCTGCGCATACGCGTCCACGCGCGCCAGCAGCGCGCACTTGCCGGCGACCAGGCGCACGGCGCGCGGCCGCAGCGCCGGCGGCGTGCCCAGCACCACGTCGCAGCCGGACACAAAGCCCTGGTGCGGCTGCGTGCTGGCCGCCGAGAAGCCCGCCAGCGCCTTCTTCTTCGCGCCCAGCACCTGCGCGGCGAGCCAAACTTAGGGTTTCCTACAGAAACCCTAAGTTCAGAACCTGCGCATCGGGCCAGCCCGTTTTCTTTGCGCCCAGCACCTGCGCGGCGGGCCACACTTGGGAACGCATTTGGGACTTTCTTCGCGCCCAGCACCTGCGCGTCGGGCCACCTTTGGCATTTTCTCTGAGCCCAGCACCTGCGCATTGGGCCCAAACTTAGGGTTTGCTGCACGCCCAGCACCTGCATTTTGGGTCACACTTAGGGTTTCTTTCGCGCCCAGCACCTGCGCGGGCACACTCGGAAGTGCCTGCGACACCGCTGCAGCGGGGCACGCGCAGCTCCGGCACGGCGCCGAAGAGCCCGGCGAGCGGCCCGGCCGTGTCGCCTCTTTCGCGCCCGGCACCCGCGCTGGCCCATGACGGCGGGCGCAGCACGTACAAACGAGGCTGCCTGGATGCGGGAGACGGCACGTGCGCAGAGTCCAAGCTGCAGGCGACACCCGCGCAGAGGCACTCAGGGCATGCTTTTACAACCCCGACGGAGTCTCGCAGCCTGGGCACTCTCCTGGGGCGTGCGCGGACCCCGACGGCCGCGCCGGGAGCGCGCCTGCACGTTGCACGCGGGCATGCGCGACAGCTGCGACAGCCCGCCGGCGACGCCCATGAGCCGCGCGGCGATCTCGGTGCCCACGGCGCTGGAGAGGTTGGGCGCAATGCGGTGCATGCGCAGCTGCACCAGCTTCAGGATGGCCGCCTTGTCCGCGTCCAGCGCGAGCACCATGTCCGCCGCCGCCATGACCTACAATCAGGGCGCCAGGTTCAGAGAAAGGGATAGGATAGGGTAGCCCCTCTCTTGCGCCCAGCGCAAGCGCCGTGTTCGCTGCCACCTGCCTGGAAGGCGGCAGAGAGGCTGAGGTCTGCAGCAGGGTGGCAGGCGCATTCCGCCATAGGGATGCGGCGCCCTGCCGGCCGCCCCTTGCAGACCACCTTGAACGGCCACTGCGGCTTGTGGCATCGGGTGCTGCCAGCACCAGGGGTGGCGTTAAATGCAGAATCATGCGCTGACTGCGGGACACAACTCCATAGCCAGTCCGGCTGGAGCGGTACACCCCAGCGCCCAGACACCATGCTCGGCGGGCACACAAACTCACTGATGAAGCTCTTCAAAGCAGCAACCTCCCCCCTTGCTCCTTACAACAGCCTTTCACTCCTCAACCAATCTACGAACAGGTTTACAATCACGTAAAATTCCAGCGCCCGCGGCGCGCGCCTTGGCGAGCGCGTCGGGCGGCAGCGGCTTGCCGGACGTCGTCGACGCGGTCACCGACACGACCATGATCGTCGCCTGCGGCAGCACGTGCTCCAGGTCCACGAGCGTGAGGTCCATCTCGTTGCCGATCGCGGCCAGAACGCGCGCGTAGTCCACCGCGTGGTGCACCAGGCTCTCCAGCTCGGGGAACTTGGGCCGGTAGGCGTCGCGCGAGAGGCCGTGCACGAGCGCAATCTCGGCGTCGATGTCCACCTGGCGCGCCGGGGCGGCCGGCCGGCGCGTCGGGCGCGGGGCGACAATGCTGGGCAGGCCTGCGTGAAAGTGGCTACGCGAATGCAGTGAGCGCGTCTCGGCCAGCTGCCGCCACACGATTTGAATAACGCTAGTGACCTCCACTGGCTCCGCATTGTGAGCAACGCCGGGAGGCTCTGGTGCTGCTGGGGAGTGGAAAAGAAGGGGCGCAAGCTGTGCGAGAGCGCCTCAGGAGGCGGCCTGCTGTCACACGGCTTCGAATAACCAATGCTGAGAGGCCCTGCATCTGCTGGTGGGCCGAGGCGGCCGGGCAGACGCGCGCACGGCCAGCTGGTTGCAGTCCATGTTGAGCAAGCCTGGGTGGATGCGGCTGCACAAGAAGCACATGCTGCACTGCTGGTGGGTGGCAAGTGAGTTGCGCCTCGGCCAGCTGCTACCACATGTCTTCAGCTCACCAATGCTGAGACGCCCTGCACTGCTGGTGAATGAATGAAGAGCATCACCGGGGGCCCTAACCCGATGGCCCCCTCAGCTATGTGGTGATAGCCTGTTTCAGCCAATAGGCTGTTTAGGCACAAGTGTCAGGCAAGCAGGCAAGATATCCACACACTCACAGGTCAAGGGACACTTGGGACCGTTGGGGCAAGGTACATCTTCAGGCATGCGAGAATAAAACAGGCAACGCCGCGAATGGGTCGTGACGGTCAGCAACAGTTAGGGTCTAGGGTTGCGCACGGCCAGCTGGTTGCAGTCCACGAGCAGGCGGTAGGCGGGGTCCTCGTCGCTCGGGCCCGCCCAGGCGCGGCCGACGCCGTCCGCCTCGGGGCCCTCGCCCAGCGACGCGTGCACCCTCTGCGCGCGCGCGGCGCACGCGTCGCGCGCGTGCTCGGCAGCGCGGCGCGCGAGCAGCGCGCACACTCACAAGGGAGCTGCTTACACACAGCCAGTGCGCGCGTAGACAAGCTCAGGGCCGCCCTCGAGGGCCTTTCCACACTGGCGCGCTCCTTGGGCGGACACACTACCAAACCTGACCTATGTAGCTGCTGCGCTTGCGCCCAAGCAGCGGTGCTAACAGGCACCAAACCTCAACGCGAAGCGAGATGAGGCACATGTGCAAAGCAGCCACCCGGGCCGCGCCTTCATAACAGTCTGATACCGCTCGCTCCGCTGCAGGGTCGCCACCGCATCCAGCGAGTCAAAGCTGGGCACCCCAGCCTCGTCCGCCATCTACGCGGGGCGCGGCAAGCTGAGCACCTCACGCCGCTCCATACGCATGGCAGACTGTCTGGCACGCGCGCTTGCTCAACACTTACGAAAGTTTACGCCTAGGACAGAGCACAGTCACAGCGGGCAAAGCAGCGCAGCACACGCGCTTGCAAAGACGTGTGCAAGTGGACACTTAATCTGCAAGCAGAAGTTGGACACCTTACTCTGCAAGCATCCAGGCATGCTTACTTTTCCACGGTTGAAGTGACATTAGCTCCGCACAATCCTTTGCTATATAGTTCCTTGCACGGGGAGGAGTGCGGGCGCTTGCGCGCCCACCTCATGGTCGGCAGCATCCTCGCGCGCCGGCTCCTCCTCACGCTCGCTGGCGTCTGACAGGTCCTCCAAGTCCGCCAGGAACGTGTCTGCGAGCGTGGCCATCCTGCCCGCTGCGCAGCCCGGGGACTGCGGCACGGCGGCGTGCCCTGTGCCAAGTCAAGCGCTGTCTGACACAGATAAGTGGGCGGGGTGGCTCGCGGCTTGGCAGCAAACACTGGAGCGCTCACGCGCGCACACACGCTTACGCGGACTCGAATGCGAAGCTGGGGCAGCAGGTGCAGTCTGCTTGAGCGTCTGTAACGTGAGAAAAGTGCTGCATGTTGGAGAAGGAAAGCAAATGCACTGACCCTGATGGCAGGACATATGCGCAGTATCAGACGGCGCTGCCTGGGATCCTGTACTAAGCAGACGACTGCTTGCCGCAGTATAGGAGAAGAGTCCTTTCCACACACTCCAGAGCTTATCTTGCAGTTCTCCAACACAGCAGGTGACAGGTGTCTGTTCAGATTGCTCATCAGCTGTGTGCGAAGGTCAGGCCCTGCCTGGGGGCTTGTCTGATGCTCACGTCGCGCTCGTCTAGCTACTCAGCCTCCATGTCTTAGCCCGGACTGTGCTCTGCTGCGAGCCAAAGTGGGCCTGCGCACGCCTTGCGCCACGTGTGCCATATTTCCGCTCGAAACAGGACGCAGCCAAGAAGAAGGCGCTCTGATGGAGCTTAACTAGCACCGAAAACCTATAAAACTCAGTGCTTCTGGCAAGCTGAGCATTCCTGGATAGGACGTGTGACGGCGTGGGCATTATGCTGTCCAGGCACGCTCACGCCGCTGCCTGCGTGCGCCCTGTTGAGCGAGCTCAGTGAGAATTAGTAGCCTACACTATGCGGAAGCGTAAGGGTACACACCTGGCGCAGCGGGCGGGTGCTGATGGCGCCCAACGCCGTGGTGCAAACGTACTTCAACCCCGGCGCGGCCGGGCAGCTGCGGCGCTACTGCGCGGCCAGCTGCCTGGGCGTCGGCGTCCTGCTGCCGGTGGCCGCGCCGCTGCTGGCGCTGTGCCTCATCAACCCCTGGATCAAGCTGCTACTCGAGGTGTCCACCGTGATCACGCCCGCAAGCGCGTGCTTCGACGGCGGCGGCGCCGCGGTCTGCCCGGGCGCCTCCGCGGTCGATTACTACTTCTGGAACGTCACCAACGCGCTGCAGGCGCGCCCAGACGTCCGGCGCCGGCCTCGCAAGCACGCGGCCGCCTGCCCGCGTCCATGCCTCAGGAAAACTTTGATGTGGTGTGTTGAGTGTTGCCAGCGCGGAGCAGGCGCCGCATGCGCATGCGCGCTTCCGCTGAAGCATGCGGACCTCATTGGTTGCCCACCATACCGTAAGGGTATGTATAAAGAGACACCATGCAGCACTACACTGAAAGCCCACAGCTGCACACGCTTGCAGCTCAGCACCGTCGGCCAGCTCGGGCGGCTGAGACAGCCTTGCAGAGGCCTGGCGCATGGCGCGCGCGCTGACGCCACCAGCCGGTCTGCCGCCAAGCCTGGCACGACCCGTGTGCCATGGACAAGCTGCGCGCGCAGTGGCTGGACGGACGGGAGGCCCCGGCATACAGCGAGATCGGCCCCTACAGCTTCCAGGCGCGCCCGAGCATAGGGTAGGGTAGGCTGTCAGCTCCAGGACGAGGTACGGGCAACGAGCGCGGACCCTGCCTGGGGCAGGGCTAGTGCAAAGCAGGGCTTCAGGTAGGCGCCGGCATGGTTGCACGGTGAGGGCCGTGCACATCAGACCCCATGCCTGCTGCCAACCTTGCATGCACGAAAGCTCACACGCATGAAGCAACAATTCCACATGGCGACATGGTGTTGCCGGTGCTTGCAGCGCCAGGCCTGCCAACCCTCTCCTTCAACGAAACTCATAAGACTCGTAAAGTACACGTTTTACGAGACTCAAAAAGCAAGCGCTCTACATGGCGACATGGTGGTGCCACTGCCTGCAGCTCCAGGAGTACCGGTACCAGGCGGCGTCCGACGCGGGGCTGGACAGCGTGCGCTACACTTTCCACTACTTTCAGACGTGGGCGCCCGGCAGCAGCTGCGCGGGCTGCTCGCTCGCGGATACCCACGTCGGCATAAACCGGTGCGCTCGCCCGCGCGATGCGTGAGCCCGCAGGCGCATGTGCATGAGCTCGGGCACAGCGAGGGCGCCGGTGGGAGAAAGCTGCGCAGAGTAACCACTGGCTTTTTCATCTGGTGCTGACTGGTGCGTGCATCCGTCCTGGCTGCATGATGAACGTACTGAGCGCGTCGACTGACTCTGATCAATAAAGAACACAAGTGCGCACAGCCCAGTCCAGTGTTTCTGCTGGTCAGCTGCAGTCCATATATTACTAACAAACATGCCTTTCATACCTTGCGCTTGATGCGTCATCTCACCGAGCGTTCACTCGTTTTCGGTGCATGGCTGCTGGAGGACACGCACTCGGCATGGCCTCCACGCAAGCGGGACACATGCCACACGCCTGATGCATGCAGCCGCGGCGCGGCAGGGCGTACCTGGCAGCGCTGGCGCCCGGCGGCGGCTCGGAGGTGCCGCTCGCCGCCGCGCTGCTGCCGGCGCTGCTGGCGCAAGCAGAGGCGGAGCTCGAGCGCCTTGTCTTGCAGGTCCGACCCCTGGCCAGCCCCTGGCAGTTCACCTGATCATGCTGATGTGCAGACCACACAAGAAGGAGAGCTGCATGGGCACCGGTGGTCTGGCAGAGCTCTGCCAGGCTGTCCAATGCGCGCCGCGCGCGGCAGAATGGCTCGTACACAGGCGACGCTGCCACGGCGGCGGCCGCGCAGCAGTGGGGCGCGTGCGACGTGCTGCCCGCCGCGACGGGCCTGGAGCTGTGCAGCAGTGGGGCCCCAGGGCTGGGCCCCGGGCAAGGTCCTGCGGCCGGCGCGGTCCTGGATGCCAGCACCGCGCGCGCGCTGCTGGCCGCGCTCGCGCGCCCTGGCGCGGCGGCAAATGCCACGTACGCCAGCGGCCAGTGTCTGCCGGTAGTGCAGGTCGGATTCATGCGTAGTCATTGCGGACAGTTTGACCTCGCCCTAAACCTACATCACCCTTGTTATATCAGCATCCCTGGCATGTGTGCTGCAATCGCACAGGTTGGCAGCTCAGTTGGCAGCTGCGCACTGTGATCCTGTCCGTGGCGTCATGCCCAGGTATACCCACACGATGCATGCGAGCATACCTGTACGGGTGGTAGCGCAGGGCTGCCGCCGCCGCAGCCGTGGGCAGCCTGCTGCGGTCGCCGGCTGGCGCGCCCGTGGCTGGCGCCGGCTACAGCCTGACGGCGAGCCAGGCGGCGCGGGTACGCGCATACCTGGCGCGGCTGCTGCAGGCCGGCGCGCTGGGCGGGCTGGCGCTGTCGGCCGGCGCGGGCGGCCCGCTGGCCGCGCGCAACATCAGCGACTGGCTCTATGGTGCGAGAAGCTTGTTGCACTTGATCCCACCCGAGCATGCACTGCTGAAATCGGGTCCTGAAAGCCTGTTTCAGCGGGGTCGTTGCCGCGCAGGGTGGGTGGACCCGCTGCTGGGCGGCAGCGCGTTTGGCAGGGTCGGCGCGGCGCCAGCGGGCAGAGTGGCGTTGGGCATGGGCTGGCCAACGTTCGACGCGCCCATGCAGGCACCGCCTTGTCATGGGGCTGCGCCGAGTGCTGCGACCGAGGGCAGGTGGCTTCGGGTGGACACAGGAGTCCGACTGTGGTCCTTCAAGGACATTGTTGCACTCCAGATTGTGGAACTCTTTGGCGCTGGTGGGATGCACGCATCATGCGTGCATGCAACCCTCGACCTGCTGACTGCCCCAACGGCCTGCTGATGTGTTTCATGCTCAGAAAGCTGCATCAAGCAGAGCGCGTCGCATCGGATGCATCCAGTCTGCTGAAGCTGACACAGTGCCCGTGGGCCATGTCATCTGCGCACGGTGCAGGTCCTCAACAGGAGCGTCGACGAGCTGTCGCCAGAGGACCACCCGCTCATCTTTGCTGTCAACATGTCCACCGGCACGCGCTTCCACACGCAGCCGACCGAAGTGCGGCTCCGCGCGTTGCACACCTTTTCTACTGTCCAAGTGTAGCAGAATATTGATGTCATTTTGTGTCACGTGTCAACATGTTGCAAAAAATCGACATGGGTACAGCTTGCAGTGCATGACATGCTGGATGTAGTGTCAACTGCTGGATGGCAATGCTAGTGCAATGTATGCCTGGGTTGCACTTTACTGCCACCCGCAGGTACTGGCGTACCAAAGCGCGGTTGTGCTGCCGCCGTACCCGCCGGGCAAAGCGCTGGGCACATTTGGAGGGCAGCAATTCGGGCTCGGCCTGAAGCGCACGGACACGCGCTGCGCCTTTGATGCCACGCTCGGACGCACGGTGACTGTGGCCTACGCCGGTCAGTCCTTGCTGCATCCTAGCAGTGTGTACATGCCATTAGTGTGTTCAGGTTGATGAACGTGGGCGTCACCTAAGCCTCCCCAAATGGGTAATCAAACATGTATTCCTAAACACAGCATGCCCTTGCAAGTAATAAAGTCACAATCTGTCGTACTAGCATTTTTGTGTAAGGAGAAGCAACTGCAGGATCCAGTGCCTGCCTGTGCACGCTTGCATTTGGATGCGCACAACCCATTGCAACCGCTGCTCGTGGCAGCAGGGGGTGTGAGCGCCGAGCCTGCAAACTTTTACACGGCTCTCCTTTGCTATCGTGCATGAGACAGTGTGTTTTGGTACTGCCAGGGAGGGACCTCATGGTGAAGGGCATCCGCACGCTCGAGTTTGGCATGGCGCCGGCGGCCCTGGCAGCGTGCCCCGCAGACGCCGGCGCGAGTTCCGGCGCCGCCCGCACCAACGCCGGCCAGGGCGAGGACGAGCGCTGCGCGTACCCGGACATGCTGGCCGGCGTCTGGAACGAGACGCTTACGTACAGGAGCCCCAGCCTGATCACCCTGCCGCACTTTTACCAGGTGCGCGCCCTCGGCGCACGCTTACATATGTTCCCACTGCTTAGAGTTCCGGCGGACTCTGCATGTGCGATCTGCTGTGCAATGCATGCGTGGAGCAGAGCCCGGCCATCTGCATGTGCCTGTAGCCCAGTTCTTCGGCTTAAGCCCCTGCAGAACAGTTGTTGCCTGGATATGCGGACTCCCAAGGTGATTGGCCAAGTGACACACCGGTTGCAGGCGGACCCTGCCGTCGCCCTGAGCACGGGCTGCGCCTTCGCCGCCGACCCGGCGCTGCACGAGAGCTTCTCCGCTGTGGAGCCCTCCGCTGGCTTCACCATCCAGGCACGCATGCACGCACCCACGCTGCTTGAACGTCTCAAGCTGCGGATGCTGCAGCTGTTGCATTAGATGCGCTGCGCGGCGCTTGGCAACTGGGTGGCTCGCCACAGGGCAGGCATGCGCGGCGGCAGGCCGCCAAGGGCTACCAGGTGAACCACCTCCTGCGCGCCAGCGACGTGCTGTTTCCAGATATGTGGGTGGCGCCGGCTGCTGGCGCAGCCGGCGGCATGTGGGTGCCCTCGCACTGGGTCCGCAACACCTTTGTCATTGATGATGCCACGGCTGCGCGCGTGCTGACCATTCTCAGGGTGCGCGGCGCCGCACTCCGTGCCTGTGTCTGTGTCCAATGTCATACATGCATGTCGACTTGACCATGATATTGTGCCATTACATGCATGAACGCTTGTTTATGCCACGACAAGGCGCGTCATTGCACAGCCTCAACCTGTTAAACGGGTGTGTTGGACCCATGTGTAACTGAGATGACAGGGAGTGCGCTTGCGGCGCAGCTGCAGCAAATTGTTGTCATCCTGCTGGTCTACACGCTGCCCAGCCTCGGTGTCTGCATGATCATCCCCGTCTGCTTCCAGCGCTTTGCCTCTCGCGTGCGTGCCTTGCCGCAGCGTGCCCAGCAATTCACCCGTCTGTGCATCCTGCCGGCATCCTGGGCTCTCAGTGCACATGCGCGGCATTCTTCAAATGGTGTGCGTGTGTCAATGCAGCGCCAACATTGGGGCTGCACGAGAGCCACAATCGCATAAAAGACGTCGGCCACGTGCGATACATGGCATTGAAATGTGCAGTTGCTGGACGCAGGCCGCTCGCAAAGCGCATGCCGAGCTGAAGGCCGCCCGCAAGAGCCTCGCCCCGCCGCCGCGCCTTACCAGCAGCGGGCTGGCGCTCCTGAAGGCGTCGCAACAGGTTCTGCCGGGGTCTTGGCGCGCAATGCGCTCCATGTGCATGCATGGGATGTTGTCGAAAGAGGTCTTTGCAGGTATCGCAGACCCAAAAGGATCAGACGTGGACAACACGCATAACGCAATGCATGACGCAATGCATATCTTCTCCGCTTACAGGTGTTCTTCTCTGCTGCGCCACTACTGAATGACGACACCAGCAGACCCGGTCACAGCGTGCGCTGCGCGCGGCAGCGCGGCCGCGAGAGCGACCACGGCTGGGACACAGGCGAGGACTTCCGCATGGCCGCCGTGTGGCGGCGCAGCGCAGCCGCTTCTGATCGCGCGCCGCTGGGCGACAGCACCAGCCAAACCAGGCCTGCCCCTGCGGCGGGCGGCAAGGGCGGCATCGCCGCACGGCAGCTACATGCACAGGCCCGCTGCAGCAACATGCACCTCGCAAGCGCCAGTGGCCGCCCGCATGCAGCTGCGGAGGCAGTTGGGGGAGGGTGCGCTGAGGCGCGCTCTGCGCACGCTGCACCGGCCAGCGACAGAGCGTGCGCGCATGGGCGTGGCAGCGTGGAGCGGAGTGCAGTGCTGGAGCGGGCACTGTCTGGCGCTGCGCGTGCGCCGAGTCCTGGGCCGGGGCTTGCTGGCGCCGCCAGCCTGCAGCTGCCCGAAGAGGCGCTAGAAGTCCTGTCGCTCATACACTGAACCTTCACCTGCATGCCCCAGACGAGGGCGGTGCGAAGACGCTGTGCACGGGCGCTCGACACCCGGATGACCCCACCCTTGCCTCACAAGTAGTGGTGTTCGTGCAAGCGCCAGAATGCATGTGCTGCAGCAGTGCAGGGCACCACGCGCGAGCTCCCTGCCCGAACAGCCAGAGTATTTGAGAGTGGCAGGCATTAGTGACAGTGGATGTTGTGGAGACGTACAGGAGGCTGCATTGGGACGTGCATGGACAAAATGTCCATGTATCAGCAAAGTGTGGCTGCAATTGGGCGCAGCCCTGCATGCACGGCCGCCCAGCATGCCAGGCACTGCACACCAGCTCAACAGTAGCTCGCCATGCAAGAGCACATCCATCGAGCATGTTACAGACAAGCACAAAAGTGCGGCGTTACCACCCATTAAACCTGGCCCCGCAGGGTATATGTGTTGAACTCTGCTTGGCTACAGTTCACGCCGAGGCTGTAGCATCGTCATCATCTCGCCTGATACCTGTCTAGCAAGTCACACACCTGGTTGGCTTCACCAGCAGGCGCCACAACCACAGCAACATACAATGACGGAGCGGTTGAACTGGTACAGCACAGCGATTGAAGCGCTGCGCGGCGCCGACCTGACCGGCAAGACTGCACTTGTAACCGGAGGTGCAGCCTTCAGAGCGTTCTGTAGCTGCCGCTGCAGTGGCCAGCCCTGCTGAGTCTGCCACTGCACCGCAAGGGTAGCCCATATGCAGTTGGGCAAACACTCTTGGCCATAGTCGTGTCATATACATAGAGCCCAGGTGTGCAAAGATTTTGTGGAGCTGTGGACGACTGTTCATTCAGGATGGGCAAGATCGCCTACCTGTGGTGAACGCTGTGGGGACCACAGCTGAAGCTCCTTGGCGAACAGAGTAGTACCAGCGAGTGGCGGCCCTGGACAGAGATCAGCTATGCGCACCTGGCGCACCTGGAACACGCTTGCACTCAGCAATAAACAGCGTGCCGGCGCAGGCAACTCTGGTATCGGCACAGAGACCGTCCGTGCCCTGGCGGTGGGGGGCGCGCGCGTTGTGTTCACCAGCCGCTCCCTGGAGGCGGGCGAGGCTGTAGCGGCGGACCTGCGCAAGGACCCGCGCGTCAAGGCAGGGCCCGGCCGCACAGCGCCGGATAGCACTGAGTGCCGGGCTCAGCTGGGAGGACGTTGAGCGCTGGGGGCGTGCTTGTCTGCAGTAATTGTCGGTTCTCGCTTATTTCTGTTAAGCGCACACACTCGGTGGCTGTTGAAGCTCCTTGAGCGCACAGGTGTGTTGCACCCTGCGATTAAGAAAGCAGCCGCTGGTCTTCCCGGCAGCCTTGTCCCGCCACCCCTGCCTGCGGCGTGCGCGACAGACTGACAACGTGGCAAAGCTCGCCAGGGAGCTTGAGCACCGGCGCGTCACGCGATCCTCGGCCCGGACTAAGCGTGGCCTGAGCTGGGTGTGCTGCCCTCAGTCTAACGCCACCCCTAAAACTGGGCGTGCGGCGTGCAGGGCGCCATCACGGTGATGCAAGTGGACCTCGCGGACCTGGCCTCAGTGCGCGCGCTCGCCCAGGCCTTCCAGGCCAGCGAGCGCGGGCCGGACCTGCTGGTGAGCGCTGCGGGGTCAGGCCCTGGTGACGCCAGTGCGCTGCTAAGCTTCAACAGGTGGGTTGGGTTTTTAGGTGGTGGTACGTCTGAACCACCTAGCTGTGGTGGCCTGTTTCACGCAGCATCTTGTGTGAGCTGGCACTTGCTGTCCCTCATTTATGAGATCGAGACCACAGTACCCGCTGAGATGAATGCACGTGTTCGTGCGCGCAGATCCTGAATGCGGGCATCATGATGTGCCCGCTGCAGTACACAAAGGACGGCTTCGAGATGCAGGTCGGCACCAACCACTTTGGGCACTTTGCGCTGACGCAGGAGCTGCTGCCGCGCATGCGCGCCCTGGTGCGCACTCGCGGCCGCGCAGGCCCGCATCTAGCGTTTCCGGAGTCTGCCAGCTGCGATCTAACAGTCTCCTTTTTGCGGCAGGGAGCACTGTTTCGCATGCTGTGTACTGGCGCTCATGGCGCTATATCAGTACTTGCATGTTATTACTAGACACGGATCAAATCAAGTTTCTGTGTTCTGTGTGTTGACATGGAGCAGGTCCAGTTTCTGATCCGTCAAGCTCCACAAAGAGCATCGCTGAAGTATTCCTACCCATCAATGGCACAGAAAGCCGCTTCAAAGCAGAGTGCATGGTGTCGCGTTTGTAGTAAAATGTATGTAAAACGCCGTCGCAGAGAAGCTGTCAACATGTGGCGCATGTGCAGGGCACGCCGGCGCGAGTGGTGGCAGTGTCGTCGATGGGCCACCAGCTGCAGGACATGAAGCTCGACGACCTGGTGCGAAGTGGCGCTTGCTCTTCCTGTGATTGCAGTGGTGTTGCCACCGATTCGGGGATAGCATTGGGTTTAAGTAGCACTCTGTGTTAAGCAGTGGCAGCAGCATGGGTAGTCAAGTGTGAGGCGCCTCCTGTGCGCCAACGAAGCATTCATCAGCAGCCCTGCAAGGGGGCGGGTTGCCGGCCGGGCGCGCAGCACTATAATAGCAGGGCGTACACATCGTACGGCTCCTACGGCACGTCCAAGCTGGCCAACATCCTGTTCGTCAAGGAGCTCGCGCGGCGGTGCGGGCGCTGCTGGGCCACCCCACCGACCACATGCGGCCGTGCATGAGTCTCTTTTGCCTGCTGGCCGCGCCGAGACAGGCGCTGGTGCCGCAGACGCGCAAGCCTGGCGTTGTGCACCTGCCCTTAGTGCAGCTTGCAGGCTTGAGAGGGAGTGACGCTCGTTGGGCAGCCTTTGCACAGGCTCAAGGGCTGCCCCATGTCGTGCAGCTTGTTAGCCTCAAAGGGACTGGTGCTCCTTGGCAGCCTTTGCACAGGTTCAAGAGCAGCCCCCCAAATCGCGCAGGCTGGCGGGCAGCAATGTGGAGGCGTTCTCGCTGCACCCGGGCGTCATCCAGACGCCGCTGGGGCGCCACGTCGGCACGCAGGCCGGCACGTGGACCGGTTGGCTGTTCGGCTGGCTGGGCGCGTACTGGATAAAGTCCACGCAGCAGGCGCGGCGCCCCGCAGCCAGGCATGCGGTGGTGGGGTGTGCTGGGGTGGAGCTGTGACCATGTCTGCCACTCCTGTGACCTGCCATGTGGGACAGACGCATGCGTGCGGGAAGTAAGCCCAGGCGACAAATGCTTGTTAATCAGCAGACCTATGCATGCTCAATGCATGTCCCGATGCCACTTTGGCAGGGCGCATGCGCAAGACGCTGAAAGGGAGAGACATGACGAGCAAATGCACGCCGCTGCAGGGCGCAGCGACGAGCATCACAGCGGCAGTGAGCCCGGACCTGGAGGGTGCGTCGGGCGCGTACCTGTCTGACTGCCAGGTCCTCGACCCCAGCCCCCAGGCGCAGGACGAGGAGCTGGCAAAGAGGCTGTGGACGTTGACTGAGGAGCAGATCGCAGAGGCAGACGCGCGGCGAGGCAAGGGCAAGGGCGTGGCCACAGGCTAGGCGGGCGTGTGTCACTACCTGTGCTTCTGTCTGTGTCAGCTCAGTGCCATGCCATGATGTGGGAGGCCGGTCTTCATGTATTACCGCTGAACCAGGCAAGTGGTGTGTGCATTGGCGCCGGCGCTGCATCTTGCCGGGACAACAGAAAGCATGGTTGCTGATTGTCGTATGCTCTACACATCCGGCTGATTTGGGGCAGCCACGAAATCGATCAAATAGACGCCGTGCAACCGTACATACGCCGTGCAACTATATACGACCGCTCTGCAGCAGTAGCTCAATTGACTTGTGAAGTGCTGTGCAAAGATGTGCCTAATGCTGTACTGATCGCGGCCACTTGCATAGCACAATATGTACAGATGGGGCACCAGGGCCATCACGTGCCAACCCATGCTACATTCAGCAGCGCATCCCATGTGTTGGGAATGCTACTGCTGCATGGCCCTGCGCGGTCAGTGCTTGAGCGTCGCCAAGCAGCACGAACTGGACATAGCGTGGGACGGCTGTCCAACACGCTGTGCTGCCGGCCCTCACCGCTGACGACCGCTGTGCCATGCCACGAGATCCGCAGGATGGGGCTCAGCACGCGCTGTCAGAACTGCGCGGTCCTCTCGCTCCGCTGCAGGCGCAGGTAGTCGCGCACCACGGCAGTCGCCGCCAGCACCTGCGAGACTTGCGAGACTGGCAGCGAGTAAATGACCAGCACCAGCAGCGCAAGCGCCTTGAGGCGCGACATCAGGCTGGAGTGAAACGGGAAGTGCAGCTCGGCAGGCGGCGCCGAGGCCTCCCGGTCTTGCAGCAATTCCTCCACCACGGCCTGTGCAGTGGAAGAGGTACCTCAGTGAGCGGCCACCTGGTCCAACTGCGCAGGTGTGCAGAAGCGCAACAGTGCAGTCGAGCAGCAACAGGCACATTGCGGCTTGCCACGGACGGCAGGAGGAACAGCAGCTTGCCAAGGCCTGCCCTGCGCTGCTCACCGGCTGCATTGGCCTTTTCAGAGCCGTTCGCTGCAGGCACCTCTGGGCCTGCACATGCGTGACAAGCGACACTGCTGTAAAAAGCATTCCAGACACTGTCTTTTGTCACTTGAGCACAGTCTGGCAAAGTGTGTCTAGTCGGGACGCGGCACGTCATAACTCAATGCGCATTGTCTGCATCACCAAGGACAAGTGCTTCGGCTCTCGTTCAGATGTGGCATAAGCTTTGCCGCTTCTGGCATGACCGTTGGCAGGGAGCTTGCTGCCTATCACGTCTGCCATATGGTTCCAAACGGCAGCGGCGGCTTCACAGCACTTCAGAAACGCACTCAAGCTCCTACGGTCATCAACAAAAGTGGCACAGACTCAAGTAAGCAGTCCCTCCTTTGCTCCGATGTTCCTGTGCAGGTGAGGTACAGGTTCCACCATGTACTGCTGCCCAACCCCACACCAGGCCGACGCTCGCCTCCAGCTTACGCCCGTGCCTTGGTGGTATTTTGGATGACTATGCGCGTGGGGCAGGCCTTGCTGGACATGCGGAACGGCAGCAAAGTTGCTTGCATGATGTCTTGGGTCGTGATCATTTCCTCCGGGTGCAGCCTGTGGAGCATGCCCCTGCGGGGCAGCCACTCACGGCGTCACCCTCAAGGGCCGACGGCATGCAGCACTGAGTCACCCTTGAGGGCTAACAGCATGCAGCAACTGCATTTAGGCACAGGCATGCATTGCACATGACTGCATTCCACAGCAGCGGCGCACGTGGTCAATTCTGTGACCACCATGGCCGGGAAGATGGTCATGACCCTGATCTTCCCCTTGAGTGCCTCTGCAATTGATTCGCTGAACCTGCGCGCGCCCACAACACACAGTGCTCATCACGCTTCCGAGCCGGCCTTCCCGGTCCCTCCGTGGACCGTCCTCAACAGCAAACTCAGAGCCCAGGGTGTATGCCAGATACATTTCAAGACATTGTGCACTCCATCGCATTGTGCAATGCAGAAGCCCAGGCAGAGGCCTTGGGTGCAACGCTCCACCCCCACAGCGCATGAGTCCCGATCAATTCGAAGGCGGAGCGCCCCGATGCGCATGCATGCTCTTCATGATAAGCGCCTTGTGCACTGGTCAATGTCTGGTCAAGCTCTCCATGGACCGTGCCTGTCGCGTTGCTGCAGCCCAGCGCCTGCCGAGACCAGTAAAGAGCGCTGATGCACCCTGTCAGGCCCCACTTGGAGGTTGCAAAGATGCAATAAGAGCGGCGTCGCACCCTGTCAGGCCCCGCTTGGAGGTTGCGGGGATGCACTAAGAGCGGCGTCGCACCCTGTCAGGCCCCACTTGGAGGTTGCGGGGATGCAATAAGAGCGGCGTCGCACCCTGTCAGGCCCCACTTGGAGGTCGCGTAGCCCAACATGAGCGGCTTGGGGTCGAGCCCGGCCACGGACGAGATGTTGATGATGACGCCGTTGCCCTTCTCGGCCATGCTGGGGCCCAGCAGGCGCACGAGGCGCATGGGCGCGGCCAAGTTGACGGCCAGCATCGTGTCCCAGTCGTCGGGGTCGTTCTCAAACGGCGGCACGCCCAGGCCCGTCAGCGTGCCGGCGTTGTTCACGAGAACGGAGACCTGCGCCGCCGTTGCCGGCGCTCCATCTCGTGGCCCAGGCGGCTGCTTTTATAATTGCTCTACAATGGCATGCCTTACACGGGAGTGTGAGTGTAGGTCATTCCAGGTTGGCACTCCATGGGCGGCATGTCCAGGGCATGCCAATGCATGCGTGATACCCACTGGGACTCTGTCCTGCGTCCTAGCAACTGTGTGGGGCCGAATCAGGCGCTGAAATGCTTGACCTGCACAACACCCTGCCGCTTCGGGCCTTCCCAGGCTGACTGCCAGCCCTGTACACAACCCGTGGGTCACAGGCCGCAGCGCCATCCTTGCGGCTGCATTTGTCACCACTCACCTGCGACCCCGTCCCTTTGACCGCAGTCTGTGCAAGCGCTTTCTCCACTTATTGCGACTTTCCAGCAGGTGCCGACCGGGCGGGCGACAGCACCCTGCCCTGGTGCACCAGGGCGGGGGCCGAGCAGGCGGCACCTTGCCCTCCACGGCGCTGGCCAGGGCCGCAACAGACTCTTTGCTGCTGGCGTCCATCTCGTGCAGCTCCACACTGCTGCTCCCCGCAGCCTTGCAGGCCTCTGCCACCTGCCGGGCCCCAGCAGCGGCCTTCCCCAGCGCATGACAGCGAGGGAGGCCCCAGGCTGCCAGCGCAGGGTGTGCGTGCAGCGCACAGGCCAGGACCTTACCTCAGCCATGTTTGCCTTATTGCGGGCGACGAGTACGAGATCTGCGCCCTGCTCGGCAAATCCAATACTGATGGCCTTGCCGATGCCCTGTGCGCACCCACCTGCCGTCGGCTTGTTGCAAGGGAAGCAGGCTGTGAAGCACAAGCAGCGTGGTTTGCAGAACAAGGCTCGGGGCTGCGGCTCAGGCCGAGGAAATGAGCGGGCGAAGTTTGGCGAGGCCGCCGCGCCTTACTGCACGCAGCACACTCAGGGCACTGAGTTCAGCCGAACACTGCAACGCCCGTGCTGATCACCTAGAGTAATGCTACAGGTCATGAGTAATGTGGGCGTAGCAAAGCACAGGAGCTCACAAGCCACACGCAGCTGAGCCAAGGAGGGCGTTCTACGCTCACCTTGCGCCAGTGATAAGCACTGTATGGCCTCTAAGCAGGCCATCTGTCACCATCTTGCCGTGTGCAAGTGCGCAAGATACTTTGTATGTGCTGAAGGCGGCGAAGCTCGTACGAAAAGCAGAGTCAAGCAAGGTGTCACAGCTACTTGGTCCACTCGATGGAAAGAGCGCTGTGCTTTCCTTTCTATTATTGCTCTGATCTACGTTTGACCTAGCCGAGGTAGATCTTGGCTCCTCGCTGAGTAACAGTCGGTGTCCTTACTCACTTTCATTTATGAATGATTGAATGATCATTCATTCATTCATTCATTCATTCATTCACCTCCCTACTACGAGCCGTCTTTCCGGGCGCTCCCGCTGCCAGGTACTCCGCATATGCCCTCAGCTTCGGCAACCCCCCAGACTTCCGTTCACCAACAACACCCTCTGCACGTCTTTTACAAATGCTTATTTGCCAGACCATGCATGATGAGATGCCTACCCTACCCCCCCCCCCCCCCCCCTTGAAAACAGTTGAGAAAACTAATCGCGCAAGATGTCGGCCACTCGTGCGCAACTTCAACTGCGGTTTCTCGCTCACCGCAGCCGCTGACGAGCGCTACGCCATCAGGCCAGCAGCCTCGTGTCTGATCATGCCAGCAGCCCCGTGTCTGATCGTGTCTGAACCCAGGTTGGTAAGCTAGATTGGGATATTGAGAGCTGCTAGAAAGAGGTGCACCTGTCAACCCACTTCGCCGGCTGCTATCAGCTAGCACGCACATACAGACGACTGTAAAGGCAGCATGGGGCAGTGCCTCTCAGTTGCCAAGCCTCCCGGCAAGCAGGTGAAAGTGCCTGGAGCACCTGCGCCCCTGCCCTGCTTTGACCCCTGCCAGCCCATTGGCCTGCTCTTGCGCTCCTGCCGGCCGCTGCCGCTCTCAGCAGCAGTTCTTATCTGCTCGCCTGTTTGCCACGGTCCACCAACTATAGGAGCATGCTCACTGGGGCTGGCCGATATGCAGGGCTCCAAGGCCACTGCGCTGGTCGCCAGCGCGGATGGGAAAGAGCCACAGGGCGCTGGCACGTTCCCTGGAGGCGAGGGTGTGTTCAGCCGCGCCGCGGGCGCAGGCCCGGCGCTCGCGAGCGCTGGCACTGCGCCGGGGAGCGGCAAAACACAGAGTGGTGCTGCGCCCGGCGAGCGAGAGCCCCACCCGGAACACTTCGTGGCACCGCCCACGGATGGTTCAGTGGCACAGGTGCGTGCCCGCAGAGCACTTGTGAGATGCAGTCACACTGGCCCAGAGCACTGGGGGACGCAGAGGCTATGAAGGGCCGTCCAGACCATGCTCTGCACGGTATGATTTGGACAGACAGACTCGCCAGTACCTCAGCGAGTGCTGAGAGGAGTGCCGGCCGTCCAGCCAGCAGCCTGTGGGGGCTGGGCACTATATATATCGTTATGCCAGCCATTGTGCTTACCTTTGTGGGGCACACAGCTCTGCGTGCCAGCCTCCGAGCCGTGCGCGGCAGCCAGCCAGGGCCGTGCCTCAGCCAGTGCTCAAGCCCGCTGGCTGCGCAGGTCCCTGGCAGCCTTGTGGTCACGGAGTCCAGTCGGCGGCCGCCCGAGTGCGGCATCAACACGAGCGGCCCCGACAGGGCGCGCGCGGACGCGGTCGCCGCCGCCTTTTTCACCTCGCGGCAGGCGCGGCCCGGCATGCCTAGACCCTTACCCTAACCCTGTACCCAGGCCGCTGGCACGGCAGGAACCTCTGCTGCGACCAGGACTGACCAGCGCGAGCGCCGCTGCGATGACGCCGCGCGCATGGCACCTGCTGCCGTGACAGGCGCTCGCGCCGCTGACCCGCGCGCAGGCGGACGCCGTCACGAGCAAGGCGAGCACGGCGGTGACCTCGGCCACGCACTCCAGCGCGGGCAGCTGCAGCGCGGGCGGCGAGCTGGCGGAGCCGGGCGCCGCGGCGGCCGTCGCAAATTGCTTTGAGATTGAGCGCCCCAAGTACGCGACGCCGGTGCAGCCGTTCAAGCCGTACGACGCCTGGCGCCTGGGCCCGCCCATCCCCGGCTGCGAGGATGAGCGCATCGAGAATGCGCATGCCATCGCCGAGTTCCGCACGCCCTCCGACCCCGCCGTCGGTGCGCCGCGACAAACACCTCTTCTGCCACAGTGCAGGCTATTTCCCAAAGAAGACCACCCTGCAGCTGTGCGCAGCGCCCCCGCCCGCCCGCCTGCTATGGCCTGTCAGGCTGAGCGCGTGCCAATCGAACCGCGTTGTGTGAATCCCATATGGTACTCGAGCCCGCCGATATGCTCAGTTGTTCGCAACCACCGAGCAACCATGTGGTATTCTTGGAGGGGACCCTGAGGGGGCCCTGGGACAATGATGACAGTCAGCATGGGGCGCACGCGCTGCCTGGACGGCGAGCGGTGGCAGCATCCGCAGCGTCCAGCCAGGGTTTGTCCAGCCAGGGTTTGCCGCACCCCGCGCTCAGCGCGAGCCGGGCTGCGCGCGCGCAGAGGAGGTGCTGCAGGTGCTGTGCACGTGCTTCAATGTGGACTCTGGCACGTGCACGCTGCTGACCGGCGAGTGCATCTACGTCCTGAACGCCTGCGGCATCCTCAAGCCGGGCATCTGCCCGTGGCGGTGAGCGCCCCCGGGAGCGCAGAGGCCGGCGTGACGACCCGTGCACGCCCTCGTGTCCACGTTGCTTTGCCTCCCCCGCGGCCCATGCGGCGAGCGCGCGCCGGACACTCATGCAGCCCCAGACGCTGCGCTTCCAAAAGTTGCAGGTTGGAAACCTGCGGTGCCGGCTGTGCTGACACGGCTGCACAGTGCAGCCATCTCTGTGCGTGCGTCACGAGCGACAGACCTCGCCGCCTGGTGTCGCGCGCAGGTGGGGCTTCTGCGGGTGGATGTTCCTGCCCTCCAACGACGAGGTGCTTTGCGTGGAGGACCTCAGCAGTGACGCCAGGCATGCCCCACTCCGGGTCGCAGAGCCCCGCTTCAGACTGTTCCAGGCCCGCCAATCCAGGCAGCATGTCTCATGCGGGCACTCGCGCCGCGCTCTGAGGTCGGCCGGGCTTCCCCTCCCTGCACCATACCATGTCTGCCGTGCCAGGGGTGGCTCCTGCGCAACGCTTTCGCGGGGGAGGGGCTGGGTGGCCCCTGGGCGCCAGCGACCCCTGCCTGCTGCGCGCAGGTTCAGCGAGAACGCGTTCGTGCTGGGCGAGCCCAAGCTGCAGTTCTACCTGGCCGCGCCGCTGGTGACCACCAATGGGCATCGCCTGGGCACGCTGTGCGCGCTGCCCCCCCCCCCCCACACCCTGCCCACCCCCTACGTGAGAAGGGCCTGGCTCCTGCCAAGGCTTATGCCAGCGTCGCACCACAAACACATTGACGCTGGGTGAGCCTGACAGCGCTAGGGTAGGTTAGGGCCCTATCCCTGTTAGGGTGCTGCACAGCAAGCTCGACACGAGCGTGATGCACGCAGGTGCGCACGCTGGAGAGCGCGTACGCGCTGGAGCTCGCCAAGCGGCAGACGGCCGCGCTGCGGCGCGCGGTGGACACGTACCGCACCGCCAGCCTGTTCGTGTCCGCGCGCGGCGCGTCCTGGGCGCTCATGCACATGAACGACGTCGCGCTGCGCATGGCCGGCGCGCGTGCGCATGTGCTGCCTCCCTGCTGCGGATGCTGCCGGCATGTTGTCGTGCTGCGGATGCACTGAGCTGGAAAGCTGTGACTTGGACTTTGTGCACGCGTGTGTACATACCAAACATGGCGTACGTGTGCATGCGAACGTAAATATGTGGACAGCCACTCCGCCTCCATGCGCATCACAGCCACGGCGCGCTCATGAGCTATATCAGCGCTATGCTGCCTCCGGCAGGCAAAATCAGTTGTACAACCTTGCACAATCATGCCGGGAGACCATGCTAGCCATGCTGTTATTACTTGCATGAGAGCACGTCTTACTATGAGCATGCATTACCTGTTATTGTGGCTGAACATGAAGGATACCATCCAGGATCCAGCTACACACACTCCTTCAGGCTTGGGGTGGGTTGAAAGGCTGGCGGTGGGTGGCGCTGCGCCCAGCGACATCGGTTTACCATGTCTTGCGCAGGCCTGCGCGAGCTCAAGGCGGACACAAACTTCTGGGACGTGTTTGAGCTCAGCCACGGCCGCGACGGGGTGTGCGGCCCATGTCTGACCCACGTTGACCAAACAGTCGCTCAAATGGGGAGGGGAGGCTGAGCAGGAACTGACACGCGCGCGGCAAAGAGCTGCAGCTGCGCGGCCGTGCCGCTGCTGTTCTGTGCTACTGCTGCTGTGAGCACAGGCTAGGGTCTTCGGTGGTTTCACCCTATGTTGGGGCGCAGGAGGGCTTCTACCGCAAGGCCGCGCAGCAGAGTGCAGAGTTCTCCATGACCGTGCTGCTGCGCGCGGAGCGCTCCAGCGGCGGCAGCGGCGGGAGCAGGACGGACCGGCCCTGCTTCACCATGACGTTCCGGTGCTCCCTGCGCCCCACACGCACCAACTGCGCGCGCACTGATGTGTTACGGGGCGATGGTCAGACCTCAGGGGGTGTTGCGGGAGGCCGCGTGGGGTTTGAGTCAGCCGTGAGTGCGCAAGCTGGGTGGCCGCAAGAGCGGCCGGGCGCGAGCCGAGGGGCATGCGCTGGGAGGCCGCACAAAAGCCTATGGCTTGGCGTGCTAGACACCAACGGCATGCGCTGTGGCAGTCCCTGAGCGTAGATACGCATGCCAGCGGCCCAACAGGGCGTCCATGTGTGCATCCGCCGCGCCTGCCTTGTGCTAGACATGGGGCGTCCCGCTCAGGTTCTAAACGTGTTTCACGCGCGCGCCGGTTGGGGCTTGCACCCGGCATCCAGCAAGCAAATTCATCCTAGCATGGCTGTTCTGCGCGCGCAGGCCGGCCGGGTCGGGGCTGCTGGACGAGAACACGGCCGTGGTGGGCATCCCGGCCTTCCTGCCCATCGACCCCGGCGCGACCGCGGGCTTCTACTTTGTGACCGCGCGCGAGGCCGCGCCGGCGCCGGCGGGCTCGGAGCCGCGGTCCGGCAGCGGCGCGCAGCAGTCCGCGGGCTCCCTGGGCTCCGCCGGCTCGGGCCGGGCGCCGGGCGCGGCGCCGTTCGAGGGCCTGCAGCTGGGCGCGCCGCTGGGCAAGGGCGGCTACGGCGTTGTGTACCGCGGCGTGTACCAGGGCAAGCTCGTGGCCGTGAAGGTGCGGCCAGGGGCCAGGCGTGAGCAGGTGTCTTGCTGCTCTCTGTGCAGCACTAAGGACAGCTGGGCGCGCCGGCCGGTCAGGCCTGGCAGCTGCAGTCAGCGTCAGGGAGTGCAGGGCTTTCGCAGAGGGGCACATCGCAAATGAAAACATACATGGTGCTGCATGAGAAATATATGTGGCGCACTCATGCTGGTAGCAAACCATGAGGGTGCGTGCGGGGCACGCATGGCCCAGCCGTTCTGAGCAGTGAGCCTAGGGGAGCGGTGCTGCATGGCGCTAGCACGACTGGCGTCGCTGGAAACGTTCCAACCAACTCGGCACCCGCTGATCGCTGTGCAGGTCATGGAGGATGAGGGCTGCGTGCGCGCGCAAGACGGCCGGCCGCTCGAGGCGGTGATCACGGAGAAGCTGCGCCACCCGGCGCTGGTGGCGGCGCTCGGCCACGCGGCCGCGCCTGGCCCCGACGCGCGCGACCGGGGCGAGAAGACATGGCTGCTGCTGGAATTCTGCGACTGCGGCAGCCTGATTGTGCGCCCCGCACGGCGCGCAGGGCAATATCTGTGTGGCTTGCAGGACACCATTTGTGTGGCCAGCCTGTGTGTAAACAGCGCCAATACCACACGCATGCATGCTGAACACGTTTGCCCGCCTCCTGAGGCTTCCCACCGGGCAGGCGTACAGGGCGCCGCGCACTCGAAGCTGGTTCATTGGTGGCTCTCTAGTTGCTGCCCCGGCATGCGCTCGCAGTCTGAGCCACGTGCCGCATCGGCGCGATCGCGCCAAGCATCCGACGGAACGGCATATGTCCGCATCTCTTGGACACAATGGCGTCCGAGATGCCAACATATGTACGTGCGCACCAGGACGCCGTGGAGCGTGGCTGGTTCACCGCGGAGTGCTCGATGACGCACGGCGGCGTCGACTATGGGCTGGCGCTGGCGCTGGCGGAGCAGGTCGCGGACGGCATGGCCTGCCTGCACTCCAACAACATCATGCACGGGGTGCGCGGCCTGCATGCACGCCAGCAGCCTCATGCACGGGGTGTGCGGCCTGCCTGCACGACAACAACATCGTACACGGGGTGCACAGCCTGCCTGCACGATAGCAACGTCGTGCACGGGGTGCGCGGCCTGCCTGCATGCAACGACATCGTGCACGGGGTGCGCAGCCCCGGAGGCCGGGGCCGGCAGGCACATGCTCTTGATGCCAGGTCCAGGCTGGTTGTTCGAACACTCTTCCTTCTTGGCGAGTGCATCGCACCCACGCCTGTCTTGCAGCGCCTCCGCCCGCATGCGCTGGCACGGCAGCGCGAGCGCTCTGCTACGCATGCTCGCGTGCACTGCGGCATTAACTTCTGTTCAGGCAGTGAAGTCTGGGGGCTGCCCCGCGCGCGCAGGACCTAACGGGCGGCAACGTGCTGCTGGCCAGCGCGCCCGAGTCGGCGGTCGGCGTGTGCGCCAAGGTCGCGGGCGCGCACCCGCCGCAGGGCATCCCTAATTTTGGTCCAGCGCCATGCGTACCTGGAGAGCACCAGGGGTCTAAAGATGTGATATTTGCCAGATACATGCTGTACAGGCATGCGGTTGCACACTGGCGGCCTTGCACATGCGTTAGTCTACGAAGCCCTGCTGCATGGCCAACTGTGCCCGGCAACGCATGGCGGTATTGCACACACGCTCGGTGAAGAGAGAGCAGCGCTTGCGTGGCCAGTGCGTCGCCGCGACTGACTCCTACTGTGAGCCTGTGCGCGTTCGCCAGATTTCGGCCTGAGCCGCAACATGGACGTCCAGACGCGCGTGGAGACGCGCACGTACGGCACCATCACGCACATGGCGCCCGAGGTGCTGCGCGCCAACATCGTCAGCAAGGGTGCCGACGTGTACTCCTTCGGCGTCATCCTGTGGGAGATGGCTGCCGGCTGCCGCGCCTGGGTTGGTGCGCCCCCGCCGAGTCTGACATGCTCTTTGTTTACGCCTTCCTGCCTCCCTGCCACGCAGACTCTTCTGGCGCTTGGCTTGTGCACCGGCTCTCGTCCGCCCCGTCCGTACCTCCTGCCCTGACTGCCACGGCCTGTGCGCCACCGTGCGCCGGCTGGATTGGCCGAGCGCAAGCATGATCTCGCTCGCTGTGCATGGTAGCGCCCGCTCCGCCATGGCTGAGCTTGCTCTGTCCGTGCGCAAACCCCGCTCTCTATGGGAGCAGCGCCGACGGACGCCGCCGCGCGACCCGCATGTGCGCCGCGCGCAGGCCTGGTGCACATCAAACCCACCCTATTATCCCACGGCATGGATGCCACTCTCAAGTCTAGAGTACGCCGCGCGCGCAGGCCTGGTGCACACGCAGGTCGTGTGCGCGGTGGCCGTGGACGGCCAGCGCCTGGGCTTCCCCGGGGGCGCGCGCGCGCCGCCGCCGGCGTACCAGGCCCTTGCCGACCGCTGCATGGACACCAACCCTGCCGCGCGGCCGACCTTCAGCGAGGCGCTCGCGCTCATCCGCAGCATGCGCGCGGCGCACCCGGCGCTGCGGCGCGCGCCGGCGGCGCAGGCCGCGCCGGCGCGGCCCGGGGGCGCCGCGCGGCGCGCGCAGTCCTATGAGCGGCTGGCGCCGGGCGGGCGCCTGGTGCCCAATCCGGACGCCGCCAGCGCCGCCATGAGCGCGTGAGGCATGCGCAGCGGCTGCCTCTTAAGCGCACACAGAGAGAAGCGGCCGCAAGAACAAGGGAAGGGAAGGGAGCACGAGAGCTCTGTTCCGGAGGCTTGCCTAAGCATGCCAGCGGTTTACACATTGGTTGGCCCCTTCCAAGCATGGGGCTGCATGTGCACTTGCACATGCCTAGCAGGCATAAATACATGGCAGCTCTGCGGCATGTACTTCACATTTGGTGAAGCAGCCAGTGTCCTAATGCGCCAGAGCGGCGACTCAGAGGGCTGGTAGCCGTCGAGCTGCATGCTGCTGCCTGCGCTGCGCAACTCCTACGCATCCGTACCTGTAGCTGAAGAGCTCGTTCATACCTTTGAAATGAACTGAGCCTTAGCATGCTATTAGGGCTTACGAGATGTTGAGCGAGGGTGCACTAACACATGCATTAGGGACTGGGGCCTGCTGCAGGTCGAGCTGCACTTGGTGGTCTCCCGACATTGCACCTGCGTCCTGCTGGTGCCCACATGCATGTTGCCAGCGTGCCCTGCGGCCCTAGTAAGACTCTGGATGTTTTGCGGCGCATATGCCTCGCTTTTGTGATTTCAAAGAAGCTCAGCATGGCTGCTCAGTACATGCAATTTTGTCATGTAGTGGTGTTGACTGCTCTGGGGTCGTCTCTGTCTCTGCAGAGGGACAAGCCCAGAGCTGTCAACGCCGATTGGTGGTGCTTGGTGGTTCCAAAAAATCCCAGCAAATATCATTTGCGGGATTGTATCATGTAGCACATGTATTGGCCCCGCCCTGTGGGCTGCATGCCGACCTTACGGCCCCCCGCGCCTGCCTGCATTTTTCTTTACAACTTACATCCTGTCTGCAGGAGGGGCTTGTTGCGCCGTTGACTGCCCCGCGTGGTATGGGGCACTTCTTTGTGAGCTGCGGCCTGGCTCAGTGTTGTTGCTGGGGTTCGGCACGCACCTTGCCGTGATGTTACTTCCTGAAATGGGGTTGCGACGTAAGTTGTTGTGGAAGAGGCATTGGCAGCCTTTTTAAGGGGGCTTGCTGCGCTGCAGTGTTGAGCTTTGCCGCCATGAGTGTGATGCGTGTGTGCTCAAGTCCGCTACGGCGTGACGCCGCCGCCGTATGACACTCTGGCAGCAACAGCGGTGCATGTGCACCGCTTCTGCGTTTTTGGTTGGACTAGTAAGCGGCTACAGCCTGTACTAGCCAGCTAGGGCTGGGTTGGAGGAGCGACTGTTGTAGGCCTGTAGAGCGGGCGCATTCGCCCGCACTGCATGCACACCTTGCGCAAGTCCTTTGTGCGGCTATGATCACACCTGCAGCGGTGGTACCCGGTGCATCATATTAAGTCCAGGCGTGGGTCATGCGATGACTTCTGCAGCTCCTTATCCATTCTTCTTGCTTGGCAGTGTATCTCCTCTGTTCTCATGCCCCTTTGTGGTGCTTGTGCATGTGCGCCAAACAGTACAGCCAACTTCTCTTCCAGCCATCAGCATGTCGGCTTGTTAGGAGAGGCTCTGGGTGTGCTTCACTTTCGAGTTGGTGTTATCGCGTTCACCATTTCTTTTCATTCATTGCCCTGCAAAGTGGCAATGTTGGGGAGACCTAGCAACATTTTTCGGTGATATGTAGGTGATGCTCGTTTCTGATGTGTACCTGCTGACGTCCAAATAATAGGACTTATTGCTGTTGATGAAATATAGAAGCTGGCATGGAGGCAAACCAGAGCTCGTTATTCTCTCCACTAAGTAGACAGGAACGAGTAGCAGAGCCAAGCATGGCAATGCCAGTCATCTTCCTTACCTCGGCAAGCATGTGTAATGCCCTGCGATGGTATGGTATTCCTCAGTTAAGGCAGACGCGGAAGGGACTGCAGCATAGAAATGTTGCGGCTATCCTTTATACATATGTCTGTCACCACCATGTTTTGCCAGTGCGTGTGGCACGGTCCCGTAGGTTCCAAGCGCGCCCCTGGTCTCTTGAGGCGCAAGTCAGGAGGGACATGACGCACACCCCATGCCCATCGCCTCACTCCAGAAGCGCAGCCAGGTGGTTGTAGAATGCGGCAAAGTCGCGGTCGTGGTCGCGCATGGCGCGCCGCAGCACGCCCGCATGCGCCGCCGGGACGAAGCCTGCCACGGCGGCGTGGCCCAGCGCGGCATGCTCGGCCTCGCCCTCCGCATGCACCTGCAGCAGCCAGCAAGCTGATGGTATGCTGATAACAGCCAGAGCCAGTGGTATAAAACAAATACTTGCAGCATACTCATAGTATGCAAGTACTTTGCCTTACCGTGCCCTTCCTACACATACGTTCAGCGGCCCAGTCAGGACGCCACTGCGTGCGATCGCTGTGAGCACCTGTCGGCAAGCTTTCCCGGTTATCGAGCAGGCGCACAGCGCAAGAGGCTCTCTAACCATTGCCGCGGGCCTTGCGGCGAAAGCTGCAGTGATGGCCCTGCCCTGACCCATAAACACCCCAGGCGCATGTCCTTGCTGTACAGCTAAGCTGCCCAGCGCCCTCCGTACAGCTCAGCTGTCCAGCGCCCTCCGTCCCGACGCGCACCTCCAGGAACAGCCACTCGCGCAGCGGGCGCCCGGCGGGCGCGAGCACGCGCGCGTCGAGCGACCGGAAGCTGTCCAGCATCCACGTCTTCTCATAGTCCGCCAGGTACTCAATCGCCAGGTTGTAGCCCAGCGCGTAGCTCGCCTGCGCGCCACATCGGCGGCGGCCCACGTGGTTGATAGAAATGCTGAGCACTTGGCTAGCCCGCCCGCTGCTGCCAGGCTCCAAGGCCGTCCAGTATCCTCTGTCCTTTACACTCCTCAAGGACTCCCCACTGCACAGTTACCGAATTGGTCATCGCTTAGCTTGTCTGCACGTCGCACCCCCCCACGTCCTAAACAAGGACGTTGACAAGAAAAGAAAAGGTGCTCAGGTTAGGTCATGGTGCACATCGTTCCCACATTGAAACAGAGCGTGCCCGCTGATGCGCCCCACAACAGCAGTGGTGATCAGCCGGCAGCACCTGGCAGTCCCCCATGCGTGTCCTGCAGCTCCCTCTCCCCATCTTGCACCCTCTCTATGCCCCCACTCCTCGTCCTGCGGCCTTTGCATGCGCGTCACACCTTCTCAAGGGCGTCTGCCGCGCCGCCGCCGCCCACGATGTCCGCAAGCATACGCTCGAAAAATGCGGCTGACGCGGCCGGCGCCGGGTTGGCCGCCAGCAGCGCCTCCAGCGGCTCGCGCATCAGGTCGGCGTAGAAGTCTGAGAACAGCTCGCGGTGCGTCTTGGCTGCGCGCGTGCTGGGCAGGCCGTGACTGACCGCACGCTGTAAACGACCGCACTGCTAGGTTTTTTTCCTTTTTTTTTTTTTAATAGCGCGAGGCAAACTTCGGCGTATAAGGCGCTGGGCGGGCTACCGCGTGCAGCCACCATGTTGTGCTAGAGCCTGCACGACGCTGCTGTGTATGTGGCAGAGCGCCCTGCCCTGAATCCCCAGGACGGTAGCGGTCATTGCTTGCATCCTGCGCAACGTGACCCAATGTACCGCTGCAGCCGTACCTGTCAATTTGCGGCCAATACCACATGCGTGTGATATGTGAGGTCAAGCGCACCCTGCGCTTCGCCGTTGTGCATGCCATACTCGCCCGCCAGCGGCTGAATCAGTGCCTTCAGCGCGCAGTCGCGTGCCACATAGTCGCTGCGCCCGATTGTGCACTGCACCTGCGCGCACGGGCAAGGCAGCTGAGTGCCACACACTCAGCAGCAGCCTCGCCTACTCCAATACCTTGCGACCAGTTTAGAAGCATGTGCGTGCTGCTGAGGGCAAACACGTGCTGCCCAAGTACCTGCCCAAGATGACAGTATTCTGGCCATACGCCCATGATACATATATACATATGAATAGAGATGGAATGGCTCATCATGGCACTGAAGTCCTAGACATCAGGGTAAATGATGAAGCCCTCCCTCCAGACGTGCACTGCAGCCCCTGTGAGGGTCCTTTCAGCCAGGCCAGCGCGCCTGCAACAGCACGGACGTGAACGCAGGGTTGAACGACTCCAGGTTGTACGCCAGCTCATTCATCACGAGCCGCATGCGCCGCTCTGTGTCGCCACGCAGGCCGCTGACTGCTCTGTTGGTGGTCCCATGGGGAACACGCAGGCGTAGCACATACGCAACACAGCAGTGGCCCTCTGTCTGCATGGCGAGGTGGCAGTCGAGACAGCGAGCACGCTTATTGCTCACGCGTTGACGCTGGCACAGCCGCTGCATGCGCAGGCATGCAGGGCTGTGGCAAGCTCCGGCGCCAGCGGCGCGGGGCGCGGGGCGCACCCCAGCCCTGCGCAGGCAGGCACCGCAGGTTGTCGTTGAAGCGGCGCAGCGCGCGCACCGACGCGCCGTTGTCCAGCTCTGCCTGCACGGCAATGCAGCTCAGATTGTGATATCTAAAATTGCATTCCTGCGACCTTGAGGTAACCGCGTGAAAAGGGACAGCATAGTCCCAGTGCCACTAAGAGTGCTGACTTCTGGTGGCATGTGCTGCAGACAAGAAAATGTGCGGAACGAGCAGCGGTGGCAGGACTGCCAACATCCTGCCTGCTGTAGAATTGGCCACATATCAAGTGAGGAGTACACCTCTTGAGAGCACTGTCAGTAGCACTGACTCGTTGCGACATGCTCACTGGTGTCCATAGTGGCGCTGTAGGTGTATGCACGGCCACGCGGTGCGGGGCCGGTGGCCTGACGTGACAGGCAGGGGAGCACCTCCAGCGCGTGCAGGTCCTCCCGGCACACAAGTGGCAGTGCTGCTCGCCTCCTCGGCGCACGCCGCAGGTCTGTCTCCTCCGCAACTGCGTCCGAAGCAGCGTCAGTGCAGCCCTGCTCTTGTCAGCCCCACTGACGCCGGCGGCAGTGGGAAAACAGCAAACACTGTGCAGGCAAACGCAGGTGACGCACCGGCTGCTGCGGCAAGTTCTGGCCGCGCGGGCGCCTGGACACACACTGGTGTGCAGGCATGCCTCTGCGAGCAAACGTGCAGTGTCAGCTTGGCCGTGGTGGCACCCATGCCTAGCCGCGAGCGCGACGAAGGATGTCTCGGTGCACCTGCTTGCTTAAACGCCTGCCCACCCACGTCCCCTTCAACCTCACAAACACATAAAGAGGCGCGTGGAAAGCTATGGGAGACGCACGCGGCAGCGCGAGCTGGTCGGCGCCGCAAAGCATGTCCAAGCAGGCGGCGCCGCGCGCCAGGCGGCGGCGGGGCGTGCGGGCAGCGCGCCGGTGAGGGAGGCTGCCATGGCGCCTGAGGGATGTTGGTCGGCGCTTGATAGGAAAGTGCTGATGTTCATCATGCCCGGGCATTGCCGCAGTTTGTGCCAAACAACCCAACAATTGACCCGAATCCACCCCTATATCCCTCGAGAGCAGTTTGTACTTGCTCGCAACTGCTCTTCCCGCTCCGAGTCGGCTGCAGGACGGTGTCGTCAGCTTGGGTGAGCAGAACCGTACCCCGTCAACAAATTCAGCTGCACGATGCAAAGGATGGGAACACGGAAACTGCAAAAACAGGTGGTCCTGTTGAGCCCCCAGCTCTGCATGGTTGCGTCCAGCTAGCAGCCGCCGGCCTAAAGCTAGAAGGAGCATGGGGCAGTGCCTCTCCACTGTTGCCAGCCCTCCTGGCAAGCAGGTAGGGGGGGCCTGTCCTGTTACCACTGCAGGGCACTTGCCAGCCTGCTCTCGCTCCTGCTAGAACCTAGCGCACTGGCAGCGCTCCCTTGCCGCCTTCCTGGCCGGTTCGACTCCAGGGACTCAGCGGGGTGCCGGAGGATGCGCAGGGCCCCAAGGGCACATCGCTGGTCGCCAGCGCCGATGGCGTGCCCAGTGGCCACACAGGAGACCTGCCGAGCACTGGCCAGCTTGCGGAGGACGTGGTGGCGCCCAGCCGCGCCGCGGACCCAGGCCTGGCGCCCCCGAGCGTCGCTGGGGCGGACCCTGGCGAGCCGGAGCGCGACGCGGCGCCTGACGCGCGAAAGCTGCCGGACAACTTTCTGACAGTGTCTGGGGACTGCGGCTGTGTGGCACAGGTGCAGCCTGCGGAGCGGCCCTGACACAGGAGTCACTGCAAAAGTGGGCAGCAGCGCCACACTTCACGGTGTTGTTGCCGGCAAAAGTGGCAGCGTGGCATTGCCCAGTGCCGCACCGGCTTAAGGCAGCGCTGTGTACCGCCGCAAGTGCTTGTCCTGTTGTGGGGCACCCCGAGTGAGCCAGCAGCACGCAGGGGTGTTGGAGTATGTCGCTGACATTCGCTGACCAGGGTCGGGGCCTCCGCCGCGTCGGTCGCAGCCGACGTGACTGCGCGCGCCAGCCGCCCAGCCTTCCGTTCCGGCCACCACCTATTGCCGCGCCCTGCTGACTCTCAGGGCTGCGATGGCGCCGCAGGTCCCGGGCATCATGGTGCACACAGAGGCCAGCCAGCACCCGTCCGACTGCGGAATCAACACGAGCGGCCCTGACAAAACGCGCGCGGCGGCGGCCACCGCTGCCTTTTTCTCCACGCGGCAGGCACGCACGCGCACGCTGCGGCCCTGTGCCTGCAGGCTTGCTGCCGACAGGCAGGCTGCTGGCAGGCAGGGCCTGAGGCACCCATTAGCTGCGCCGCCAAGGTCAGCGGCGACCGCGGCCTTGCACGCTGCAGCTGCGGCGCTGGCAGGTGGTGACGCGCGCGTGCACGTGCAGGCCATCACGAGCAACGCGAGCACGGCGGTGACGTCCGCCACGCATTCCAGCGCGGGCAGCTACGGCGCGGGCAGCGAGCCAGCGGAGCCGGGCAGGGCGACGGCCGCGGCCAAGCACTTTGAGATCGAGCGCACCAAGTATGCGGCGCCCGTGCAGCCGTTCGAGCCGTACGACGCCTGGCGGTTGGGCCCGCCTGTCCCGGGCTGCCAGGACGAGCGCATCGAGGCCGCGCAGGCGATCGCCGAGTACCGCACGCCCTCCGACCCTGCCGTCGGTGCGCCGCGCGAGGCCCCCGGTGTCGTGCTGCTGCGGCAAGGCCCTACCAACAAGGGGTCTGGAGTGACTGAGCGGGCAGCATGGCGCTCGAGCGTCAAACGCCTGCCTGCCCGGACAGTGCGCGTCAGAGTCGCGTGCGCTGTCGCTGATCATGTGTTCAACTTGGATGCGCCGTTGGCACGCGTCTCAACCGTGAAAGGGCTTCACACCTCTGCCGAGGGTCACAAGCACGGACCACGCCCTGTCTGGGCGGCCGGCAGCGTGTGCGTGGTGGCTGCTACAGCCGGGGGCGTTCAGCGCCCAGCGCGCGCTGATCGTGGCCCGCACGCTGCGCGCGCGCAGAGCAAGTGCTGCAGGTGCTGTGCACGTGCTTCAACGTGGACTCGGGAACCTGCACGCTGCTGACCGGGGAGTGCATCTACATCCTGAACGCCTGCGGCGTCATCAAGCCGGGCATCTGCCCTTGGCGGCGCGCACCTGACCCTGTTTCATGACACCCCACCCTGCTCAGACGTGCACACTGTTTGCTTTACAGGGCTCTAGCCTCTGCGCTGTCTGCGCTCAGGACTCACAGCTGCTTGCAATAGGGTGCGTCAAGTGTGCACCTCCGACATGCTCCGTCGCCCACTGGCATGCAAGCTCGTCATGCGCATGCTGCGAGTGGTTCTTCCTGCGACTGACTTCAGACGCCCGCTGCCGCGCGCAGGTGGGGCTTCTGCGGGTGGTCCTTCCTGCCCTCCAATGACGAGGTGCTCGCGGTGGAGGACCTCAGCAGCGACGCCAGGCGCGCCGCGCCCGACTCTGCCGGGCGCTGGCTTGAAAGCTTCGGTCCGAGCAACCAAGGCGGCAAGTTTGCCTGCTCAAGCACATACCTATTGCCAACCCAGCTTTTATGTCACAAGGTCCACTTCCTGCACCTGGCCACATAGGTTTCAGTCTTTAGCCTGCGCCACACGGATGTCTGACACGGCGAGAAAATCCTGGCGCCAGCGGCCCCTGCCCGCCGCGCGCAGGTTCAGCGACAACGCTTTTGTGCTGGATGAGCCCAAGCTGCAGTTCTACCTGGCCGCGCCGCTGGTGACTACCAACGGGCATCGCCTGGGCACGCTGTGCGCGCCGGCCCACCCCCCCCACACCCTGCCCACCCCCTACGTGAGAAGGGCCTGGCTCCTGCCAAGGCGCATGCGGATAATGCAGACCTGGGCAAGCGCGCCGCTGACGCCGCCGGTGTATGTATGCCGCAGGTGCGTGGTCGGGCAAAAGGCGCGGCGCTTCTGCGCAGAGCAGGCCAACATGCTGGCAGGCATGGCCGAGCTGGTGGTGCGCGCGCCCCACCGCCCCCAGCCGCCACGCCCGGCATCCGGGGTAGGGTAGGGTTGTTTGCCTGATGGCGCGGGCTGCACCTGTGCGGGCGGACTGCCTCGCTGCACCAGCGCCAGCTCAAGGCAGCCCGCTTGCAAAACACAAACGCTCAGCCGTACCCTGCGCCGTGCCCAGGTGCGCACGCTGGAGAGCGTCTACGCGCTGGAGCTCGCCAAGCGGCAGACGGCCGCGCTGCGGCGCGCGGTGGACACGTACCGCACCGCCAGCCTATTTGTGTCCGCGCGCGGCGGCCGCTGGGCGCTGATGCACATGAACGACGTCGCGCTGCGCATGGCAGGCGCGCGCGCCCCTTTTCCTGTTCCTGTTCTGCATCCCAAGGCTTTCAAGCATGTACGGTCGACATGCACATGAGTGCCTGCTGCAAGGGACCTGCTATATCAAAGTACCAGCTCACGCACACATAAACCTGTTGGGCGCTCGTGAGCCCTTGATGCGCCTGACTGTCTGTCAGAGACGGTATGGCATGGCAGGTTACGTGTCTCGTAGCAGACATGGTCAAATTGAGCATTGTAAAGTGTAAGGATGTAGCCCAGAAGCAAGGGCTCCACGCTGGGTTGCGCGGCGCGCCGACCGCATCACTCTGCTGACGCGGCAGGCCTGCCAGAGCTCAAGCCCGATATCAACTTCTGGGACGTGTTTGAGCTCAGGCACGGCCATGATGGGGTGCGCGCCCCGCACCGGCCTGCCTGGCCGAATCCCCCTGCAGCCAAATGCGGTCTTGGGCAGGGGCCCGAGCAGGATGCTGAGGCTGGCCTGCTGCGGCCGCGCCGCTGCTGTCACGTGCTGCTGCTGCTGTGAGCGCGGGCTAGAGTTGGGCGCGGTTAAACCCTATGCCGAGCGCAGGAGGGCTTCTTCCGCAAGGCCGCGCAGCAGAATGCCGAGTTCTCGATGACGGTGCTGCTGCGCGCGGAGCGCGCCAGCGGCGGCAGCGGCGGGGCCAGCCTGGACCGGCGCTGCTTCAGCATGACGTTTCGGTGTGGCCCGCCGCTGTCGTCCCATGCGCTCTAGCGCCGCGCATGCCCTGTATATGTCACCACAGTGGGCGAGCTTGGGCGCGTATTGCAAAGGTCGCAAGAGCGTCTGCACTTCTTGGGTGGGTGATTCACGATGTGCAAGGCGCGGCCAAGGACGCTCCTGGCAGCGGAGGCACACGCCAGCGGGAGCCGCGTTTCGCATGACTGACGGCGAGCTGTCCTTTCCTGGTTCAGCTGTGCGCGAGCTGGCGGAGGCTTGCCCCCGGCGACTCTGGCGCTGGCAGCGGGGCGGGCGCCGATGCTGGTGCGACCCGCGCGCGCGCAGGCCGGCCGGGTCGGGGCTGCTGGACGAGAACACGGCCGTGGTGGGCATCCCGGCCTTCCTGCCCATCGACCCCGGCGCGACCGCGGGCTTCTACTTCGTGACCGCGCGCGAGGCCGCGCCGGCGTCGTCGGGCTCGGAGCCGCGGTCCGGCAGCGGCGCGCAGCAGTCCGCGGGCTCCGCGGGGTCCGCCGGCTCGCGCAGGGGCCGCGCGGCGCCGGGCGCGGCGCCGATCGAGGGCCTGCAGCTGGGCGCGCCGCTGGGCAAGGGCGGCTACGGCGTCGTCTACCGCGGCCTGTACCAGGGCAAGCTCGTGGCCGTGAAGGTACGTCATGGCTAGGGTTAGGGTTAGGGTTATTGACTTACCCGGGGCTATACTAAGGGTCTGCCGACCTGCGGTGCCCCTGGGTCTGACCGCGCCGGGCCGGGCACGCGCCGGGGCCCTGGCAGCTGCGCCGTGCCCGCTCGGAAGTCCGGGGCTGATTTGGTAGAGTGCGCATCACGACCGCGCGCGCGTCTGCCTGTGAGGTTGTTTCACATTCACCGTGATCCGAGTCCTTCTATCTGCAGTAACGCGCAATACAAGCAGGCGAATCTGGGCCGATGGAGTCAGCAAGGGCAGCGCGAGCGGCGCGGCTGTGACTTTGCGCCGAGAGCAAAACCTTCGCACTTGGAGTGGGTCGCCCTGCTTGCCGTGGGCACTGACTGGGGAGCAAGGCGGGCCCCCGACTCCGGGCCGCCCGCGCAGGTCATGGAGGATGAGAGCTGCGTGCGCATGGTCGACGGCAGGCCGCTGGAGGCGGTGATCACGGAGAAGCTGCGCCACCCGGCGCTCGTGGCGGCGCTCGGCCACGCGAGCGCGCCCAGCCGCGACGCGCACGACCCGCGCATCGAGACCTGGCTGCTGCTGGAGTTCTGCGACTGCGGCAGCCTGATTGTGCGCGCTCTTGCAGGACGTTGAACAGCCTGTCTCAGGACATGGAACAGCCTGTGCAAATCCTTGTGGATGCTGCAGCTAAATGCCAGCCTCCTGCGCCCAGCGCTCTCGCACCACAGGATGCCGCGGTTGCGCAGCTGGTGCGTCGGTCGCTGCTCGAAGGATGCGCTCAGCCCTGCCCCCTGCGACAGCTGACTGAGCGGCATCCTTGCTGGATATTTACGGGCCGCGCCTGCGCGCGCCCAGGACGCCGTGGAGCGCGGCTTGTTCACCGCGGACTGCTCACTGGTGCGCGGCGGCGTGGACTATGGGCTCGCGCTGGCGCTGGCCGAGCAGATCGCGGACGGCGTGGCCTTCCTGCACGCCAACAACATCGTGCACGGGGTGCGCGTCGGCAGCCGGGCCGCGGCGCCGCCTACCTAACCCTGCACCCGCCAGCCCTGCCTGCTTCTGAGTTCCGACGCTGCGCTGACGCGCTCCTCGCGCGCCTTCGAAGCGCCCCTGCCCGTCGTGCCTGCAGGTGTGCATGAACATACATGCTACAATCCACGAACGGATTTTTTATGCTATTCGCTCCGGTAAAGACAAGTTGGCTGACTGGCGCGCGCAGGACCTGACGGGCGGCAATGTGCTGCTGGCCAGCGCGCCCGAGTCGGCGATCGGCGTGTGTGCCAAGGTCGCGGGCGCGCGCCCGCCGCAGGGCATGGGGCTCCCGGGGCATGATACCTGGCCAGATTTGGCCACATGTTGATCAGAAACCATGCCGTGACGTCCGTGCATGCTGTCAGCGCGCATCAGCGGCACATCGGATGCCTCTTGCATGTGAGGAGGAGCCTGCAGCGCTGTGGCGCGGCCAAGCACGGCCTGGCGAGGCACAGCCACGGTTCGGACACCGGTCCTTGCAGCGGGCCGCTTGCGTGGCCGGCACGACGCGCCGCATCAACGCCCGGGCCTGCGCGCGGCAGACTTTGGCCTGAGCCGCAACATGGACGTCCAGACGCGCGTGGAGACGCGCACGTACGGCACCATCACGCACATGGCGCCCGAGGTGCTGCGCGCCAACATCGTCAGCCGAGCCGCCGACGTGTACTCGTTCGGCGTCATCCTGTGGGAGCTGGCAGCTGGCTGCCGCGCCTGGGTCGGTGCGCCCCCGCCCGGCTCGCCAGAGAGCTTGTCTTGCTCCAGCCTCTGACGTGCATGCGACGCCTGCGCCTGCAGCGCCCCCACGAGTCGCCTGCTCTGGTTTGAAGCAGTGACGCCCGCTCGCGAACCCTGCTGACCAGCCTGGCTGTCAGCTGCCTCTTGGCGACTGTGGCTGCGGCAGCCCAGTGCGCTGGCTGTGAGCAGTGCCCAGCAGTGCAGCATCTCTGTGTGAACCTGCCATGCGCGCCCTCTGCTCCTCCTTCCCCAGCACGGTCGCCCACAGCACGGACGCCCCTCTCACCCTCGAGCGCGCCGCGCGCGCAGGCCTGGTGCACACGCAGGTCGTGTGCGCGGTGGTCGTGGACGGCCAGCGCCTGGGCTTCCCCGGGGGCGCGCGCGCGCCGCCGCCGGCGTACCAGGCGCTCGCCGAGCGCTGCATGGACCCCAACCCTGCCGCGCGGCCCAGCTTCGACCAGGCGCTCGCGGCCATCCGGCGCATGCGCCCGGAGCACCCGGCGCTGCGGCGCGCGCCGCAGGGCCAGGCCGCGCCGGCGCCGCCCGGAGCTGTCGCAGGGTCCGGGGTCGTCACAGGGTCCGGGGCCGCCGCAGGGCCTGCGTCGCTCGGCCAGCGCCTGGCGCCGGGCGGGCGCTTTGCGCCCGGCGCGGAGGCGCGCGCTGCTCACGTCGCCGTGAGCGCGTGAGGCGCGCGCGGCTGCCGAGCTCTGGGCGCGTGCCAGGGCGTGCAGGTGCACCGGTCTGTGTGGTCCACTGCGCAGCCGCAAGGCCTGTTGTCTCCGGGCGTGCAGCGCCGACGGTTGGTGCGCCAGGGCGTCCGGCGGCGGGTTTATGCATGTCCAGTGCTGCGGCAGCAATGGCGCCCCAGTCTTGGTGTGTGGAGGGCGGGGGTGCGGGGCCAGGCAAGTGTGATGTTGGCCGCGTGGCTGGGGCCCAAGAGCTTGCGCAAGTGGGCGCCGCTGCAGGCGGCTCTCGGAGCCTGGCTGCCTGACCTGGTGAGGCTGCGGGCCTGGTGTGCAGCGGGCTCTGCGTATAATGATAAATGCATCGCGATGCTGCTGAGGCTTGCCCTGGGCGGCGCCCGAGCGACTGAGCGCGGAGGCTGGTGGCAGTCTGGCTGCGCGCTGCAGCTGCAGTGCACAACGCATGACTTGGCGTGGTTTTGCTTGCTGCTGATATGATGGTCGAGGAGCTTACACGCAGTCCTGATCCCGGAATTGTGCTGGTGGGCTGATTGATTGATGGCATGTGACCTGCAATGGTGCGGCCTGTTCAGGTCTGGTGAGTGGGGCGGGCTCCATGTCGCTATGCATCTGATCTGGGACTGCGCACCGCGTCGCTTTGTGCTGGTGCCCTGAGGCACGCTGGCTCAGTACAGAAATAGGGAATCCTGTATTACCTGTAGGGGCGCGTGCGGCCCGCGGTGTGCGCGAAAGCCGCGCACGGCTCTCTGCTCAGGTGGGTGCACTCCTCTGAGTCTGCCTGACAGTGGGAGCGTCACGCCCTACTCGTCCAGGCTCGAGGACTGCGGGTTGTGGTTTGCGCTCTTTCTAAGAGACATGTGATGCAGCACCCGCTGTTTTGGTGCTGCTCTGCAGCGTGCTCATTCTAAGTGCTCCCCCACCAGTCTGTTCTGTTTCATAAGGGCCCTTGTTTATCTCGGGCTGTAGAAGCTTGCTTGCGCTGCTGAGACCCGCCAACTGGCTACCGCGTTGGGCTTCATTACATGGTTTTACATGATTGTATGATAGAGACTGCCTCTTTGGCACAGCTGCGTCTGAGCACGCACTCTGCTGAAGAAGTCTCCCCCGGTCAAGTAAGTGGCCTGTCCGCGGCCTGGGTGCTGGCAAGCTCCTGGAGGGAGGCCGGCTGTGCTGCGATGCAGAGCCTGACAGCTAGGGGCTGCCATAGCTGTTGCGCGACCTGTGCTCAGTGCCTGCCGACTCCGGCATGGCCATTCGGCGGCAGCCTGGCTGCCTGAGAGGTGCACGTGCGCTGTTCCTGCGCTTGAACGAGGAGCCGCTGTCGGCTGGACATGAAGAGGTTGCACGGCTCACCGCGTATGCATGCATGTGTGCCAATGTCCTCTGAAGGGCCAGGACTCGTCTGACGTGATGTAATAACCTGGTTCTGCAGTAGACCGGCCAAAGGCGGAGCTCACTGAAGCATCAAGTGCTGCAGCGCGGCGCCAGCATCCTCGTTACATGCCCAGCTCAGCATGTCATTGCTTTTGTTGGGTATGCTGGTTCAGCCTAGACAACCAAGTATACAGTACTGCTTTTTAGCAGGCAGTCTGCGGTACTGCAAAGCGCGACGAGCGTGCGACTGGGTGGCCGCTTCAACGGAGTGTCTCAGGGTCGGATACACACATATATGCGCGCGCCGCCGCGGCTCAGGGCCCTTGCTGCGCGCGCGTGCGCATGGCCGCCTGCACGGCCGGCCCCCGGCGCCATAGGCGGCATGACCACCATGTGCCTGGGCGCAGAGTTTACCTTGGTGGCGTTGGGCTGCGAGACGGGCACCACGCCCGCGTTGGCCAACAGCACCTCCCAGGTCGGCGTGACGCTGATCAGGGAAGTTCAGTGTGACAAGCGACGCCATGCTGGGGTCACGGTCGTGCCGAAGCTGGCAAGCTCGGGCGCGCGCGTCACGCGCAAGCGCAAGTTGCGGCGCACGTGCTCGCGCGGCGTGGCTGCAGGCCCAAGCTGATCAGCATCGGCATGACGGCGACCCCAGCATGACCACTCCTGTCGCACCAACCCGGCCCTCATCACAGTCGCGCCGGTCTGGGAGGTGCTGCCGGCCGTGGAGCTGAGCTTATGTCAGTAGTTTGCATTTGACGTAAAAGCATGGGCAGACCTTGGACCCCGCTGCTGAGCAGGCCAACTGGCGGCAAGGCAACCACTACGCCCCACGTGTGGGAAGCCAGACTGGCTGAGCTGGGCATATATCAGGCACCAAGGATGCCAAAATGCAGCAAGCAAGTCCGCGAGCGTCTCAAGCGTCTTGTCCTTGGCAGCCAAGGAAAAGAAGCCCAAAAAAATGGAACGCATGCACGGGCCTTTAGGTTCAGGGTACCCCCAGCGGGTAAAAGTTGCAACGGAGGACATATAATGTGCCTGACGAGGAGCAGACACCAGTGTCGCTGTTCACACAAGTGAGCAACGCGTTGTGACACACCGTTTGTGTGCACATACAGGGAAACAGCGTTTCGGGTTGCGTGTGAGGGAGCGACGCCCGCTGCAGCTGTGCACACCAGCATCGTGTGGCTCGTCCTGCAACTGGCTGCATTGCCTGTTGCAAGCGTCCGGCCCTGTCGGGCGGGTTGCGAGCGGCCGCAAGCGTGCAACTGCACAGCGCCCGCAGAGCTGCGATGCAGCTCGCCAGCCGGGGCCGGTGTCCCCACGCGGCTTCCGGCGGCCGCAGCTACCAGCGCACCGCGGCCCGGCTGCTCGGGCCGGTGCTAGCCGTCGGGCCGCGGCCGCAGCCGGCGGCGGCAGGCCTGGCAGGCGCGGGGGACTGCGGCTGCGCCGCGGGCAGGGGCGGCGCCTGGCGCCCGGCGGTGCTGCCGCGGAGGCCCGCATTGCAGACCAGCAGACTCGCCGGTGCTGCCCCGTGCACGCGCGGCCGCAGGTGAGCTTGCACACCGCGCGTCCCCATCACTGCTGCCTGTGGCACAGCTTGCACGCGCGCTGGGCACAGCGTGGATGCTGTGTGGTCGGAACGCTGTGCCGCATGCAGCGTCGCTGACAGCTGCACAGCATTTCGTATTGCGCACACGCTCCAATGCCGCCTGCGGCCCGTGCACTGCGGTAATTCCCGACACCGGGCGCAGGCTGAGAAGAGGACAGCTGGGCGTGCGGATGTGCGGCATCATCGGCATTTACAAGTCTGAGGCGCGTCTGCCGCCGGGGGCACCCCAGGGACAGTCCTACGTGCCTGTCGTGGGTGGCTGTGCGTCAGGCAAGCACTGCTTGGCTCGGTTCTGTACGGCCAGACGCCCAGCTTCGGCCGTACCTCACGCTGCCCGGGCGCCCCGGCTGGCGCCGGGGCGGTGCGCATGCGTGCCGCAGCAGCGCCCTGCCGCACGTCCTGCGCCGCTCCCCCGGCCGCCGCGCCGCTTCACGCCGGGCTTGCGCGCGGGGCGGCAGGGCGCGGTGAGCCCGGAGCTGTTCGAGGGGCTGCTGATGCTGCAGCACCGCGGCCAGGACAGCGCGGGCATGGTCACCACCAGCGGCCGCAAGTTCTTCGAGCACAAGGACAACGGCCTGGTCAACGACGTCTTCTCCAAGCGCACCATGTCCAAGCTCGAGGGTGCGACAACCTGCTCCCAGCGCACTGTGTCAAGCTCGAGGGTGTGGCGTGTGTTCCCTGAGCGCACCATCTTCAAGCTCGAGGGTGCGGCGCTTTCTTCCGAGCGCACCATGTCAGAGCTCAAGGGTGCGGGGTTCACCTCTAAGCGCAAGCACACCAAGTCGAAGCTCACGAGGGTGCGGCGACTTCCTTCAGCCATTCCGCCATATCAAGAAAGGTGCCCGCAGCGCGGGGACGCCAGTGTGGGGCCAGCACAGTGTGGAGCTTCCATGGCTGATCCCAGACACCGCTTGCGACCCGCGCGCCGGCGCCGTTGGGCGCGGGCGGCGCATTGGCGGCCGGCGCCGCGACAGCGCCCACCCGCCGCGCCGCTAACAGCGGCCGCCCGCGCGGCGCGCAGGCAACGTGGGCATCGGCCACGTGCGCTACCCGACGGCCGGCAGCGCGTCGGCCCAGGAGGCGCAGCCCTTCTTTGTCAACTCGCCGCTCGGCGTCTACCTCATCCACAACGGCAACCTGACCAACGTGGACGAGCTCCGTGAGGCGCTGGAGGGCAGCCAGTCCTTCTTCAGCCGCCACCTGCGCACCGACTCCGACTCCGAGGCGCGCCCCGGCACAGCGTGGGCCTCCCCCGACCCGCTGCGCAGCGGCGTCAGTGAGTGCCGGGCAGGCCGCCGGCGGGCGTGCCGTCTGCCAGCCCCGCCACAAAGACCGATGCGCCGGCCGCGACGGCGCCTGATTCATGCGCTGTACACGCGTCCTTCCATATCGCTCACCAGCCTGCCCGCGGCTGCGCCGTGTCCAGGTTGCCTTGTCAGGCTGTCTGCTTCATCTGCGCGCCATTGGTGCTTTCCAGGCGAGGACCTCAAGGCCATCTCCAGGCCATGGACCTCACCTCACACGCAGCCGAGGCGCGCGCGCGGCAGGTGCTGCTGAACGTGCTGGCGGACGAGATCCACCGCGCGCACCAGCGCTGCCTGACCGCCGCGTCGTGCGACCCGCGCCTGGCCACGCGCGACCTGGTGTTCGAGGCCGGCGCGACGGCCATGCGCGCGCTCAAGGGCGCCTACTCCTGCCTCTGCCTCATCAAGGGCGTCGGCCTGGTCGCCTTCCGCGACCCGTTCGGCATCCGGCGCGCGCCCTGCCGGCGCATGAGTTTATGTCGCTTGGGGTCATGTCAGCGCATGTGTGGTGGCGCTCGATGGCACGAGGCATGAGCTTGGACAGCGCATGCAAGCGCCTTCGGGCTTGCGGCGCGCGTGTCCGCTCACACCCTGTGGTCCCTCACTCTCTACGTCAACCTGGCATGCTTCTGCCGCGCTCTCCAGCAGCTGCCTCCGCAGGAGTAGGACCGCTCAAATGGCTGCTGGCAGCGCCGGCCTTGTAGCTGGTATGAGCTGCGGCGAGTCCCGCAAGCGCACCGCACCAGGCCAAGAACCCGCCCCTGCGCAGGGCATCCTTGCGTTTCCAGCAGCAAGCGGCAGGAATAAAGCACGCGATTATTGGGTGTGCACCTTGGCAGCACGGCAGCGCGCCAGGCCCCTGACAGCTCCCAGATGCCTGTCCAGGCCGCTGGTGCTGGGGCAGCGCGTGAGCAACGCGCGCATCGAGTACTGCATCGCGTCGGAGGACTGCGCGTTCGGCCCGATCGGCTTTGAGCGCGTGCGCGACCTCGCGCCGGGCGAGATGGTGGTGCGCCCGCGCGCCGCGCAGCCTGGCGCCTCGGAGCCGGCTCGTCTGTCACACGGCGGCGCTCTCTGTGCCCCAGTGTACAGCCTGATGCCGTCACAGCGCGGGAGGCCGCACAAGGCCGCGGCATTCTGACAGGTGCATCAAGCTGGGTGGTCAGGACGGTGCCAGTCGGGCGGCGCGAATGCAAGGCAAGCTCGCCGACCCCACTCGGGCAGGCAGTCAGAATGATGGTGGCTTAGCTCTAGGGCTAGGGTTCGACCTACCCTTGGTTGGTGCAGACGGCGGGGCGCGCGCGCGCAGATCGTGACGCCGGAGGGCGAGCTCGTGTCGCAGCAGTGCGCGCCGGGGCAGCGCTGCCCGTGCATCTTCGAGTACATCTACCTCGCGCGCCCGGACTCGGTGCTGGACGACATCCCGGTGTACAACTTCCAGCTGGTGCGCGCGTGCGTCCGGGCGGGCCATGCAGATTTAAAAATGTTTGCAGGTTCCTTGGATCGCAGCAGCTGCGGGCCACCCTTGCCCAGGGAGTGCTCTTGCCCTCTTCACCTTCACTGTAGCTCTACCTCCTGGGCCCGCCGCTGGGCGCGCTTGCGCGCCGGCCGCAGCCCGTCAAGCCCGGCGCTGGCGCAGTGAATGATGCACACGGCGGCCGCCTCTCTGCTGTCGGCGCGCTGCGGACGTGCGCTTCACGACACCAAGCGGCACCACTGGTCGAGTTTCCCGGGGCCATCGCGGGGCGTGGCGCAGCGGGCGAGCGTGCGCGGCGCGCGCGCAGGGCCTGGGCACGCGCCTGGCGCGCCGCATCGCTGCCAAGGGCTGGGAGATCGATTGCGTGGTGCCCGTGCCCGACGGCTCGCGCCCGGCCGCGATCCAGATCAGCGCCGAGCTCGGCCTGCCCTACCGCGAGGGCCTGGTCAAGAACCGCTACGTCGGGCGCACGTTCATCATGCCCAACCAGCGGTGCGTGCTCCAGGGATAGGGATGGGATTAGGCGCTCCTCCTCGCAGCACGGCGGCTGCTTGCGTTGGTGCGGAGAGTGCAGAGCGGCCAGCGGCCTGGGAGCTCACTGCATGGACGAGGACGCTGAGGCTGGCTTGCAGGCTGGTGCTTGCTTGGAGCGTCAGGGACATCACTGTTGACAGCAGCGCATACTTGCAATGCAATATCCTGCTTGGCGGGCTGCTCAGAGAACTGGCAGATCACAATGATGGGCAGTGTGCATGCATGGTCACTCGTGCGAGCAGCCTCGCGCAAGCCCCGCTCACGCCTGGCGCGGCCTAGGGGCGCTCCTCGAGTCACTACTCTACCCTGCATGCCAGCGCGCCCACGTCTCAGTGTACCGGGGGCCCAGGATGCGCGAGCTGAGCGTGCGGCGCAAGCTCAACGCCATGCCGGCGGTGTTTGCGGGCAAGCGCGTGCTGCTGGTGGACGACTCCATCGTGCGCGGCACCACCATGAGCCAGATCGTGGCCATGGTGCGCCGCGCGGGCGCGAGCAAGGTGCGCCGTGCAACCCAGGCTTGCCTCAGGGATCTGGGCTGAAGCAGCACCTTGTAGCTGGGCCTGATTGGGCCCAGTCAGCTGGGCGCGACTTTGACCCGTGTTCTGCACATGAGGGGCGCGGCTGGACCAGGTGCGCGTGGCGCATGACACCCTAAATATAAACCTAGCGGAAAGGCGCACCGCGCCCCCGGCGCGCTGGCTGCACCCGGCCACTATCATGGCTCGGTGAGATGCTGCCGGCGATGCACCCGGGCCTGCAGTGTCCTGCACTGCACTGTGAGGCCCCGCAGTGGTGTGCAATGCACTGCGATCAGCCTGCTTCGGCGACGCCTGCGCGGCCGCTGCTCGCAGGTGTACCTGGCCAGCGCCAGCCCGCCGGTCCGCCATGCGAACGTGTACGGCGTGGACATGCCGACGCGGCGCGAGTTCGTGGCGTACAACCTGTCCGAGGAGGAGATCTGCACGGTGCGCGCGGCGCCCGCCGCAGAGTTAGGTTTACATAGGTTAAGGGTTGTGGCCACACTCCGTGAGGTGCCCGCCGCAGCCCCGGAGCTCCTGCGCGGGCAGCCTCGGTGCAGGGCGTGCTGGCGGCGCCTGCTTTTGCTACGGGGGCCTGCTTGCCGGGGCGCGGCCGTCGCGCAGCGCGCGGCGCGGCGGCTGGCCGGCGCGGGGCGCGGGCGCGGCGCTGACGGCTAGGGCCGCAGGGCGAGCCTGCTCCAGCCCTCGCGCCACCGCTGGCTGCGCCGGCCCCGTCCGGCGCTGCAGGCGCGGGGCAGCGGCGACATGCCGCGCGGCACCGCACCGCGCTCCCGGTATGGCCTGCCCGCGCTGACCCAGCCGCCGAAATCCTGGCCGCAGGTGCTGGGCGCGGACGGCATGCTGTACCAGACCACCGAGGACCTGCTGTCCGTCGGCCACGAGCTCAACCCGGCCATCCAGCAGTTCGAGGCGTCCTGCTTCAATGGCGCGCCTGGGGCCCGGCCCGGCACGCGGCCGCGCGCCGCGGAGCAGGCGAGGTGGCGTGAGGCGCGCGTGTCGTTGGGAGGCGCCGCCGCAGGGCAGGGCGTGTTGCTCAGTGAGTCGCCGGGGCAGCGCCGCCTTTGTTTGATATGCTGCGGGGCCTGCGTCCGGCTGCGGGCAGGCAGGCGGCTTCTTGCGCCGTGCCGCATCGCCTGGGGCGCGCGCATGGGGATGGGGTTAGGTTTAGGGTACCCAAGGCGCGCTGACGCGCGCCGCGGGGCGCGCAGGCGTTTACGTCACCAATGATGTGGGCGATGAGTACCTGCGCTCGCTGGAGAGCAGCGCGCGCATGCAGGACCGCCAGCGCCCCGGCCGCAACATATCCATGCTACGCAGCGGCGAGTGGGGCGCGCCCGGCGCGGCGGCGGTCGCGCCCGAGGCCGCGGCCGCCGCCGCGTAGGGTCCTGCTCCAGGGTGCGACCAGGGTGTGGCGGCTGGCGATGAGCTTGCAGCGGCCACTGCGTGCGGCAGGGGCTTGGCTATTACTGAAAAGTGGCGTCGCGCCGGGACGCCGGGTCGTGGTGGCCTGCAGGCCTTACTGCCGTGGCGGGGCCCCAGCTGTAGCCAGAAGCTTCCTTGCTTGGGGGTAGTATGTAGCAAGGAGAAGTGCCTGTGTGTTTGTGTTTGTGTTTGAACGTATGACCCTGAAAAATTAGCTGGCACTCTTGTGCTTTTGTCCACCTGTTGCATAAACGGGGCTTTGTGGAGCATGGAATGGACTTCAGAGCCCTGTTTTTTGCAGCGTACATGCTCCTGAGAACAGGAGCGCTAGTGCCAGTAACGACTCCATGCAGTCTGAATGAATGTGTTACAACCGTGTGTCAGCCTCTGATCAGAGGCTGAATCGTTCATCTCATGAACGGCGGATTTGAAAACGACCGAGCATCCACGAGCTGCCTGCATGCCAGGCCCTGGTTAGGTCGTGCAGACGATAGCCTTTTTGATATGCTTTGCCCCAAGCCGCTGCTTGCTCTCCTGCGGCTCAGCCTGACGCCAAGGAGATAGACGTGCACACATCGCGGTCGACGTTCCGGGAGCAGGCCATGATGACACAGACGGCGTTCCTGGCTGGCCGCTCGGTCGCAGCACTGCCCGGCAGGGCTCGGCCGTCGCGTTCGCAGGTGCAGCACCCGTGCCGGAGGGAGGGGTGCGGAGGAGGTGGCGAGTTGGCAAGAGACAGGACCAGACTCTGCTCACCTGCCAATGCCTGGCAGTGCAGCGGCTGCTAGGGACCAGCTATTGCAACGCATGCACTGTGCCTGGTGCAGCAGGAGCGCGTGGCTTCAGCGGTGCTAGTGCTGGGCAGCTTGATGTGTTGGGCCACAGCAGTGTACATGCGCCCTGTGCATGCTGCGCGGGCACGCTGCCAGGGCAAGCGTTGGGTGTGGACGTAGCAGCGGTCGTCTTTTACAGGCCGGGACCACAGGCAAGAGGGAAGGCGGAGGAGGGCGCAGCTCCGGGCAGTGCCGGGCCGCTCGACCCTTCCCCTAGCTCTGAGCGGCGGGCGCGAGCGCGCAGGCCGTGCGCACGTATGCGACCGCGACTGGCGCGACACCCACCAAGCAGTCCTGGCTGCCGGGCCTGCCCATCCCGCCGTACCTGGAGGACCTGCCGGCCGCGTACGGCTTTGACCCGCTGCGCCTGGGCAGCAACAAGGGCGCCCTGCGCTGGTGCGCGCCCGCCTGCGACACACCCGTCGAACCATGCGCTCGCTGAAAGGCCCGCCAGACTGGCACGGCTGCAGGCAGCCAGAGGGTGGTCAGGCGGCGCCCTGCCTACTTGTCCTCGCCTACTTGGCACAGACGCGCCGCACGCACGTGGCGGAGGAAAGACGTGTCAGGAACCTGGGTCAATGAGCAGCTGCCTTGGGACGCACTCCGGCCCGGACGGCTTGAGCTGCGAGACAGATCCCAGCCTGTCAAGAGCGTCATGGCTGCCCCAGCACTGGGCAAGGATGTGCCCTGGCAGCCCAGCGGCGGCCTTGCTCGCCTGCTCTCCAGAGGCCCTGCCAGCTGGGGGGGCTGTGCCATGCAGACAGCGCAGGCCCGCTTGACCAGACCGCTGCGCCCGGGCCGGCAGGTATGTGCATGCGGAGCTCATCCACAGCCGCTTCGCGATGGCGGGCGTGGCCGGGATCCTGATCCCGGACATCCTGACGCACGTGGGCCTGCTGAACGTGCCCGTGTGGTACAACCAGGGCCTCATCGCGCAGCAGGGCTCCTTTGCGCCTTTCAGTGCGCCCCGCCTGCGTTGGCCCGGCTCGCAGGCCCAGTGCGACCTGTTGGCGTGGTGGCGCTTGCGGCGCCAGCGAAGGCACGCTTGCAAGCCTTATGCCAGTCAGAAGAGCGTTGGGGGACCGCTGCAAGGACCCTGATTGGGCATGAGAGCGGCTACCTGCGAAAAGCTGTGCTCAGGCTCGCGTGTTGGGTTGGTTGAATTATGTCATCTGCCGGAGCTGGCCTGCATGTGCGCGTTGACTCAGCTCACCGAGCGGCCGGCGGCCTAATGTGTCGGCCCCTGCGCGTAGGCACGCTGCTGGCGGTGGAGTTCCTGCTGTTCAACTTTGTGGAGCTGAAGCGCCTGCAGGACTTCAACAAGCCGGGCAGCCAGGCCGAGCCGGGCAGCTTCTTCGGCCTGGAGTCCGCATTCAAGGGCACCGGCGGCGAGAACGGCTACCCGGGCGGCGTCTTTGACCCGCTCGGCTTCTCCAGGCGCGGCCCGCGCGCTGTTCCCGCCGCCGGTGCCTTACCGCTGGTGCCAGGCTCGACCTTGACAGGGATGGGGAGAGACAGGGCTGGGAAGAGACAGGGCCGCCGGTGCCTTACCGCTGGTGCCAGGCTCGAACTTGACATGGATGGGAAGAGACAGGGCTGGGAAGAGACAGGGCTGCTGCTGCAGCGGCGCGTGTTGCTGCGCTGTCATCGCCGGCCGCTCCTGTGCGCCGCTGCCGGCGGACAGCGCTGGCCCAGCTCGCAGGCCAAGCGCCCTGACCTGTTTGACATCATGGCAGCTCGGTGGTGCGGCCAAGCAGAGGCGCGGGGAACATCAGCTCTGCCGCTGCTGAAGTGCGCGGCGGGCGCGGCAGGGGCCCCGCGTACGAGACGATGAAGGTCCGCGAGCTGAAGAACGGTGCGGTGCTGGCTCTACTGCCCCTCTTGGGCGAGGTGGGCGGTGTGCAGGACGGGTGCAGGACGGGTGTATGCCTACGCACTGCTGAAGTGCACGTGGTGCATATAACTCGCATGCACCGCATGCATGCGTTGATGTGCCCTGACCTTACCCATACCCTAATCCTGTAAACCATGCGCGCGTGCAGGCCGCCTCGCCATGGTGGCGTTCCTGGGCTTCTATGGCCAGTACCTCGCCAACGGCCTGGTGCGTCCCGCCGCGGCTCGGCGGGGGCCCCTGCCTGCTGTCGCGTGCGCGGAACGATGGGCGGCCGGCTGCGCTGCCTGAGCCTCAGCGTCGAGTCGGCGCTGGCAGGACAATGCAAGCGTGGCATGCAGCGTCGGTGCTGGCCGTCCTCAGTGTGCATAAGACTGTGCACGAGGTCAGGTGTTGCAGATACCCGGGCGCCGGCAGGGGTGTACGGCCGTGGCAGCGTCCGCGCAGCCGTGCAGTCACCAGCGCGCCGCTGTGCGCCAGAGTAGGGCTTGCAGACCCTGGGCACCAGGGAGAGTGAGTCACGAGCCGGGCCGTGCCTGGGGCGCATCGGATGCAAAAGTCAAGCACATGCATGACCCCAATATAGGCGTCAGGGAGGGTGGGTCATGAGCCGGGCTGTGCCTGGGGCGCAGAGCCCGGTGGACGCGCTGGTCAAGCATGTGAAGAACCCCGCCCTGTACAACTTCACCACCAACGGCGTCAGCCTGCCCGAGCAGGCGCACCCGCTGCTCAAGCGCGCGCCCGCCCAGCCGCCGGCCACCGCTCACCTCAAAAGCGCCTCAGGCCTGTGTGGACGGCGGCCTGTGACCAGCGCACATATGCATAAGCGCTGTGCAACGCGCAGCCATGCATATATATCATGTGCAATGCAAGGCAGTCCCCTGCTTGCAGCCCCAACCTGTGCGTGCAGGCATTGACCTCATCTGTCTCCAATGCAGACCCCTGTTACCATGCCTGGCAGGCCTTGGCGCAGTGTTTGGTGCTGTGTAGAGAAGCCCAGCCTGGGACCAGCATGGCGGCTGATGCAGAGATACATGTGTTGTGCGCAGGACTTTCCAGTGAGCGCTGGACGTCTGTGCTTCCATCAGCTGAGCCACTCCGCACTAGCTGGCAGATGACCCGGCCCTTGTCGCCTGCTTTGTTCGTGGGTGCTGTGTTGCAAGGCTGTGTGACGCTTGACGTGCCGCACAGCAGGGGCCAGGGCGGGCGGTCGATAGTTGAGTACACGGGAGGGAAGCGGGCGAGCGGAGGGTAGCTAGCGCCGCCTGCAGGCTGACGGCATGCAGAGTAACTACAATGCTGCCGGGCTCACTGCATGGGACCAGGCTCGCGCGCGTCTACACCTCAGCGTGGTGCCGCAGACCACCCTGCACAGCTCAAGGCACAAGGCACCCGCATTGCACTTCGACAAACTCGCTCCGAGCAGCCTGCAACAGCCAAGCATTCATGTATTCCACCGAGCATGCGCATGTTCGAGAAGCCGAGCAGCTGTGGCCGTGCCAGCATGAGTTGCAGTGTCAAGCAAATATTCCAGGTTACAGTGAAAGCATGGATGAATAGGAACAGCGCTGTCCTTCCAGACCTCAGCCGGAAGGGACACGCGCATAATGAACAGGCCTGACCGGCCTGCATTGCCAAGGACACTTGACAGTTGTCATCAAATAGAAGCCGAGAGATGCAGAATGCCTGCAGCCTGAAGCGCTGGCACGTTATGGAATGGGGCGCAGGTTCGCCCCTTACGGGAGGCGCCTGGGCCTCCGCCAAGCACCGCGCACTCAAGAGCCTGCCAACCTGCAATCGCACCCTGCCAGAGCACGTTTCGCAGATCTTCTACCCGCCCCTGCTGAGCAGCGCTGGCGCCCGGCCTCCCCCGTGCTGCCCCTGCCGCCGCGGCAGGCGCGCCGCTCCAGGCGGCGCCCGCGGCCCCGGGCGCGCTGCACAGCACCGAGCAACCCAGCACGCACGCTGGCGCGCCTGCCCGGCGCTCCTCGCCTACCCCAAGCCCGCCGCCGCCGCCGCGCCGCGTCCCCAGCCCGCACGCCCTTGGGCGCCGGGGCGCAGCAAACTCCGCGCTCCGGGCCTCCGGGCGCGCTGCGCGGCGCGGCGGCGCTACAAGCGCTTGAGCGCGCGCTTGCGGCCCTTGTCGGCACCCTTGGCCTTTTTCACCGCGGGCTGGCCCGCGTCCGCGCCCGCGCCGCCGCCGCCGCCGCCGCCGACAGCGTCGGCGTCCTGTGCGTTCACCGCGTTGGCGCCACCGGCGGCCGTCAGCGGCATTGGCCTGCGCAGCGCGCACGCAGTGACAAGCCATGTCGCGCACTCTGGTAGCTGCTCATGCAGAACAGCTGCAGACGAGCCCAGCTGCATGCGATGGGAGAGCGGCGCTGCTGACGCGCGGCCGCGCCGCGCAAGGCACGCCCAGGCAGCCTTCGCTCCTGCTCAGCAGTGCGGCGCGTTGTTACAGCGGAGCGGGTCGCTCACAGCCTGAACACGTTCCCGGCGCAAACTAGGGTTTGAGCTTCTGAGAGTTAGGAACCAGTTGGGCAGCGCACCGCTTGGCGGGCTGTGCGTGGATGGACGTCAGCAGCGCGGCATGCGCCGCGTAGGCCGCATAGCTCTCCAGCAGCAGCTTGCCGGCCTCCTCGTTCAGCGCGGACTCGGGGAACGGCTCCACCAGCAGGCAGCGCACAACGAGCAGCACGTGGCGCAGGCCCAGATCGCGCGCCCAGTCGCGCTTGAGCACGTTGACGCAGATCTCGCCGCCCTTGGCCACGTTGGGGTGGAAGATCTTGGTCAGGAAGTAGCCTGCGCGCTGGCGGCTCTTGGTCAGAAAGCAGCCTGCGCGCTCGTGCGGACGCGCGCGCGCCGCTGCGCACGGCGGGCGCGCGGGGCGCCGCGCGGCCTCGACAGGCTCGCAAGCGTGCCGAGGGGGTCGCTGCGCCTGCGCCGACCATGCGGGCGCCTGCGCGGCTGCACGGCCAGATGGGGCGCTCTGTTGAGCGGCGCCGCTGCGTTCAGCGTCAGCCGGCTTGAAAGCCGCGCAACCTGCCCGGCGTCTGCCTCGCTTGCGCGCGCCCCTTGCCTGGGACAAAAGTGCTGGAGGCCAGGTGCAGGCATCCAGTGCGGCGTGACGCGTGGTTGGGCAGTGCGTGCAGGCTGCAACGGCCCCGGGTGTGGGCAACGTGCAGTAGGTGCCTGCCAGCGCTGTGGTAACCCGTGTTCTTTCACCACCAACAGTGCACGCCACAAACAGGGCTCACAGGGCAGGCGCAGACATTTGCGGAGGCGGCACGCAAGCACAGTGCAAAAGCCTGCATCTGTGCTCCACGCCTCCGCGCCTCAAGCAGCACGCGCCCGGAGCCGGGCGAGCGGGGCGGCGGCGGCGCGCACCCTTGGGGGGCGCGTCCGGGAAGTCCGCGCCCAGCACCAGCTTCATGCGGAACACGCCGCCCTCGAATGGCGTCCCCGCTGCGCATTGCGCAGCCGGGTCAGATCCCGGGCGCGCCGCGGTCGGCCAGGGTGCGCGGCCAAGCGGGGGCCCGCGCGCACAGAAAACAGGAGGCGCACCTGGGCCGTCATAGTCCGCCTGCACGTCCACAATGTTGTCCTCGTTGACAACCACCTGCACGCCCGAGCGAGCAGGCCGGCGCTGAGATACAAAATCCGGCACTGACAGCCGGCCTGGGCTTGCCGAGCCTGCTCGCAGCCCGCACCCGGATGCCTTCCTCCGGCCGCTGCTGCAGCTCCCGCAGCTCTTTCGCGAGCCTGTTTATCACGGCTGGCTTGAGGCCCTCAGTTGCCTGGGCCCCAGAAAATGCATCTCTCAGCACCAGGACAGCAGCTGAGTTGCGTCTCCACTCTGCCGCGCAAGTCATCTGAACGTGCCAAGCCTGCCAACGCAGCCAGGGCGCAGGGCCGGACCATCAGGCCTTCTAGGCCGCGGGGCCCAGCGCACGCGCGCGCCCTGCGGCCGCGTCTCCCTGGCTGCCCACTGCAAATCCTATGGTGCCTCTCTGCCTCCTGCCGCCTGCATCGATGGCTTCTACCTGGCCCAGACCTCCATGTCCTCTTCTTCCAGCACCCTAGGGTGTGCTGGCTAGCAATGGTAGGATCTGGGGGTGAGCTGGTCAGGAATAATAGATAGCGCGCTTCTGCGGACGGCTGGAGTCAAAAAAACCGTGGTCAGGCCTTCAGAGGCCTTGCAAGCCACAGATCGCAACTTGATTGGCATCTGATTAGCAACGATGCATAACCCACAGGCTCAAGGAGGCTTGCAACAGCATGCATAGTCTGTAAAACACGTCCCGGTCCCTGCTACGCAACTGTATGTACCAACCTGCCCGTCCTGTCACTTTACTAGCGGCAGCAAGCTCACCCTTGTCGCATGAGCGGCACTTGGGGCTGACGCAGTGCGCAACGCAGCTGCTAGGTTACGGCGAGCAGGCTGACCTGTGAGCGCTGCGGCCGCACGCTCCAGCCCAGACAGCTGTGCAGCCTGCAGGCAGATGTGCTCCAGGCCGCTATGTCTTCCAGCACAGCACCCCGAGCTTGCCGCCGATGAACACGTGCAGCATGTTCCGGCACTCGTGCGTGACCTCGTACGCATAGTGCTGCCCGGCCACGACGTGCCAGGGCGCACCAAGCTTCTTGTCCAGCTGCTCCTTGATGACCTGCATACGTCCTGGACCCCCGTAACTGCACACCCTCCTGCACGAGTGCGTTTCAAAGGCTTTCCGGCAGGCGAGCACGTGGCAGCTCAGGGGAGCGCCTCCCAGACGCGCACAGCGCAAGTCGCACAGAGCAAGCACGGCGCCAAGCCGGAGCTGTTGCATGCGCAGCCAGGCCCCAGTGGCAGAGCAGCAGTGGAAGCGCACCTGCGTGCACTTCTCCATATCCGCAGAGTGCTTCTCGCACGCCAGCAGGCAGACGTCCAGCGCCTCCTCGCGCACTTCCGCGCTCATGTCGCTGCTCTCCACCAGCGGGTAGTTTGCCGTGCGGAAGAAGGCCTCCATGGCGTCAGTGCGCCGTGCGCTTGCGTTGTTTAATGAACTCGAGAAGTGGAACCGGACTATAGACGTTGCCAATTAACGACGCCAAAAGTAGGGCTGCTGCCCAGGAACGCGGGTGCGTTCCGCCAGGAACGGCGGAATAGGCCACACAGCGAGGCCGTCCCCGGCAACATAATACATGTTGCCGGGGATGGTGTCCCCGGCCATGTTTCAGAATGGCCATGTGACACGCCAGGGGTACGTCATTATTAGCGCAGCCTCACGATATCTTGCTGGACCGGGGTGCATGTCTTGGCGTTCTACTGTGTCACAGGCCATATCTCAAGCTATCATGAGGGTGTAACATGGGCGGTGGTAGACACAGGAGCAACAGTCTGAGCTCTTTTTACTGTTAGTGCTTGCGCCTTAGAAAGCTGCAGTGGTTCGTGACAGGAGGTGAGTGGGCGAGAGAGACCTCGCACGCTCCCCAATACGTGGTGGTGTTTAAGAAACACCGTTGGGGGGCTTGGTCAGCTGGCCGGCCTTATTGGCCGCACGCTGCGCAAGCAGCTGGCGAGCCTACGCACGCTCGCCGCGGATGCGGCGCGCGAGCTGGATGTCCTTGGGCATGATCGTCACGCGCTTGGCATGGATTGCGCACAGGTTGGTGTCCTCGAACAGGCCGACCAGGTAGGCCTCGGCGGCCTCCTGCAGCGCCATCACGGCGCTGCTCTGGAAGCGCAGGTCGGTCTTGAAGTCCTGCGCGATCTCGCGAACCAGCCGCTGGAAGGGCAGCTTGCGGATGAGCAGCTCGGTCGACTTCTGGTACTTGCGGATCTCGCGCAGCGCCACCGTGCCGGGGCGGTACCTGCCGCAGGCCACTGGCTCAGTCCCATATCGCAGCAGATAACAACGCCAGGCTGAAACGATGGCAGGCACGTTCAGCAGGCAGCAGGCAGGCTGCGTGCACCCAGCAAGCGCACCTGTGCGGCTTCTTGACGCCGCCGGTGGCGGGCGCGGACTTGCGCGCGGCCTTGGTG